>Ga0302242_1001238_pt1 | contig 19948 bp, 12 predicted proteins | sample AAG_UR_Lys_MG_FD_193510 | JGI IMG/M metagenome (GOLD analysis project Ga0302242, IMG submission 193510) | Enriched activated sludge microbial communities from anaerobic digester in WTTP, New Holstein, Wisconsin, United States - AAG_UR_Lys | ecosystem: Engineered > Bioreactor > Anaerobic >...
TTGGCAAACCCTCATCATTCTAACATTGGAGGTTTTTTTCTTGAAGCTAAAGCTTTTCAACCTCACCGGCATAGCCGGTGGTTATTTGTTCCTCGCTCCTTCGTCTCTCGGAACCAGCACTAAAGTAACAAATAAAAAAGGAGCCGCTCCGGTCTGACCGAGAGCAGCTCCTTTGTAAGTTTATCATTTTCATGTGGCAAAATTCCGTCAAGGAGCGGAACGCCGGATAGGGAGCTTGGTCCGCTTAGTTGAAATACAGGTTATTTGTCTGGAACTCCGGGTCGCTGGTGGCATCGATGCCCAGATCTTTCAGTGTCTGCGAGTCCCTGTCACTGAGGATGGCTGTACAATGGGCTTTACAGCCTTTGAGCTGAACCAGCTTTTCCACCGCTGCCTGTGCGGATGGGTTGGTTGCCGCAGAAATGGTCAGGGCCGACAGGATCTCTTCGCAGTTGAGAGAAGATTTTTCGTGACCCAGAATATTCATTTTCAGGTTCTGAATAGTCTGCAGTACCGCAGGTGAAATCAGGTGAAGCTCATCCGATTGACCGGAAAGGCACTTGATGGCGTTCAGTACCGCCGCCGCCGAGGCTACCATTCTCCGGGAACTACGGCCGGTAACAATGGTTCCGTCAGCAAGCTGCAGGGCCATCACGACCACGTTTTCATATTTGGGGTCCAAAGAACGTTTGTATTCCAGGTACTCCCGGGCCGGAAGAACGACTTTGCGATCTTCCACCTTCAGATTCAATTCATCCATCAAAAGCTTGCTCTTTGCCACGGCATCTTCGTTGATCAAGCCCTTTTTGTAGTCACAAAGAGAGATCAGATAACGGCGGATGATTTCCTGGCAGGCGGCCTGCCGGCAGATCTCATCATCAATAATGCCGAAGCCCACTCGGTTGACTCCCATATCCGTGGGGGAGAGGTATTCGGATTGCTCTCCGGTAATTTTTTCGATGATCCTTCTGACCACCGGAAAAACTTCCATGTCCCGGTTATAGTTGACGGCGGACTGTCCTCTGGTTTCCAGGTAAAAGGAGTCAATGACATTGACATCCCGAAGATCCACGGTGGCTGCTTCGTAGGCCAGGTTGACGGGGTGCTTCAGGGGAAGATTCCAGATGGGGAAAGTTTCATATTTCGCGTAGCGCACTTTGCGCCCTTGACGGTATTCGTGGTAAAGCTGGGACAGGCAGGTAGCCAGTTTGCCGCTTCCCGGGCCGGGGCCGTTGACCACTACCAGAGGCTTGGTTACTTCGATGTAGGGATTCACCCCGTAGCCTTCGTCGCTTACGATGGTCTCCACATCCGTGGGATAGCCTTTTGTAAAATAGTGCTTGTATGTCTTGATCCCCCGGCGGTTGAGCTTGTTGATGAACACATTCACCGCAGGCTGGTCTTCATAGCGGGTGATGACAACGCTGTTGATGGGCAGGTCGTAAGCCCGGAAAGTATCGATAAGACGGAGGACTTCCAGATCGTATGTGATCCCAAAATCGGCACGGGTCTTGTTCGTCGTGATGTCTCCCGCATAAATGCAGATGATGATTTCCGCCTGGTCTTTGAGTTTGCTCAAAACCTTTATTTTTGCATTCTCGTCAAAACCGGGAAGCACGCGCATGGCGTGTTTGTCGTGAACCAGTTTGCCGCCGAATTCCAAATAGAGGCGCTCACTCTTGCTACAATTGATCCTCTCCATAATGTACTTTGATTGTTCCTCGATATACTTGGCCGAATCGAAACCCAGCATTCCGCCACCTCCCTTTCTGCGTGCGAAAACATTTTTGTGATTTGTAGATTATTGTGCTGCAAAAAAACAACAAACGCTATTATAACAGAATTTTTATCGGATCACAATGGAAATGAAAAGAAAGAAAATAAGTAAAAAATGTAAATAAAAGAAAATAATGTTGACAAAAAGGTGGCCGGGCTGCAAAATGTAATAAAATGGAAGACGAAAAAGGGCCTGGACTTTGGAAATAGAATAGGAATTAAAACCATTGACAAACGATAACGTAAATGTTATCTTCGATGAAAGAAGGACGATGATGTACGAAATTATTTTTTATCATGATAAAGGTGGAAGATCTGAAGTGGTAGAACTTCTGGATGACTTGGGGAAAAAAGCTCAGACAAATAAGAACGCCAGAGTTAATCGTGTAAAAATATTAGCATACTTGAATATATTGTCTCAACAAGGAACAACCATTGGGGCACCAATTGTAAAACATGTAGAAGGGTGTCTTTGGGAATTGCGCCCGATGAAAAACCGCATTTTTTTCTTTTACTGGAAAGATAGCAACTTTGTAGTGCTTCATCATTTTATAAAAAAAACACAAAAAACTCCGAAAAAAGAAATAGCGCAGGCTCGTTTGAAATTAAGGGATTTTCTGGAAAGGAACGCAGATCAATGAGTGTAAAAATAAAAAATGAAACATATATGACCCTCGCCGATTATATGGAAGACGAAAACAGAGTGAGCCTCTCCGAAAAAGGGCAAATTGAATTTGAAACTGCATTGATTCGGAAATTAATTGAAGTAAGAGAAGAAAAGGGGTTATCGCAGCGTGATCTCGCAGCAATGAGTGGTGTGAGACAGCCTGCAATTGCAAGGTTAGAGAGTATGCGTGCGACTCCGCAAATTGATACATTGTTAAAAATTCTAAATCCTTTGGGCTATACTCTTTCGATTGTTCCGCTCAAACCAAAAAAGTAAAAATGGTGACAAAATGGAAAATCAAAAGAAGAGAAAAAGCTCTGTAGTTTGGAGGATAGATAATATGAAGAGAAAACAAATCACCATACTCACCCTGGCAGCCCTGCTGCTTTTCACCGCCGCTCCGGTCTACGCCGGAACCACAACAACAACCACTACCAACACCACTACAGAAGTGGTCCTTGGCCCCCTATATTACGCCATCAAATATACGGATCTTCCCACCGAGCACTGGGCAGAACCGGCAGTACGGATGATGAGCTATGAAGGGATCCTCGCAGGGTACCCGGACGGCAGTTTTCAGCCCAATGGCACCGTGACCTATGGAGAGTTTATCCGCATGGCCACTACCATGACCCATGCCGTGGGAAGCGATACCACAGCAGATACTGGAAGACACTGGGCGCAAAAATACTACGAATGCGGACTAAACTGCAACTACTACACCCAGTATGATATTACAGAAGCCCAGCTTTCGCAGCCCATTCCCCGGGGCGATATGGCCCTGATCCTCGCTGCATTGATGCGAAGCGAGATCAAAACCGAAAACTATGGCAATTACGATACCCTCATGGGCAAGATCAACGATGTAAGCAGCGGAACTAAGAACGACACCGCCATTATAAAATCCTACGCCACCGGTGCCCTTTCCGGCTACCCTGACGGCAGCTTTCGCCCGGAAGGAACCCTGACAAGGGCCGAAGCCGCTTCTGCCATCTACCGGACAGAAAGCCTGGCAGACCGCAGCACCTATGCCCAGCTCCCGGAGATCATCAAGGAAGAACCCACCGCCCCCAGGGAAGAGAAGACTTCTACTGTGGATGTGGATGGGTTGGAATACAGAGAGGCAGAATATATCTGCACCATTCGAGACAACTACGACTATTCCAAACCTTTGACTACTACCCAGCAGGCGGATCTTCTGGCAGCCTTAAAGCAGAAGTACCCGGAAGCTACCGCAAAAGCTTTCTTGACAGCAGCCGTGACCTTTTCGGGGAGAAAACTCCCGGAGGGTAAGGGTGAATTTAGAAAACAATATATTGGGAATTATCCGGTTATATTAGATCATACACATTATGCCTTTGCGATAACGATTTATCCGATAGGCTATACCAATGAATACTGGGATACGGCGAAAGGCGAGATCAACGACGCATATTTTTAAACCACAAATAGATTTTCTAAAACACATTGCGAAGTAAAACAGAATACAATGAGGTGTCAAATGAATAAGACTACCGCAAAAACAGGACGGCCCTTGCTGCTCCTGTTTTTCATTTTCCTCCTGGCCGCAAGTTTCTTTGTGAGCCTTTCCCCGGTGTATGCCGAAACAACTACCACGGTGGTAACCAGCGGAGAAAATCCGAAGATTACAACAACGACTGCCATTACGGTGGAAGGAAATATCACCACCACCAAAGTAACCACGAAAAAAGAAGAAACCACCTATGACAAAAGAAAGTTTTCTACTTTATCCCCTGGCGAAAAGACAGCGGTACTGCAAAACCTGATCAAGCAGGGGCTGGTAAAGGAGTACATCACCGTGGAAGGGGCAGGAAAGCAGTACCTTAGCACCTCTGTCTGGCAGAACGAAGGGATCATTTCCTATGGCCAGACTCATCTTGTCAATGCGGCGGTTTCTGCCACCAGCCATTCCAATTATGATGAAGAAACGGGCCAGTACCGGTACTGGGGCTATGACATCAATGGGGGCCTGTATACCAACAACGATTTTCCCCCGGATTCCGATATGAAGAAGGCCCCCTACAAAAAGAACTGGCTTACATTGGAAGGCATATACAATAATACGATTGCAAGAGGATATGTTGGCGAATATACAATGAACTTGGGTTTCCCCTATGCTGATCGTGAAGCCACCGCCAAACTTTTCCTCACCCAAAACCCGGCATGGGGAAGCTACGGCATTACGGCTCCCTACATCCTTAACCACTTCTATTTCAACTCCGTGGTTTCAGACACCGGCTTTACCCAGGGCCAGTTTATCGGTGTCCATAGAAGTACCTACAACAACAAGCTATATTACCAGGATTTTGTCCTAAAGCAGGATCAGATCCTCTGGCCGGTGCCTACGGTGAACACCACCGAAACCACCACAACTACCATTACGGATTCGGCAGGCACCCCCATCACCACGGACAGCGGTATTGTGGTGGTGGACCCGGACCCGACCATCAGCGCCGTGGCTGCTCTCTCTTTGCCAAAGACTACCTATGTAGGCCATCTGGCACTGGCAAGAGATTGCTCCATGTACGATGTGGACGGTGTCAGCTATTCCGCAGCCAGGGCCTATGAAGAAGGCCTTGCCGACAATGATTTTGATGCCCCGGATGGCACCCTTCGCCGGGTGAATAAGCTCCAATCCACGGTAAGTTATGATGAAGTGGGACAATATAATGTGACACTACAGGCCATCCCGGACGGGGGTTTGACAGCAGAAGATACTCAAAGCATTGATGTGCTGCCCACCCCGGATATTCTTGCCACCTTGACCGGTACCCAAAAGGAAAACCGCAAGCAAGTGCTGAATCTCAAAGTGGCCACCAGCCCCAAAGATCCTCTGGCTTCTCTTTCGGTGAAGCTGGAACGGTTGGACGGTGCAGGAAATCCAATAGAAACCGTGACCCTGCTCCACAAGCTGGGGGCAGGGGCCAATACCCTTTCCAACAGCGATACCATCAAGACCCGGCCCATGGAAGCTCTGACCTCTGACTTGTATTTTACCAACTGCAAGCTGGAATTTCTCACAAAGAACAAAGCAAGTGAAACATACCGGTATACCGTGCAGGCAGAAAGCAAGGGCGGGATCAAAGACACCGAAACCGAAACTTTCACCGTGTCCCCGGATCTGCCCCCCGCAGCGGCCATTGATATGAGCAACTATTTTGTCCGGGAGAAAAACAGCAACACCGCAAAGATCACGCCCATGGATGCTACGACAACCGACGGGGATCAGGTGGACCGCACCTGGTCATATCGGCCCATCACCAGCGGAGCCGCTATCGCAGCACCTTTTACCGAAGTCACCCCGGGCTACCCCGGCTATGAGGACCAGTCCTTTGGCAGCGGCAAGGCCATCGGCTTTGATAAAAGCGGCGTGGGCCTTTTTGAGGTCCAACTTCTTGCCAAGGATGTATGGACGGAAGAAACCCTGCCCGAATACATCACGGAGGCAGATTACCTTACCGGCAGCGCCATTGTTACGGGAGAAGTGCTGAACGTGGCCCCGGTGGTGAGCCTTTCTCCTGTCAATCCCAAAACCGCAGAGATCACCATTCTGACCGGGGGCGAGGGAGAAACCGCTCTGGTGAAAGCCAAGGAGGGCCAGATCCAGCAGACTTTGCTTCAAAACGGGGTGGATGCCCATATCACCATAGAACAGATGCTGCCTAAAGCCGCCCCCAACGTGGGAAACAGTATGCCCGCTGTGATGAAGGACATCGAAACGCCCTTGGGATATCAGGGGAACTGGTCTGCCTATGAATCCGCTAATTTTATCGTAGACGAAAATTGCTTCTACAAGCTGGATGCCACATGGCCGGGGACTTCTCTGGGCGAGTACCCGCAGGCTCCTTACACTATCACTTGCTGGGACACTACGACCAAAAGTGAAAAGTGGAAATATACCTTTAACGATTCTTTGTTTGGCGCAAATTCCATCCTTTCCAGCAGCAACGGCGGGGCCACGGGGAGTTTGCTTGCCCAGGACGAAGGGGGCCGATATGTGTTTTTACGCATACCGGGGGCAGGGGCCACATCAGCCCAAACCCTGGTGCTGTCCAAGGACAACGGGTCCTACCTGACCCTGCTTCCTTTTGACATAGGAAGCGGCATGGTTTCTACCAAAGAAACCATTTATTCCATAAGGACAGACGGCCTTTATGCCACCAGCAGCAAGACCGGACAAAGCAAAAAGGTGTATGCAGGAAAGATCCTTCCGGCGTATGCTAATGGAGGCAATCCTTCATCAAACAGCCCCGGCCGTGTTCTGGAAGGGCGGCTGCAATTTGTAACGGCGAGAAACGGTCTTTTGTGCCGGGCTCTCTTTGACCTGGAAACCCAAGCCATGCAGTTTGAGGTTTTGGGAAATCCCGTCACCGGAACTGCCTATTCCCCGGATCTGTGTCTTGTGGCACTGGATTCTGGGGGGAAAATCATTACCTCCCAATCTGAATACACTGACAGTACTACCATGAGCACAAACATTGTGACCTATGGAAGAAATAACCGCTGCATGGGGACGGTTTCCCTTTCTTCCACTTACGCACCGACTTTGATGCCGGTGATGAATGCCAAAGGGGAATGCAACTACATTGCAAACACAAGCTCCGGCAGGAACTCTTACTGCCTGTTAGAGTTAAGGGGACTGACCAACGGCTATTACGCCTCTGCCGGAAATTCGCCCACGGCCTCCTATCGTCCTCTTTTTGCCAGGGAAATTGCGGAAAAAGTCTATGTCTATACCGGAGCCGATTGGGTCTATGTGTGGCAGCAGGGATATCAGATTTATCCGGAACGTGTCCGACCCTACCTTTTTGACCTTTCCACGCCTAACACCGGCCAGGGGACAGGCGTCACCATTCCTACAGGCATTGATCTTGCTACTTACGAATATGGCGTATCTTCGGACAGCCTGATTGCCTTGCAGGCGGGCTACAACTCGCCGGGGGGCGGTTACAGCAAAAATCTGATTCTCACGTGGGAGCAAAGTCTTCCCATGATACTGGAACGCTATGTGAAAAAATGCAGCACAAAAGCAGGAGATTTCAATGCCGTGCTGATCTTTGACGAAACCAACAGCGCCCTTTACACAGAAGGAACTCTTTCCGACCTGAAAACAAAACTGGCTTCTCCAAACACCAGGCTCCTGCGGACTGACAGGGAAGAACTGGAGGCAAATACCCTTGGGACAAGACTGCTCTCTTTGGGGGAAGAAAAAAACAATATGCTGGGTGTTTCGGTGGAAGCCGTTGCCGGAGGTACAGCGGGAACCGGAAAAATGGAGCGAACTTTGCAGCTTTCTCCCAACACCACCTACTATTATGAATACGAGGTAAAACCAGCAGACAGCCCCAGCGGCGGAGCTATCAACATGGGAGATCTTTTGACCCTATCCCATGACACTGGCGGCAGCACTCCTTTTGCCCAGTACGGGGCTGCTAAATATGTAGTGGAAGGGAGCCTCTGCGAAGATTTCAACGATGAAACTTTGGCTCAAGGCTTTGCTGCGGTAACAGCCGGTTATCCGACAAAAATAGAAAATGGCTGCCTTATGGCCACTTCTGCAAAGGTAAAAAGGGGAACCGGATACGGAGCCACCAATTTGACGTTTACCATTCCGGAAGGCCTTTGGGGTGTGGTTTCTTTCGACTGGCTGACCAACGCCTATAACAAATCAACCGATACCCGCATCTGCTGGCGGATCGCCAGGGTATCCATTGACGGCCAGGCTTGGGAGCAATGGCTTGAAGTGCCGGGCTCCGGCCATTACGGCCACCCCCGGGTCCTTGGGGCGGGCACCCATACCCTGACCGTGGAATCCATGAATGAAGGATATCCTATACTGCGGAAAATGTGCATCGACAATCTGACGATAGACCTGGTCCGACCACAAACAGGATCGGGAGAACAAAGCCAGGGAACTCAAGTCTCGTTGGGCACGGAAGAAGCGGGGGGTGGTTTTTCTCATGTAACAGGAAACTTCACTACGCCCTTTGCCACAGGCACGTATGACTGGGCTTCCAACCTGGAAGTGATGCAGGGGCTGTCAAACCCGCCCTATATGGAATATCTCCCCGGAGACAGATATACACCGCCTAAAGTGAATTTTACCCTGCCAGGGAGAAAGGAAATGGCACGAGGTGTTTTCTACGGCACCGCCGTTCTGACACGACCGGATAACTCCCACTGTGCGGGTTTTCTTTGGGGGAATCAAGAATATGCGTGGTATTACACTAGCACCACCAGCGGTTGGAATGCGCTACCACCGTCTTTTTCCGGGACAAAAACACTGGCTGCCAGCAGCAGCAACAAATATGGGCATGCGGTTTTTCACAATGCACTGCTGCTCTTTGCCCCGGCAGGACAGGGCGCAGCAGGAAGAGGAAATGGCTTTTATGGTGGCCATGAAGGAGCCACTGTTTATTTTGCTTCAAACAATCTCTACAAATCAACAAAAATGACCCTTACCCTGCCGGAAGGAAACAGCCTGCTTCGAAACTGGAAACTCTATTATGTGGACAGCGAGGGGAAAAAGGTTTATCTGGAAGACGAAGACTTTGCGGGATCTGCCAGTCTTGCGTCCTGGACTCTCTCCAATGCAAAGGCAGCCATCGTTCAGGAAGCAGTTCCGAAAAAGGACGAAACCAGTCTGGTCTACAAACGGGGCGAGCTGGTGGGCCTGAAAGCCAGCTACTTTGACTATGAGAGCGACCCGTCCAAGAAACAATACTGGCGCTACACCCACACCCCCATGAATGACGGGGCCAACCCGGATGCGGCGGTGATCCTGGACGAAGACGGCAATGTGGTGTCGCTCACCGGCAAGATCCTCAACGCCCCCATTCAGCGTTTTTATATTGACGGCAAGTACACCGTGGAACACTGGCAGGAAGACGATACCACAAGGGGATCTGTTCCTGGCGGCAATCCGGCCTACGACAAGATCTCCAATTCCGTCTTTATGACTTTTTATGTAGAAGGGGGCGGCATGGCGCCCTGGATAGAATCCATCGGGACCACACCGGCCAAAGTGAAAGAGGGGGATGCTTTTCAGATCGGCGTCCGGGTCAACGATGCCGACAAAGACGAGCTGCGCCTCACCACGGAAGTCTATTATAAGAAGGAACTGATCTATCGGGAGAAAAAGACAGGGATCACAGCGGTAAACGGCATCTATCCTGCCGTCACCACCGCCACCCTGCCGGACCCGGCAGAGACGGGAAGCTACGAAGTGATCTGTACCGTTCGGGACTGGACCGGGGCGGGAATCGGGTCGTACCGCTTTACGGTGGTGTCAGAAGGGAAGATCACGGGAAATGTCTACCACACCGACGAATGGACGAGAAATCGGAGGACCTTCAACCAATACTATTTTAAGGAAAATTTTGATCAAAATGTTTTGCTGGCAGATTACCAAAAAGAAAGCCTGCCCAGAAAAAGGGGCAGCAACGTGTTCTGGTCCGGTGAAAAATTCCTGCTCTCCGCTATGGTGGGAGGCGATGCCCAAAAGGTCACGGTGAGTATTGAAGAGGTCCCCGGGCACAGCGCTGGCCTTCAAAAAAGCACGGCGAGCGGCGGTGCGGTCGGGGAGACCCTTTGGACCGGAAGCCTCTGGGACGAATCCATGAAAGAAGAACTGGCATCAAAAAAGCCAAGAGAGCTCACATTCCGGTTTACGGCATACTACGCCGGGGGGACGACAAAGACCCACGAGGTCAAGGTGATAGTGGATGACAGCGTGGCGTACTGGCTGCTGCACAGGACCTGGTGAGGAATGCACTTGGTCGCTAACTTGATCGGTACTTGGTCGGTGAAAACGGTTGACCTTTTTGACTAGAATGATTAGAATGATTAAAATGATTAGAATAGGAGCATGCGCATTGAGAATGTTTGAAGATGCCATTACGGAATTCAAAAGCAAATATACCGAAGAAATGATAAAGGACCGAGAGCGTGATGCCTTTGAGAATATGTGCGCATTGCAGCAAGAACTGACATTTTATGAAACGGAGCAGGAATTTGCCCGAAGGAGTGTGGACTTTACGGAAACCCAAAAAAAATCTCTCAAGATGATAAATGCAGAGGGCGCATATACAAATCTAGGGCTGCTTTTTTCGGATCAATGCATGCATACCATTAAGCTGGCTGTTTTTGAAGGCGCAACAAAGGTAGTGTTTAAAGATCGCAGAGAATTTCAGGGCTCTTTGTTAAAACAACTGAGAGATACTTATGAGTATATTGACCGTTACAACCGGCTTCATGCCGAAATCGAGAGTCTATATCGCATTGAAAAAAAGGACTACCCGGAGGAAGCCTTGCGGGAAGTTCTGTTAAATGCTTTGGTGCATAGAGATTATTCTTTTCGTGACAGTACCTTGATCAGCATCTTTGATGATCGGGTAGAAGTCGCTTCCATCGGGGGCCTTCTCAGGGGACTTTCTTATGGTGATATCTTATTGGGGATTTCCGCTGCCAGAAATCCTTGCCTGGCAAATGTCTTTTATCGACTAAGGCTCATTGAAGCCTATGGTACGGGGATGCCCCGAATCATGCATAGCTATGAACAGGAAAGGAGAAAACCCAAAATACAGGTGAGTGATCATGTTTTTAAAATAACTTTGCCCAATCGGAATGCCGATTCTGTTATAGTTAGAGAAAGTGGGGCTACTCTTTCTGAGAATGAAAAGGCGATCATGCAACTGTTTGAGGGACAGGAAAAAATCACCCGAAAAGAAGTGGAAACCGCCGTTGAGGGGTCACAGGCTATGGCCGTCAGGCTCTTGAAACGACTGGTTGAAAGAAAATTGATCCGGCCCGTTGGCGGTGGAAAAAACACGAAATATGTCAAGGAGGAACCGTCGAATTATGAATGAACAATCAAAAGACAGCTTGGGTGAATTGCTGATATATCAGACCGAAAAAGGAACTACCAGAATAGACACCTATTTGGTTGACGAAACCATTTGGATGAACCAAAAAGCATTGTCCAGTTTGTACCAAGTCACCTCTCAAAACATTACAATGCATATACAAAACATTGTAAATGAGGGAGAATTGGACCTTGAGGCAACTTGTAAGGAACTCTTACAAGTTCAAAACGAAGGCGGAAGAAATGTTTCCAGAATGATAAAATTTTACAATCTGGATATGGTCTTGGCAATTGGCTACAGGGTTAAAAGTGATGTGGGGACACAATTTCGAAAATGGGCCAGCAATGCGCTGATCGAATATATGCAGAAAGGGTTTGTGCTGAATGATGAGCGGCTGAAGAATCCTAAAGTCTACGGAGCCGACTATTTTGATGAATTGCTGGAACGTATTCGTGATATTCGTGCATCCGAGAAACGACTTTACCGTAAGATTACTGATGTTTTTGCAACGTCCATCGACTATGATTCGAAATCGGAAACCGCAAAATTGTTTTTTCAGACAGTGCAGAACAAACTGCATTTTGCGGTTACGGGACAAACTGCGGCGGAGATTGTTCACTCAAGGGCAGATGCAAGCAAAAATAATATGGGATTAACGAATTTCAGCGGTGCAGTTGTACGAAAAACGGATATTTCTGTTGCAAAAAATTATCTCACCAAATCAGAAATTTCTCATTTAAACCAAATTACAACGATGTATTTGGACTATGCTGAATTGCAGGCAAAAAAACATCAAAAAATGCATATGTCGGACTGGACTTCAAAACTGGATCAGTTTTTGAAATTCAATGAGGAAGAAGTCTTGACTCATGCAGGGCGTATTTCTCACGACATGGCAGAAGCAAAGGCCCTTGATGAATATGAGTTGTACGACACAAATCGAAAAGCATTGGATCTGCTGGAAGAAGAAATAAAGGACAACAAATCATGATCAAAATCGGCAAACACCAGATCTCCCGGGATCTCTTCATTTTCTTTATCATCAGCGCCCTGCTGGGCATCGTGGCAGCGGTGGAAAGCACCTCACTTGCCAACCGGCTTTATGAAGATCTCCATTTTACAGTGATGCAGCGAAGTCTGGTGGAAATGCCCAGGGAGCTGCCTGGTCTCTTGACGGTGGTGATGTTTGGCATCCTCAACGGCTTGGGGGATGTACGCATTGCGGCTCTGGCCAATATCCTCGGGGGCATAGGGCTGCTTTTCTTCGGCCTGGTGCCCAATCAGTTCTCTCTGATCCTGATTTTTCTTGTGATCTACAGCACCGGACAGCACCTGTATCTGCCCCTTTCCAACAGCTTGGCCATGAGCTTTGCCTCGGGGGACAATTTTGGAAAGCGCATCGGCGAGGTCCAGGCAGTGGGAAGCTTTTCCATCATCGTAGCTACGGGAGGCTTGTATTTCCTGTATCGAATCCTGCACGTGCCTTATGAGGCGGTCTTTGTGATCTCCGCCTGCGCCATGGTTCTGGCGGGGGTGTTGTTTTTGACCATGCAGGGGGGGCAGCACAAGATCGTGGCGGACAAACGCTTTGTGTTCCGCAAAGAGTACCGCATGTATTATGTCATTGCCACCATCAACGGGGCCAGAAAGCAGATCACCCTGACCTTTACGCCCTGGCTCATCATCGACGTGTTCCAACGGCCGGTGACCACCATCACGGCGCTGTTTTTTGTGGTCTGCGTCATCAATATTTTCTTCAAGCCCTGGTTTGGCGGGCTCATCGACAAAAAAGGGGAGCGCTACGCCCTGATGCTGGAGGCGGTGATCATGTTCGTTGCCTGCCTGGGCTTTGCCTTTGCCAAGAGCGCATTTGCCCCGGCCATCGCCCTGGGAGTGGTGGGCTTTTGCTATATCATTGATAAGCTCATGGAATCCGCCTCCATGGCCAGAGCCACCTATGTTCGAAAGATCGCCGTGGACAAGGCAGAAATCGCCAGGACACTTTCCATGGGACAGAGCCTGGACCATGTGATCTCCATGTTTATCCCCGCACTGGCCGGTTTCATCTGGTATTCCCAAGGAGCTGGGGGCTATATCTATGTGTTTGTGGGAGGCTTGGTGATCTCCGTGGTGAATTTCTGCGTGGCGTCGAGGTTGGAATAGAAATATACATAGATACCTTCTTGATATTTCGTCGCTAAAAACATATAATAATAGTGACGAAAATGAAATAAAGGAGGTATATCTTGAAACGAAATCTTGTGCAAGAGAATATAAAAGAAAAAATTGTGACAGACCCAAAAGATATGTTGTATAGCTTGTCGGATTTTTTTGACTACGGAAATTATAATGCGGTCAAGAAGGCTGTATCCAGATTGGTTGCGGACGGTAATCTGGAAAAAGTAAAAAGAGGCATGTATAAGCGCCCAACCTACAATGAGTTTATTGGGGAAACAATGGCACCATCCCCTACCGAGGTCGCAAATAAAATTGCAGCGCAAAACAGATGGACAATCGTTCCCAGTAAAGACACTGCACTTAATGCATTAGGCCTAACCACTCAGGTTCCGGCAACATATTCGTTCATTACGGATGGCAAAGATAAGGAGGAAGTGCTCGGCAATGGGGTCAAGTTAACTTTTAAACATGTTCCGCAACGCGAAATAACAGGCATGAGTTATAAAAGTGCATTGGTAATAGAGGCAATCAAAGCAATGGGTAAAGATAACATCGATGAATTGGCTAAAAAGAAATTAAACAATTCACTAACCAAAATGGAAAAAGAACGACTGTTAAAAGATGTAAAAACATCACGAGTATGGCTTGCAGAAGAGATTAGAAAGTTGATAGAGGTATAAATATTGTATAAAGTTGCAAATGAAACGGCAGAAAACAGAAGTGCTTTGTTTAGGAATACGGCTGCAAAAATGGGCGTAAGCGAAGCAATTATTGAAAAGGATTTCTGGGTCTGCATAGTTCTTGATGTTCTTTTTCATAAAAGCCGCTTTGGCCCAAAATTATGTTTTAAGGGTGGAACCAGTTTGTCAAAAGGATATGGGCTAATCCAACGCTTTTCCGAAGATATTGATCTGATTTTAGATTGGACAGTATTGGGTTACCCGAAAGATGAACCATTAAAGACCAGATCAAATAGCAGTCAAGATAAATTCAACAAAAAAATTAATGAGGATACGGAAGCTTATTTAAAAAATGTGTTTGCGCCTGAAATATGCCATCTAATAAATGATAGCGTAAAGGATTCGTTTGTTTTTTATATCGAAGAGCAATCTCCGCAAACGGTACATTTGGTGTACCCACATCTTTTCAATGATATGTATGTTGCTCAGGAAATTTGCCTTGAAATTGGTACTTTAGGAGCTTGGTTGCCTTCGTGCGAGAAAAGGGTTCATCCATATGTCTTCGATTTTTACCCTCACATATTTGAAAACGGAAAAACTGAAATACGAATGGTTGAGGCAAAACGGACTTTCTGGGAAAAAGCCACAATATTACACCGCGAAGCGCAAAGGATAGACGAGAAGACGGGGGAGATGCATGGGAAGGTGCCTCCTCGGTATTCAAGACACTACTATGATTTGTATATGATGACCATGTCTTCGGTCAAAGCGGCAGCTTTTGCAGATTTAAATCTTTTAAAAAGTGTAGCGGATTTCAAAAGCAAGTTTTATCATTCTCCTTGGGCAAGATATGAGGATGCAATTCCTGGAAAGATAAAACTTATTCCGCCACAGCGGATTATAGAGACGATGAGCAATGATTATGACATGATGCAGGCAATGATTTTTGGAGATAAAGTTGCTTTCAAAGAAATTATTGCAGTATTGGCAGAACTTGAAGAAGAATTGAGGCATCTCTAAGATGAGGCCTTTTTATTTCGTCGCTAAAAACGCACAACAATGGTGACAAAAAGAAGGCGGTATAGGGGTAGTGCTCCGCCGCACTTTACAAAAATGCAACAATGAAAAATGAGTATAGCATACTTGCAAAAAGGAATGAGGAATAACTTTTACGGTTACAGCCGCAAAACTTCTGAAAACAAAAACTTTTGCGGCTGTAACCGTAAAAGTTGACAAACGATAGTTTGGCAAATATACTTAACCTAAGAACGGGGGTGAGAACTTGAAGAACCGGGACTTATATATGCGTCAGCTGCTGGCTTTTAAGGATAAAAAGCTGATCAAGGTTATTACCGGAATGCGGCGCTGCGGAAAATCCACTTTGCTGGATTTGTTTGAGCGGGATCTTATCGAGGACGGCGTAAAAAAAGAAAACATCATACACATAAACTTTGAATCCATGAAATATGACAGGATCAGAGAGTATACCTCGTTTTATAAACTGGTGGAAGAAAAGATCCCCAAAGAATCAGAGGGTAGGACCTATCTTTTGTTGGACGAGATCCAGCAGGTAGCCGGCTGGCAAAAGGCCGTAAATTCTCTTTCTATTGATTACGATACGGATATCTATATAACGGGCTCCAATGCGTATTTGCTTTCTTCCGAGCTGGCAACCCTGCTGTCCGGGCGATACATCGAAATCAAAATGCTCCCGCTTTCTTTTCGGGAACATCTGGAATTTAAAGAGTATCCTCCTGATGTCTCTATGGAGGCAAGATTTGAGGAGTATTTGAAATACGGTGCCCTCCCCACTGTTTCACAATTAAATCAGGACGATTCCACCATCGCAACCTTCCTGTTGGGGGTATATCATACCGTTCTTGTAAAAGATGTGTTGCAAAGAAACACAATACATGATGCGGCGCTTTTGGAAAATCTGGCTGCATTTTTATTTGACAACATTGGAAACATAGTCTCTTCCAAGAAAATCAGCGATTATCTGAACAGCTCCGGCAGAAAAACCACAAATGAAACCATTGACAACTACCTTTCCATGTTGGAAAAGGCCTTTCTGGTATACCGGGTCAGAAGGTTTGACATAAAAGGGAAGCAGTATTTGAAGACTCTGGGCAAGTACTATGTCCCGGACACTGGCATTCGCAATGCCGTTTTGGGTTACCACGGCGGAGACTACGGGCACCTGTATGAGAACATCGTCTACTTCGAGCTCCTTCGCAGGGGCTATCAGGTAGCCATCGGCAAGGCCGGCGAGTTGGAAGTGGACTTTGTGGCCAGCAGGCAGGATGTAAAAAAATATTACCAGGTAACGGTCTCGCTTTTGGAAGAAGCCGTCAGGGAAAGGGAAAAGAAACCCCTGATGAAGATCGAAGATAATTACGAAAAAATCATATTGTCCATGGATAAAACCTATATACGGGATTATGAGGGCATCCGCCAGCAGAACATCATCGACTTTCTTTTGGAAGAGGACAACGCATAACGGGGCCTACAGAACCTGACGCAGAACCATAACCGTAATGTAACATCCTTGTAATGGACAAAAACGTTTGGTTTGCTATAATAGGGGCATAAGTGAAAAGGGTCGCAAGACCTTGCAAAACAGCCACTTTGCCTTTATTACAGTAATGTTACAATACCAAATTGTGGTTGACGGTACTGGCGAAGCAGGTTTATAATCCAATGAGATAGATCTTGCGGCAGGGCGACCTGTCGGCATGTCTATATTTAAATGTCAAGTTATCTTCAGAAGGGGAGGATAATTTGCAAAACCCAAGAACTTATAAGTCCCCTTCGGAAGAAAAACCTTAAAAGGAGGAATTTTAAATGAGAAAAGTACTTTCATTCGTACTGGTACTGTCTCTCGTGCTCGGAAGCTTCAGTTTTGCTTTCGCAGGCGCTGGCGATCTTAATGATATCCAGGGCAAAGATTGTGAAGATGCTGTAAACGTGCTTTCCGAACTGGAAGTTGTTACTGGCTATCCTGATGGAACCTACAAGCCGGAAAACATCGTAACCAGAGCAGAGATGGCAGTCATCATCATCAAGGCTATGGGTCTTGAAGGATTTGCTGCTGGCAGCAAATCAACTTTTAAAGACATGGCTGGTTATGACTGGGCACAGTCCTATGTAGGATACGCTCAGAGCAGAGGCATCATTGTCGGATACCCGGATGGCACATTCAAACCTGCCCAGACCGTATCTTACAATGAAGCTGCCAAGATGTTGGTTGCTGCTGTGGGATATCCCCTCAGCGTTTTGCAGGGTGCTTGGCCGGCAAACTATGTGAACAAAGCTCAGGATCTTGGTATTCTGGATGGAATCAATGCTAGCGCTGCAGGCGCAAACAGAGGCGACATCGCTGTCATGACATACCAGACTTTGGACGTTCCCATGGTCAGAGTTGACAATGATAACAGAATCATCATGCTGGAAGGCAAGTGGAATAATGTCGCAGGCGCTTATGATGCAGTCACCATGATGACTAAGCTGGATGTTCAGGATTATGATCCCCCGGGAGCAGGTCTTGTTGCTGGCGATAAGTTTGTGCTTGATGATTCAATGGCCAAAGATGCGATTACAAATGTTCGCCCCTACATCGGAGCTTATGTAACCGCTTATGCAAATGATGACAACGAAATCCTTGCTATCAAGGAAGTGAAGTCCACTTTCCTGACAGGCGAATTCACTACATTGTTTGCAGCTGGTGCTGTTACTGATGATGATGTATTCGAAGTAGATGATGTAGAGTATACCGTTGATCTTCCGGCTGCGCCGTTTGCATTCACAGAAATCACAAATGGTCAGGTCCCTGGCGTTTCTCCGGGTTATCCGACTGCAATCAATGTTGAGTATACATTGGCTGTAGATCTTTCCGGAAAGAGAATTAAGGATGTGTATTCCGTAGCTCTTTGGAATCCTTCTGATGATTTCCTCTTCGAAACTGATATGGTCGACGATGATAACATTAACGGTAATGATTTCGTGTTGGATGACGACGATGCTATCGATACCGATTCCTTCGGCCTCTTTGGAGTAAAATCCTTGAGTGACATCAAGAAAGACAATGTTGTTTACGTTTACAACGCTGGTGGCGAAGTTCAGAGAATCGAAGTTGGAACTACTGTTGTTAAGGGTGAAATCACAAAGATCAAGAGCGACCTTTCTGCGATCACCGTTGGCGGCAAATCCTATGAGTTCTCCACAGTTTACACAGGTACTCCGACTGTAGGATCCCTTGATTTGGGTGATGAAGTTGAACTTTACCTCGACTATGCTGGCGATGTTTATGACATCGAGATGGTAAGTGGTTCTGCCGACAATTACGCTATGGTTCTCTTCACAGAAGACCAGGGTGTAACATTGGCAACATCACAGCCCCAGGTAAAACTGTTCTTGGCTGATGGAACAACTAAGACATTCAAAGTAGAAGCTGGCTATTCTGATCCGGACGGAGATGATGCACTTCTTCTGCCTGAATTGATTGCAAATGGCGTTTGGACTGCTCTCGCTCCTGCTGGTCCTGCTGCTGCTCCGCTTATGGTTGAGTACGGTTTGGACAAAGACGGCGAAATCGACTACATCAATAACCTTTATGATGTTGCGACTGATTGGGTAGATACTCTTGCTGTTACCCACGAACTCACAGAAAAGGGTTACTACAATGGTAGTGCGTTTGAAAGCGATGCTTTGATCTTCACTTATGACGCTGCTTCTGGAACTGGCCCGGATGACGAAGATTGCTATGGTACTACAACTAAGGAAAAGGCTGCTAAGAAGACATTTGCTGCAAGATATCTGCTTGATACTGGCAAAATCACAGCGATGTGGACTGTAGGCCTTGGAACTGGTGATGATGACATCTTTGGTGTTGTAGTCAGCAGAGCTAAGACTTCTGAAAGTACAACAGATTATCAGCTGACGACCCTTGCTGGCGGTAAGGAAGTTAAGTACGATGTAACAAAAGCTGTGTATGATATGTTTGCTGCTCCTGGTGCTACCAGAGACTACAACACACTGTACAAGTTTGGCTTGAATACATCGAATGCGATTTCCGCACTCACTGCTATTCCTGGCGACGCTGATGCAGATACCAATGCCATCCTCAATGTTGGCGCTGTAGCAACAGCATACACTGGTGGAATCCTTACTGCTGGTGGTACTGACTACACTATTGACAGTGCTGCAGTTGCATACAAAGTCAACAGCGATGGCGACTTTGAGGCTTGCACTGTAAGCAGAGCAAACATGGTTGATCCCGCTAAGACCGTACGTCTGTACGATACTGACGGCGACCTCGTAGCTGATGTTGTTCTGATCAACTAATTGAGATTTAGATTTCAAGGAGTTAAATAAAGTTAACACTTTTCGGAGGGCAGAGTAATCTGCCCTCCGTTTTCATGGCTCTATGTCAAATGTTGTGTTAGAGCTGTAAGCGTCAAATAGCAGGCACATTGAATTGACGATCAAAATTTGAGAAAATGCTTCCGAGCAGGCATAGCCACCTGCAGACGAAGGGAGTATTTTTATGAATCAAAGAGAGAAGGAAGAACTACGGCAGCTTTGGATCGCCAGGATGTGTGAATTTGGCGAAAGTGGAATGACGCAGGAATGTATGGTGCATAATTAAAAGGGACAAAAATGAAAAAAACAAATCCCCAGAAGTGAAATAAATAATCCCCAAATCTGCAAAAAGTCATTGAAGGCACCCAACTTTAAAAATATCCTTGTAGAAGAGACCAATC
>Ga0302242_1001246_pt1 | contig 19842 bp, 18 predicted proteins | sample AAG_UR_Lys_MG_FD_193510 | JGI IMG/M metagenome (GOLD analysis project Ga0302242, IMG submission 193510) | Enriched activated sludge microbial communities from anaerobic digester in WTTP, New Holstein, Wisconsin, United States - AAG_UR_Lys | ecosystem: Engineered > Bioreactor > Anaerobic >...
CGGTGAAGTCGTCTGCAGGCACATATACCGCCTGAACAGAGGTTATGGCTCCGCTCTCGGTGCTGCAGATCCTCTCCTCAAGCTCAGCCAGCTCTGTGCTCAAGGTGGGCTGGTATCCAACCCTGGAAGGAAGCTGCCCCAGGAGACCTGAGACCTCTGATCCGGCCTGGATAAAACGAAAGATATTATCGATCAGCAAGAGAACATCCTGATGGGCATCATCCCTGAAGTACTCGGCCATGGTCAAAGCAGCATGGCCAACTCGAAACCTGGCGCCAGGCGGCTCGTTCATCTGGCCGAAGACCATGACGGATTTATCCAGGACGCCCACCTCCTTTATCTCCCGGTATAACTCCTCGCCCTCCCGGCAGCGTTCGCCCACTCCACAGAAGATGCTGATCCCCTGGTACTTGCTGGCCATGTTCTGGATCAGCTCCATAATCAGGACTGTCTTGCCGACGCCCGCTCCACCCAGCAGCCCGGCTTTGCCGCCCCTCTCCAGCGGGGAGAGAATATCAATCGCTTTGATCCCGGTCTCAAAGATCTCCGAGCCTGTGGTCTGGCGGGATAGAGGAACGGGGTTCTGATGTATGGAGCGCAGATCCTGGGAATCGATCTTCTCTCCATGATCTATGGGCTTTCCGAAGACGTTGAAGACTCTGCCCAGCAGCTTATCTCCCACAGGAACCATTATCGGCCGGCCGGTATCTGTCGCCTTTGCGCCCCGCGCCAGTCCTCCTGTTGGCGTGAGGGCGATACCGCGCACCAGATCGAGGTCAAGGTGCAACAAGACCTCAATTGCCGTCCCTTCTGCGTCAAGTAGATTGTGGATCTGGGGAAGCGATCCTGGAAACCTGACATCAACCACGCTCCCCCGGACTGATACCACCTCTCCCTCATCCTGACGGATCATGTCTCGCCCCGGCCAAACCTCAATGCTACTGCGGTATTAATATGTGATAAAAATATTTTTATGACAACAGGCATTCGTAAGCGGCGTTGATAGAAGACATCCCAGGGTGGGCCCGGCAATATAACCCTCATATGCTGATTGCCGGTTGGTCCGGCGGGAACTCAGATCACTCCCCATGGACCACCAGAACAGGCACCTTTGAGTTGCGAACCACCTTTTCGGTGACGCTTCCAAGAAGGAATCTGGCCAGACCTCTGGCTCCGATGCTGCCCATGACGATGAGATTGACCTTGTTTTCTGCAGCAAACTTCAAGATATCATCTGCAGGATGGCCCTCGATCACCTTCGACTCGAATGGAACGCCTGCATCGTTGGCCATGGCCTTTATCCGTCCTGTAGCCTCTGCTCCCTGCTTTAGTAGCGAGCTTTTGAGTTCAGATATAACCTCATCTGCTATATTGAAGCTGAATTCGCCTGCAGCAGAATATTCCTTGCCAATATCGGCGACATATATAGCAGTGACCTTGGACTTTGAAAGCCTGGCGATCTCAATTCCCGCCTTGGCTGCATTCTCAGCATGTCTGGATCCATCGGTTGCGATCAATATACTCTCGAACATACAGATATATTAGCTAAGAAACGTTATAAATCTGTTGCCAAATGCCGGATCCAACGGAAACGGTTTGAGAAGTGCTGATGGATTTAGTCCAGGTACTCAGAGAGCTTCGTCTGCTCGACCAGGCATTTCTCTCCCGGTATCTCCACCGGGTACAGGCCGGTCAGACATCCCATGCACAGGCTCTCCTTTGGCAATCCCACAGCATCCACCAGACCATCGTGGCTCACATAGCCCAGGGAGTCGGCATCTATCACTGTCTCCACCCCGACGACAGTCTTATGGGCAGCGATCAGCTCCTCCCGGCTGGCCATGTCGATCCCCAGATAACAGGGGGCGAGGATGGGGGGGCTGCCTATGCGGACGTGCACCTCTTTGGCCCCGGCCCGGCGGATCATGTCCACCACCCTGCGGCTGGTGGTGCCGCGCACAATTGAGTCATCCACCAGGATGATCTTATGCCCCTCGATGTTCGGGCGGATGGTGTTCATCTTCAGGCGCACTGCCGTCTCTCTCATGTTCTGATCAGGCATGATGAAGGTCCGGCCTATGTAGCGGTTCTTCATCAGGCACTCGCGGTAGCTTATGCCGGAATGCTGGTGGTAGCCCACGGCCAAGGTTATCCCCGAGTCCGGGATGGGGGTGACGATATCGGCACAGGCAGGATGCTCCCGCGCCAGATTGAAGCCGATGTTCAGCCGCACATCATATATCAAGCGGCCATCCATGATGCTATCCGGCCGGGCGAAGTAGATGTACTCGAAGATGCAGTGAGCCGGCTGGGGGGAACGGGCAAGCTGATAGGACTTCATCTCTCCGTTCCTTAATACTATGAGCTCGCCCGGATTTACATCCCTTATCAGGCGGCCATTTAAGGTATCTATGGCCACGCTCTCTGAGGCCACCATTAACCCTGAATCGATCTCTCCTATGCACAGAGGCTTGATTCCCAGAGGATCGCGCAGGGCAAGTACTGTATCTCCCCAAAGGAAGATCAGAGAGTAAGAGCCTACGATCTTTCTCATCAGAGCGCGGACAGCTTCCAGGAGGTCATAGTGGAGAAGCTCCTTGACAAAGAGATGGGCTATCACCTCAGTATCTGCTGTGGTGTGGAATATGTCACCTGCCTCTTCCAGCTTCTCTCTGAGTTGAGTGGCATTGACCAGGTTACCGTTATGGGCAGTGGCTATGGCGCCATCCTTGTATTTCACTAAAAGAGGCTGGCTGTTCTCTATAGTGGAACGGCCGCCGGTTGGATAGCGGACATGGCCAATGCCAACCTGTCCGCGCAGAAGGGCGATCTGGGCATCATCGAAGACCTCAGAGACCAGGCCCATGCCCCGGTGGGTGCGAATGGACTTGCCATCATGCACTGATATGCCGGCAGCCTCCTGCCCCCTGTGCTGCAGGGCGTAAAGGGAGTAATAGATGAATTTGGCTGCGCCATTGGCCGTCTCATTTAATGAGATCCCTACAACGCCGCAGGCATCGTGCAAATCTGGCCTCTCTGGTAGTCTGCTTCTCCGGTGGTCGGCTTTTCAGGCAGTCCGCATTTCCATTAATCCGCTCTTCCGGCGATCCGTCTTCAGTAATCTGCTTTTCTCATCCACTTATGGCTTCTGAGTTTTGCTGATCTGCCAAAGCCGCATTGAACGCAAATCTTTCTCTTGAAATTAAACGAGATGCTGCCACAGCGCCGGCATCTGATATGCGAGCTCTTATGGCGCTTTCCCATTGAAGGAGTACCCTTGGCCATCTAAAACACCTCAAGGCGATATATATACTACATTGTCTCCGCGCACGATTACCGTTCCGATATTGCGGGCAACCGCACCTTCTGCTACCTCTTCCGTCTTATCCATCACCAGATTCATATGAATATCATAACCCTGAAGTTCTCCCCGGAAGACCCTTCCGTCCTTGAGCTTGACTATGACGGGCCCGTTCAGTGATTCATTCAGAATATCAAGCGGTCTCTGACCCATTAATCCTCTCTCCAGCATTGATAACCGCAAAAGGCTACGGTTTTCTGACTTGCTCGTTGCATATTTAAACCTATCGGGATATCTGAAGACCATGAAGATTAAATCCAGGCACCACCTCAAAGGGAGTGATGCCAGGAAGGTTGTGGCAAGTATTGAGCCGTTCCTGGATGACTCATCTGTCCTGCACAAGGCCTCCCTGGAGAGGGCGGTCAGCGATGAGGGCATTGATCTCATATTCATGAATGGCAGACCTCTGATGATGGTCGTTGATGGTGAGCCATTCTTTACTGTCCTCGGGGCCATCGATCTGTCGCCCAGAAGGAGGCTGGTGATGGTGGATTCGGGTGCAGTGCGGTTTGTGGTGAATGGGGCGGATATCATGAAGCCGGGGATAGTCCAGGCCGATCCGGAGATCTCACCGGGGGATCTGGTGGTGATCATCGAGGAGAGGCATAAGAAGCCCCTGGCCATAGGGCGGGCCCTGGTCGCCGGCACGGAGATGCGTGGAGAGGGCAAAGCAGTGAAGTCGCTGCACCATGTCGGCGACCAGATCTGGAGGGGACTGGAGGGATAAGATGGAGGAGATTGGAGAGCTCATTGGAAAGGGATTTGCCATCTGGAAGAGAAACCTCAACCTATGCATACCCTATATCTTCAGCTTTTTGGCAGCGATGCTGATCTTCATGGCCTTCGCCATGGCAATGCTTGTGTTCGCATTTCCCCCGATGGAAAGGTATTGGAAATCATTCCTGATTCTTGAGGGGCTGGGAGAGGCCGGGGCGGCAGATGAGATCTATGCCCAGATGGTGGCCCCTTTGATGGATCTTGATTGGCAGTCCTATATGCCGATATTTATTCTCATCCTGGGAATGATACTGCTCCTCTCTCTCGCTGGATCTTACTTCAATGCCGGGGCCATTGGCATGGCCAGGCAGGCTCTGGAAGAGGGAAGATCCGCCATCTCTTCCCTCTGGTCTGCGGGAAGGAGGCATTTTTGGAATATGTTCCTCCTGAACCTCCTCATTGGACTGATCGTGATGGCAGGCATGATCTTCCTCCTCCCGGGAATCGAGCAGATTGTTGTGAACCCACCCGATTCCCAGCAATATGCTGAAGGGCTGGAGCTGGTCCTGGCCGGAGGGGCGATATTCATCATCTATGCTCTGCTCCTGTCGATTATATTCTCTCCTGCCCCCTATGCCCTGGTGCTTGAGGGATTGGGTCCGGTGGCGGCAGTCAAGGCGGGCATAGAGTTTTTCCTCAACAACAAGTTCGATGTACTGATTCTATGGCTGGTGGTAGTAGCCCTATCTCTTGTCCTGCAGATGATAGGCAGCTCCTTCTCGGTGGGGGATGAAGTCACATACCAGCTTCTATCATTGATCATCAACCTGGCGAATCTCCTGGTCTTAGTACCTCTGGCCAATCTCTGGTGGACAAGGCTTTATATGATCAGAATGAGGATGCTCAATGAGGAAGAGGTGAAGGATCCTTGGTAGATTTTCCCGGTTTGAGCTATTCAGAGATCATACTGCGCTTCAGGCAGTACAATCTGCTCTGGCAATCTGTGATTGCCGCTGTCTTTGTCCTTTTGATCTACATTCCGTACTCCTATTTTCTGCTGAGATTGAGCTTCATAGAATCGATAGCTATGGCGCTATACTCCGCTGTGCTCTTCATGGCTGTATACTATCTCACCTCCACATTCATCTTGAAGAGGACCAGGAAGGCGGCCATTCAATCCCACGGGCCGAAGAAAGGGTTGAGAAAATAGGCAGCCGGCCAGCCAGGGCAGCCGGCCAGCCGAAAGTATAAGTCCTGCCACCGGCAAATAATGATCCCGAAGGGTTGAAGATGGAACTTATGGTTGTGAAGATGGAGATCCCTGAGGGATCAAATCTGGTTTTGGGGCAGAGCCATTTCATAAAGACGGCAGAGGACCTCTATGAGGCCATGGCCGGCACTGTCCCCGGGGCGAAGTTCGGCATAGCATTCTCAGAGGCCAGTGGCGAGTGCCTGGTGCGAACCGAGGGCAATGATCGGGAGCTGGTCGAGGCAGCAAGGAGAAACTCGCTTCAGCTCGCCTGCGGCCATAGCTTTGTGCTGCTTATGAAGGGGGCCTTTCCGATAAACGTTCTCAATGCCATCAAGTCCATCCAGGAGGTCTGCGGGATATTCTGCGCCACCGCCAACCCCCTGGAGGTGGTTGTGGCCCAGACCGATCTGGGAAGGGGGATCATGGGGGTGATCGACGGATTCGTGCCCAAGGGGGCTGAGAGCGACCAGCAGGTCGAGGAGAGGCGCCATCTGCTCAGGAGGTTTGGATATAAACTTTGATCTGGCGGTATCAAACGGCCGGGTCTTCACCCCCCAGGGGTTGAAGAGCATTGAGATCTGGATCAGAGAGGGAAGGATTGCTGCTCTGGGCGGCTCACATCGGGCAGCAGAGAGGATTGACGCCCGCGGAATGCTGGTCCTTCCGGGATGCATAGATGCTCATGTCCACTTCCGTGATCCGGGACAGACATACAAGGAGGACTGGCTTACCGGCTCTGTCTCTGCCGCTGCAGGAGGGGTGAGCACAGTCATCGATCAGCCGAACACCGATCCCAGAACCCTGGACCGCCGGTCATTCGAGCTGAAGCTCCAGTCGGCGCGGGCCCGTTCGGTGGTGGACTACTGCATCAACGGCGGGCCGGGAAGGATCGAGGAGCTGAAGAAGGCCGGGGTTCAGGCCATCGGGGAGATATTCTCTTATGAGCACAGCGACACCGATCTGGCTGGGATTCTCGCCCGGACGAGAGGTCTGGGGCTATTGGCCACTGTTCATGCCGAGGACGGCTCAATAATCAGGGAGAGGGCAGATGAGCTATCAGAGCAGCATGATCCTTCAGTCCACTCCCTCGCCCGGCCGGTGGAGGCTGAGCTTCGAGCGATAGAGAAGGTCTTGGCCTGGTCGGATCGCCTGCATATCTGCCACCTGAGCAGCGGTCCGGGCCTCAGGCTGATCGAGAGGGCGAGGCAGAAGCGGGCACTGGAGGGGAGAGGAGAGGGAGCGGAGACGACTGGAGGGTATAGCAGCCCGGCGGGGCTCAGCTGCGAGGTCACCACCCACCACCTCCTTCTCAATGTCGATGACTACAGGAGGCAGGGCTCATATCTGAAGATGAACCCGCCCCTGCGCAGCCAGGCGGACAACGAACGGCTCTGGGATGGGTTGAGGACGGGGAGCATCGATATTCTGGCATCAGACCACGCCCCTCACCTCCCGGAGGAGAAGGCAGAGGAGATCTGGGAGGCGCCATCTGGCGTTCCCGGGGTGGAGACAATGCTGCCGCTGATGCTATTTGCCGTGCGGAGAAACCTATTGTCCCTGGAGAGGCTGGTGGATGCCCTGGCCACCAGGCCGGCGAGGATCTTCTCCCTGGCCCATAAGGGCTCAATTGAAGCCGGAATGGATGCCGATCTGGTGCTGGTGGACTCCAAGAGGGTAACTGAGATCAGAGCTGACCGGCTGCACAGCCGGGCGGAGTGGACCCCTTATGAGGGGATGAAGGCCATCTTCCCCCGGATGACGATCATCAGGGGCTCTGTGGTCTGGGATGATGGCCTGGAGGTTGAACCGGGATACGGACGCTTCCAGGGGATGCAGCTGCAATGAATGCAAAAGGCTTTATGAGAACAGAGCAGTATTTTCTCCTATGAGATCCGATTCTTCAGGCACCAGCGATCTGGAACGCATGATCGGCAAAGCAGCAGTGGAAGCGGCGCGGATGTCCAGCCAGGCGAGCCAGGCGGCAAAGAAGATCCTGGGCGATGTTACGGCTGAGATAGGGGAGGCCAAGAGCCCTGACCAGGCACCGCTTGACCTCATAGATGCCGATTCTGAGCTGATAGCCCGGGTGGCCCTGCCCGGTGCGAGCAAGGATGAGATCGACCTGAGGGTGACCGAGGACAGCCTGCATATCGATGCCAAGGCCACTCCCAGGGAGGGCAGATATCTGCGCCGGGAACTTGGCTCCATAAGCCTGAAAAGGGAGATAAAGCTTCCCGTCGAGGTCAAGCCGGAGCAGACGAAGGCAGCGTTCAAGGACGGCATCCTGGAGGTGCATCTTCCCAAATTGGTAGTGGTTAGCGCCCAGAGGGTTCAGGTGGATTGAGGCTGGCGTCCAGCTGGCCATCATTTTCCGGCTCTTCGCTGTTTTCTTTGAGCAAACGCGGGGATGCCATCCCCCTCATCAGAGCCGATATATGCATAGAAATATACGCAACATCCGGCAAAAAGCTTTATCTACAGGCGCATATATCCCCAAGAGAGGAGGATAAAATGAGATCTCTGCCGGCCAGATGCAGACTTTATTCTGATTATCCATTAGATGATGCTGGCCATGCCTCATTCTCAGCATCATTCTCAACACCTTTCTCAACACCTTTCTCAACACCTTTCTCAACACCTTTCTCAGCATCACTTTCAGCATCATTCTCAATTCCAACCTCCATTATGGGCAGAACGAGGGGATGGTGCTGAAGCCCCCAGTGGCCCGCTATGCTCTGACTGATCGGGGCCAAAGGCCTCTCCTCACTGAGGCCCTCCCCCTGGCGGAGAGGGTTCACCGGGCCCTGGTGGAGCTATCCGATGGTTCAGCGGTGTTCACGGGCTGCGACAAGCTGCACCGCCCTTTGCAGGGCCACAGGCACGCTCATATCCTCTGTGAATCGAATCCGGGCTCTGATTCGGAGGGCAGGGGCGAGATCACAGAGATCAGCATCTATGCTCCCATGGGCTTCGGCTCTGGGGAGCAGAATGCTCTGCAGAGGCTGAAGGAGATCTATGATGATCACGGAGGCATCTTAGACCTGCTCTATCTGGGATCGGGCAGCCTCGCAGACTGTTGCCGCACAGGCAGGAGCCCTCTGTTCACCAGATCGAAATGCTGGGTCTCGCATACGCCTTTTCTGCCCACCCGCCATCCCAAGGCCACGAGGGCGGGGGTGCCCAAGCTCGATTCTAATGGGCGGCAGATCGGCAGCCCGGAGCACGATATACTGCGGCTGCTGGAGCTGGCGGGGTTTCCGGAGGTGGTGGCAATAGAGCCGGTCTCGAGCAGGCTTCTGGGGGGCAGAGCGGTCCCCTGGCAGGAGTTCATCCGCAGGAGAGCGACAGATGAGAGGAGGCCGGCAGCCAATGGGGCCGGATATGGATTCCGGATCGAGTTTGCAGAGGCAGTGCAGGGGCCAGTGGTGGTGGGGTATGGGGGGCATTTTGGGATGGGGGGGTTTGTAAATGATGATAAATTGTAAGATAGGATCAGATCAAAGAAGTTAAAAATATGAACATTGGCGCCTTTGTGGACCGGCGGTATAGATGGAAGCATGAACCATATCCACGAGACAGGCATTATCGGCAGCATGCGTTGGTGGTACGAGGCTATCGTGCGAGGGCTGGGAGGTCGTGCGTATGATCCGAGCAGACACGAATGTCCAGACAAAGACGATAATTATCGGGCTCCTCATTATTCGCACAAAAAAGCAATTCTAGGGGAGGAGGCTATGGCATGGCTGGAGCCTATCATGCAGAAGTTGGAGAACACCCTCCAGTGCCTGGCAACCTGTGACAGAGAATCCAGCACCAGTGCTCTGGACATGAGATGAGCTGATATGGCCAGCTTTTGTCTGGCCAAAAAGTGATAAAATCTATCTATTTTTATCCATTTACATCTCCGCCATATGCCGCTGGATTTAGAATACTGCTGTATGTAGCTTGAGATTATTATCGGTATAGAGCCCAAAAGTATTACGCACCTCACAACCTACATAATTTTTGAAGAAATAGAAACGCACTCGGTCATCCACTAGGTTTATCCTCCTTCGGCGTCTTTTGGTATGATCATAGTTGATCCAGTTTGATGCCGAAAGTTTAATAATCATATACATCACAGTTAATTGTTATGGGGGATATTAGGCAATTCGAATTAAAATTTAGTTCAATTTTTTTATTATTATTAGTATTATCCATAATTCTCTCAGGAACAGCCCATGGCAAAACCATTAACATTTGTGAAATAGGTTGTGACTTTACAAGCATAACTGAGGGCATAAATTCTGCTGATACTGGCGATATCATTGAGGTCCAAAGCGGCGCTTATTTAGAGAATGTAAATATCAGTAAGCCGCTCACCCTCATCGGGAAAGATACTGGACAAGGAAAGCCGATTATCGATGCCGGTGGAAACGGCAGCGCCATGATCATCTTTGCAGAAGATGTGATGGTCGAAGGATTCAATCTCACCAATTCGCTGGGAAGTTGGCTGGAGATCTGGGCTGGAATCGAGGTGAACTCCAACCGCAGCACTATCATCAACAATCTTGCTATTAATAACGAGAACGGGATATTGATAACCGGCTCCGATAATATTATACAGGGCAACGATGCTGTTAACAACATATATGGAATAAGAGCTAAAGGCTCGACTAATAACTCGATCACAGAAAACAATTTTATGAACAACAATTACGGTCTGTTCATTCTTGCCTCGAAAGATAATACCATTCAACGCAACCATGCCATAAACAACGAATATGGAATTCTGCTTAATGATTCAACGGGAAACAATTTGAGCCATAACCAGATGACGGGAAACAGCTACAATTTCGGGGGAAGTGGAGTCAACTACGTAGACACCACCAATCTTGTAGACGGAAGGCCCATCTATTACCTTATGCAGTCAGCCGACCTGCCAGCCGATTCATTCCGTGACGCTGGAACCATTTATTGTCTAAACTGCTATAACCTGGCCATAAGAGATCTGGAGTTGAAGAACAATCTTTATGGCATATATCTGGATAACACCTCTCACAGTGTCATTGAAGACAATAGCCTCAGCAATAACAGAAACGGCATCGCATTGATGAACAGCAATCGCAACTTCATCAAAGATAACCTAGCCACAGACAACACTGAGGGATTTGTCCTAATCTCCTCCAGATACAATACGCTGCAGAGAAATAAGGCCCTGAAGAGCCAGGCCGGCTTGCACCTGGCTTACTCGGATTATAACCGAATGCTTAGCAATCAGGCCAACGATAGCGAGAACGGTCTCTGGCTTTTCCGATCTGGCCTCAACTTGCTTTCTGGGAATAATTTAAGCAACAACTCCATAGGGGCTCACTTGAGTTTTGCCTGGATGAACAAGATATTTAAAAACGATATTATTAGCAACGATGAAGGGATTTTGCTGGACTCAAGTGCCAACAACAATCTGTCGGGGAACAGGATAATGAACAATACCAATGGGGTACTCTATGATCCCCTCGACAATAATACCCTGGGCTACGACAACGAGTATCTCAACAATGGAGCAGATTTCGAGCAGATCAGATCAAGATCCACAGCCGCATCAGGGATTCCGCCCAGCATTGCCATACAGATCAAATCAAACCCTAAAGGTGCCGCCATCTTAAAAGACGGAGAATTCTCAGGAGAGACCAATGGCCCAGTCTATTTTACCGAACCCGGAAAATATACCTTATTGGTTAAGAAAGAAGGATATGAGGACGGCGAGCTGACCATAGAAATACCAGGACCAGAAAGGATTTCGGCAGGGATTCCAAGAGAGATAAGCATCGAACTAAAACCCGAGAAAAATTCCACAAATGGGGCTGAAAATGGAAAATAAGCAGGCGATGTGGAACTGGCCAGAGGTTATGCTGAGGCGTATACCAGCCAATTATCTGCTGGTATCGTATCTCTTATTTATTTTGGTTTTTTTGATTTATTATTCATTTAGCTTGAGAGTCTTTTGGTTTCAGTGGCATATCTATCATATCCTGCAATCTCTGGCTACAAGCCTTTTGATAGCCTATCTATTGGCAGGATTAGTTTACTTATCAGAGAAGACCAGGAGGACCTTCAAGTATATCGATTGGCTATATGGCAGCCATAAAGAAGATTACTTCGCCAAGATTGAGAGCAGAGTTACTGGTGGGTTGTACTATCATTTGCTGTTTTATCTCTCCCTTCTCGTTCCTTTCATAGTAATGAGTTGGGGCCAATGGCCTTATTATGAGCGGCAGGAGGATATCTGGGCACGGGGGCTGGATATTTATGGCTATTTTCTATATTTCCTCATTCTGGCTCTGCTAGCTGAGGTATTATGGCTCATGGCAAATATCGTCTGGTCAGTCAATGAGATGGGATGCAGCTCCAGTGCATTCTCCGCGGCCGTTGGTGTCTACGGCATAGATATGAAGCTTAGGCCAGTGAGAAATTTCTTTCTGATATTTATTGTATATTATTTTATAGCTATAGCTTTGGTCATTGGAACTTACATCTCACCCAGCGGCCAAATATCCATTGAGCCGATATACTTTGGAGTATTATTGGCTATGGGTGTCGTGCTATTTGTTGCCGGACTGGAGGCCGTTCAGAGGATAATCAACTGTAGAGTGGAGAACGAGCTGGATATCCTGAACAAGAAGAGGAACGAGCAACATCAAGCGCTGGTTAATATCGTCTCAAGCGGCTCTGCCGAGAAAGCCAAAGATATTGAGAATGCCTCTAAAATTCTGGACATTATTCATAAAGAAAGGGAGAGCCTCCTGCAGGTCAGCAGAAGAGCGTATGACATTGCAACCCTGAGTTTATTCATCAGCTCATTTCTAATCCCATTATTAACGTTGCTAGAGAAATTGGGGTTGATACATAAGTAATAAATGAAAATGAGGAGACCTTGAAAGCTTTGGATTAGTCGAGAATTGAGATCGAGGAGCATGATGTCCCTAAGAGTAAAATTGTGCAATTGGGAACAAGAAATCCAGTCTGCAATAAATCTGAGAGCATTGGACCGTTGCAGTCAGGATCAGAATGATAGGACATGAGGGGGAAAAGCCGATGCTTAGAATAAAATTGATGGCCGTTATCTTATTATTTTTCTTATCAATCAACAGTCTAGCACAGGAGGTTCGAGGTCCTCTGAAGCCTACTGTTACAACAAAGAATCTCACTACCGAGGTGCAAGCTAGTCTGGATCTGGGAAATCTCAACGTCGAGCAGACGGCGATAACCATAGCCAAGGATTATCCCGGAGAGTACAATCTTAACCAGGTCTCAAAGGTCTATGATGCTCTGCGAAAAGGATGGTACTACTACTCTGATCCCAGCTACAAAGACAAGTTCAAGAATGCCAATCGCACCCTTCAGGATGGAAAGATTAGCAACACCATTGGTGTAGGCGATTGTGATGACTTTGCCATTCTAATGGCATCCCTCCTGGAGTCATTGCAAGGATCGACCAGGATCGTCTTCGCTTATGATCAGGATACCAGGCTGAACCATGCCTATGCTGAGGTCTACCTGGGAAAGAAAAGCGATCCGCAGGCGGACGAGCTTATAGGCTGGCTCAAGGACGAGTATAACCAGAGCGAGATTCCCGGGCAATCAGTAACCAACGATGAGGTTTGGCTGAACCTGGATTATAACAGCACCTACCCGGGAGGGTATAACTTTGGAGCGGGACATAAGGTCGCAAGGGAGGTTGTCTGGCAGTCAGCCTCCAGAAATTCCCCTAAAATCGTGCCAATCATAGACACCATGGACAGTACCTCTGGGTGGGAGATGATAGGGGACGAAAAAGGCTCTGCCGTATCCATCAACTCTGTGCCGTCTCCAAGGGGGAAAGCCATCCAGATGGATTACGATCTGAATGAAGGAGTATGGGCAGGGATATCCAGGAAAGTCTCGGGATCTATCCTTTCTCAAGTATGGGGATTGAACTTGTCCTACTATGGGCCAGATAATAAGATCGCTATCCAACTCATCCTGATGTACGAGGATGGCACCAGCTTTGGTTATTCTTTGGAGCCTGAAGTGGGAAATAAGTGGGTAGGCCTTGAGGCCCTTTTTGAGGATTTCACGTGGCTCGGAGATAGTACCAGCTTTGGCTCTGCTGATCATGTACTGGATCCTAATAAGGTAGAAATGCTGGGGATAATATGCCGTCGAGGTGAGAAAGATCTTCCAGCGACTGGAAGAATTGTCATAGATCACATTAGGGGTGTCATGAACATACCCCTGGGCTCGCCTTGGGCGCGGGCGGAGGAGGAAAGGGAGATTGTCTTTGCCAAGGAACTGGCAGTCCAGTCTGAATCAACCCGGAGCGATCCTTCGAGGTTCATAGAAAGTGTACAGCTAGCTATTGAGTCGTTGAGCCATCACGTGACATTCGAGGGAGATCTAGCTATTCGTCGAGGGTTGATGCTGCTTCCCAATCCTGTATCCGAGATGATGCATGAAGATAATGTAAGTTCCATCGCCTTCAGCCCCGATGGCAGATCCTTGGCCACGGAAAGTTGGGGTACGGCCAGTTTATGGAATGTAACAACAGGAAAAGAGTTGATTCGGTCAAAACATGGGTATACGGAGCCATCCTCAATAGCATTCGGCCCCAAAGGGGCAATGCTGGCCAATGCAAGTGGTAATACCGTCTATATTTGGAATTTAGTATCTGGAGAAGGAATAACTAAGATAATGCTTGATTGTAACGTGGATTCTGTTACCTTTAGTCCGGATGGGACCAAGTTGGCAACAGCATGCCTAGATAAAACTGTCAGGGTATGGGATGTATTTTCAGGAAGAGAGCTATCCAAAATGGCACACGATAGCTGGGTGCTCATAATGGTCTTTAGTCCAGATGGATCTATGATTGCCACCTCAACTGGTTTTATAACGTTGAATGAACAAAATACAACGACTACTGTTTGGAACGCGACAACGGGGATAAAGCTATTAGGAAAAACTAATGTGGGGGATTATTTAACTGCTCAATCTTTTAATTGGAATGGGACTCAACTAGCTACTGCGAGCTTCAGTGGGACAGCCATTGTATGGGATATATCTTCTGGAAAAGAGCTGGCAAGAATGATACATGGTTTCCCAATCTGGGAGGTTGCCTTCAGCCCTGATGGAAAGAGACTGTCTACAGCGAGTGAAGACAAAACAGCCAGAATATGGGATGTAACGAGCGGGCAAGAGCTTACGAGGATGTTACATGGTAATGCGGTGCTACATATTTCCTTCAGTCCTGACGGAACAAAGCTAGCAACTGCAAGCATGGATAATACATCAAGAATCTGGGATAGATATACCGGTATAGAGATTGCCAGAATGCAACATTATGGATCTGTTACCTCTGTAGTTTTCAGCCCGGATGGAACCCGAGTAGCTACGGCCAGCCATGATAAGACAGCGAGAATTTGGGACATAGCTACAGGTAAGGAGCTTAGCAACATAGAACTTGATAGAACTGGTTCACCTATAACCTTTAATTCTGAGAAACCGCTGAAAATTCATGCCACGTTATATGGGGAAAGCTTAACTGAAATAAGGGATAATAATGCCGTAAGGGCCTTATCTTTTTGTCCAAGCGGCAATTGCCTCGCTACTGCCTCCTTAGATGGCACTGCACGTATTTGGGATGTCTTCTCTGGAAAAGAGCAGGCAAGAATGGCCCATGATAGTGGGATCTGGTCCGTAGCTTTTAGCCCTGACGGAACTCATCTAGCAACTGCATCTTGGGATGGCACCACAAGGATCTGGAATGCCTCTTCTGGAGGAGAAGATATTAGGCTATTATGTGATGACGTGATGCGGTATTTAACCTTCAGTCCAGACGGGACTCGATTAGCTACTGCATCTTGGGATGGTGTGGATGTTAGGGTTTGGGATGTGTCTTCTGGAAAAGAAATGGCCAAAATGGACCACTATGATAGAGTTACCTCTCTTGCCTTCAATTCAGATGGCAGTCGACTGGCTACAGCATCTTTAGATGGTACTTCTGCTGTTTGGGATGTATCCTCAGGCAATAGACTGGCTGAATTGCCACATCAAGACAAGGTTCTATCTTTGACCTATAGCTCTGATGGGGCTAAGATAGCCACTGCAAGCAGTGATGGCACTGCCAGGATTTGGGATGCTATATCAGGAAAAGAGCTGATCAAACAGGAGCATAGCAGCCCCGTGATCAGTGTGGCTTTCAGCCCAGATGGGACTAAAATGGCTACTGCATCCTGGGATGGCTCTGCAAGGATCTGGAATACATCCTCTGGATCTCTGCTGGCTAATTTAATTCATGATAACCCCGAAATTCATCAGATAAAACCACTAAATTATATTATAATTTTGAATGAAGCACCATTGCGATCAGTGACCTTTAGTCCGGATGGAACTTTATTGGCTACCAACTGTGGTGATAAGACTGTTGGAATTTGGGATATATCATCGGGAAAAGAGGTTTCCAGAATAGAGAATGCTGATTACGTAGTGGCTGTTGCGTTCAGTCCGGATGGAACTCGACTGGCTACTGCAACACAATGGAATACTGCAAGAATCTGGTCCTTAAGCACAGAAGATCTTATTTGCGATGCATGCAATCGGTTGAAATGCAACCTCACATCGCAAGAGTGGCAGGAAAAATACTGCATCAAATGCACTGAATTTGATGCATATCCGCCCGGGTGAGCAGATCTTATGTCTCGATATCTGTCTGCGGTAGTCTTGCTGATCTTTCTCGGAGCTCCGGCTAATCCCATTATGGCCAATACCTATGGACCTCAGACCCCCACCAAATCGCTTGACCAGATAAGAGCCGAAATTAATGACAGCCTCGACCTGGGCAACCTTGATGTTGAACAAACAGCAGTAACCATAGCCAAGGATTATCCTGGAGTGTATAACCTGAACCAGGTCTCAGAGGTATATGATGCTCTGCGAAAAGGATGGTATTATTATTCCGATCCAAGCTACAAAGACAAGTTCAAGAGTGCCAATCACACCCTTAAGGATGGAAAGATTAGTAACACAATAGGGATGGGCGATTGTGACGATTTTGCTATATTGATGGCTTCTCTCCTGGAGTCTTTGCAGGGATCGACCAGGATCGTTTTTGCCTATGATCAGGATACCAGACTAAATCATGCCTATGCAGAGGTCTACTTAGGAAAAAAGGACGACCCCAGAGTGGACGAGCTTATAAGCTGGCTTAAGGACGAATACAACCAGAACGAGATTACTGGGCAGCTAATAGATGGAGAGGAGGCCTGGCTGAACCTCGATTACAACAGCACCTATCCGGGAGGAGCCCATTTTGGAGGCGGACATCGGGTGGAGAGGGAAGTTGTCTGGCAGTCAACTTCAAGAAATTCTCCCAGGATTGTGCCTATCATAGATACCATGGACAGCACTAATGGATGGGAGGTAGCGGGAGACGAAAAAGGCTCTGCCATCACAATTAGTTCAGTACCATCTCCAAAAGGAAAAGCTATCCAAATAGACTTCGACCTTGTTGAAGGTGGGTGGATAGGAATATCCAAGAACGTCTCTGGATCGACCCTTTCCCAGGTTAGGGGACTAAATCTCTCCTATTATGGCCTGAATAAGCAGATCACAATCCAGTTTGGGCTAGTGTGTAAGGATGGTACTAAGTTCAAATATTCCTTGAAACCTGAATTGGGAAATAAATGGGCAAGTCTCGAAGTTCTTTTTGAAGATTTCGCTAGGCTTGATTCCGACACAAGCTCTAATAAAGCTGATCAGATATTAAATCCCAACGAGGTTGAAAGGCTGGAAATAATATCCCAGCTAAATGAAAATGACTCTCCCGGAACAGGATGCCTTATCATAGATAACATCCGGGGAGTCATGAACATACCTATGGGTTCTCCTTGGACACAGTATGAAGCACAAAAAAAGAAAAACCTCGCTATGGATTTAGCATCAAGATCAGAGATGGTATTAGATCAAGATGTGCATATGATCGGTCAAAATATAGACCATGTTCAGATCGAGGGCACTAAGCTTGCTGTTGAATCCCTTAATTATTATGAGACATTAGCTGGTAAACAAGCTCTGCTTCATGGGATGGGATTATTGCCCTGTCCAATCACTCGAATAATAAATAATGCCTCTGTGAGCTGCGTCGCTTTCAGCCCTGATGGCAAGCGACTTGCTTTAGGGGGCTACGATAATACGGCAAAGCTTTTGGATATTGATAATGGCACAGAATTGGCACGAATGGAGCATGATTACTGTGTTGATTCTGTGATCTTTAGTCCGAACGGTAGGAGGCTCGCTACAACAAGTGAAAATAACATAGTATGGCTCTGGGACGCAAGAACAGGCAGAGGATTGGTTAGGACAAGATCGAACTGTATAGTCTTCAGCCCTGATGGAAAACGATTTGCCACTGCCGATGGTTCTATTGCAAGACTGTGGGATGCAGAGACAGGCAATGAGCTTGCACAAATAATACATGGGAATCATGTTATTTCAATCATTTTCAGCCCTGAGGGTAATGAATTTGCCACTGCCAGCAGTGACCAGGTAAGGATATTTGATGCTGACGCTGGCAGAGAACTAACTAGAATGGAGCCTGATTCATCAATAGTAAATGGAATAGCACTCAATCCAAACGGCAATAGACTGGCCTTAGCCAATGGCAACCAGGCAGTGATTTGGGATGTGGAGAATGAAAAAGAGACGGTTTGGATGAAGCATGATAACAAAGTGATCTCTGTTCTCTTCAGCCCGGACGGCAGACGACTTGCTACAGTGAGTGATGATCATGCCGCAACTCTTTGGGATTCAAAGACGGGAGATAAACTGGCAAGAACGAACCTAAATGACAAAATATCGCTCGCTGCCTTCAGCTATGATGGGATGAAACTGGCTGTGATAAGCCATAATACGATAATAGTTATGGATGTTGAAAATAGCAAAGAGCTGGCTAGGATAGAGCATTCGGGTCCATTGAAGTGCATAGCTTTCAGCCCGGATAACACGAAATTGACTGCAGGAGGCGGGAGCAGTATTAAGGACGATTTTGCTGCAAAGGTATGGGATACGGAAACCGGCAAAGAACTCTTTAATATGATTCATAGAGATTCGATTGAGGATGTAGCCTTCAGTCCGGACGGGAAAAAGATAGCTACCGCTAGCATCGATCGATCAGTAATGTTATGGGATATTCGAGTAGGAGAAAGCATAGCTAGTAAAGAAATTAATATCACGGTAAATGATATATCCTTCAGCCCAGATGGCACAATATTTGCTGCAACAAGCGGCAATCTTGGTGAGGATAGAGGCAAAGTAAGCCTATGGGATGCAGAAACCTACAAAGAGCTGGTTGGATTCGATTTCAATTCTCAGGCAAAAGCAATAGCTTTCAGTTCCACTGGAAAGGAGATGGCAATTGCCCTCGCAGATGGCACAATAAGTCTGTTTGATGTTCATACAGGCAAAGAGCTTGCTGAAATGGAACATAATAGCACGATAATCTCCCTCAAGATCAGCAATGACGGCGAAAGGCTCGCAGCAGCCGGTGATAACGGCTTGGTGAGGTTATGGGATTTGCAGACAGGAAAAAAGCTATCTGAGATAAAGCCGGAAAATGCTGCGAACTCGGCATCATTCACCAGTGATTGCGCTAGTGTGGCGATGGATAGTAGTAATAACACTGCAACGATATGGGATAGTGGGACCGGCGAGGAATTGGCAAGGGTGAAATGCAATGGCCAGGTTTTCTCTGTAGCGTTCAGCCCTGATGATGGAAGACTAGCCACAGGAAGTGATGATAGCACTGCAAGGATTTGGGATGTGTTAACGAGAGAAGAACAAGTATCAATGTATCATGATGATCTCGTTTTATTTGTAGCATTCAGCCCTGATGGGAAAAAGCTAGTTACGAGGAGTATGGATGCAACAGCAAGAATATGGGATGCGGTATTAGGTGAAGAACTGGAAAGATTATATAACGTTGGCATAATGCACTCGGCAGCATTCAGTCCTGATGGCCGACGGCTCGCCATAAAAGAATGGGGTGAAACGGTGAGCATATTGCCTGTATCATCGGATGATTTGATATGCCTGGCCTGCAACCGGCTAAAATACCTCACTTCGGAGAAGTGGCAAGAAGAATACTGCAGAGGATGTTCTAAGCCAAATGTACATTCGTCTATTACTTAGGAACACAAAATATTGGTAAATGGCCCCTACATCTCGGATGCTATCGATTTCTTTGAATATCATTCTTTCTATCCCTTCTTATGGTCAGCTTCAGGGTCTTTTGTAAATCTAATTTCTTGATATGGCTGTTTGAGTTTGAGGAAATCATGTCCTTTATTATTAAAATATCAATTATTTTATCTCTATCCTATATTTCGCATTAACATTCCTCAGCGTAATACTTTTGGCACTCCGGTCCCATCAACCTTAAAATCAATTTGAGCACGTCTGTCAAATGCACCATTTCTCGATGAGTAATCCCCATAATATTGAC
>Ga0302242_1001250_pt1 | contig 19802 bp, 17 predicted proteins | sample AAG_UR_Lys_MG_FD_193510 | JGI IMG/M metagenome (GOLD analysis project Ga0302242, IMG submission 193510) | Enriched activated sludge microbial communities from anaerobic digester in WTTP, New Holstein, Wisconsin, United States - AAG_UR_Lys | ecosystem: Engineered > Bioreactor > Anaerobic >...
TATCTTCATGATCTCATCGCCGTATTCCACCAAATCGGAATCCTTGCGATAGAGGGTGATTTTAATCTCTTTATCCACTATTTTGAAGACACGGGCTGCCACATCTACACCCGCAACTACACCGGAAGCCTTGGCCACCATGAAGGCGGTGGCGCTCACGGCATCCAGATCCAAAGAATCTGTGGTGATGTCCCCGTGGCCTATATCTTCCGCTAAAGCTTTTCTGAGCAGTTCGTCATAATTCATAGAAAATCCTCCCAAAAAACAAGGCACTCGCACCACATGCTAATGCCTTAATCTCCAAGCCCTTATTGCTTCTTACTGGTATGCTTTTTATACACATAAATTCTTATTTCCTCATAAAGTGATCAAAATCATGGATAAGGCAATCTTGTCAAGCGCAAATTGAAAATTGCTCATCTACAGTTAGTTTTACCTGTTTCAAAGACCGGATATCCCGCCTGATTTGAGCTGGAGAAATGCTGCACTCTGGTTGAAGCCCGAAACAGCAGCGGCGGCAATGCGTTTTTTGTTTGCTTACGGCGGTTCAGCGACCGCCCGCACATATTGGTCGCTTCGGCTACCGCCCTTGCTTACCCGCCCGGTGATTACTCGGTGCCACTCGGGAAAAACCCGAGTATCACCGTGGTATCGCCCTGCGGCTGAGTAAGAGCGAGGTGAGTCAGGATCAGCTAAACAGGCTGAGGAAAATCTCCTGCATTGTCCGCGGTAAAATGCTTTCACTTTTTTCTTGACAGTTTTGCACTATCATCTGTTATGGCATTCTCAATAAATAACACATAAAGGAAGGAAGAACCATGCTCACCATAGACTGGAAAGAACGGTTGGACAGTGACACAAAAGACTATCTCACCAACAAATTGCCGAATGAGGACTACGATTTTGACATCATTTTCAATGCCTATCCCGAGCGCGTGAGCGGCAAGATTCCTTCGGAAGTGATCAACTTCGTGAGTGCGAGCATAGTCACTCAACTGGGTAAAAAACATGCCAAATACGTCCCCTTTTATCTGCATCTTTGGGATAAAAAGGGAGAATATGGGCGCAGTGCCTTCATTGTGATTCTTAGCAGGCTTTTCCGTAAGGCACCTGCGGTTTATCTGGAAGTGCTGGAACACGCCATGGTAAATGCCAATCCCACCGAGATATCCTCGCTTTTAGAGCGGGTGATGCTGCCGGTTTTGCGCAAGGACATTCCGAAGTTTCTGCCGCAAGTATTTACCTGGAATGAGCATAAAGACCCTGAAGTCCGCAAGGCCAGCGTGAACTTGCTCATCAAGCTGATGCGGCGCAGACCGGATGTCATTCCCCAGATTATTGACCATTTCACTGCTCTGTGGCTCAGGCCACTGGGAGCGGATCAGGCAAACCACGTCGTACTTTTCAAAGCTATTCGAAAGATTGATCCTGAGGCATACAGTCAGGTTTGGAGCGATTTTGGGCACCAGCGTGACCCTGAGATCGTGGAGATATTGACCGGCACCCTGCAACACTGGGAGCCAGGAATCGACGGATTTGTAGAGATTTGGACCAAAAGCGGCAACGCCAGGGTAAAGAAAGCCGGGCTTTCCGCCATGCGCATGCTGCAAAAGAAGAAGAAAAGCAAAAAGTAATGGATTTAAGCATTTACATCACCGCCATGGGCATGGAAAGGATCCAGAAACGGATTGTTCATCTGATGAATGAAAGGCCGGAAGTGATCCAAGCCGTAGCTGTGGCCCGAGAATTTGGAGACCTTTCCGAGAATGCAGAGTATAAGGCAGCCCGTGAAAGGCAGAGAGCGATTGACTCAGAAATAGACTACCTGAGGCGTCGTGCCAGCGTGCTTAAAGTGATAGACCCCAGCAACTTTCCCAAGGATAAAGTTCGCTTTGGCAGCACCTGCGAGACGGAGGATTTGGAGACCGGCGAAAAGGTTATCTTCCGCGTCGTGGGAGTGGATGAGCTCAACTTCTTGACCGATGAGGACTTTCAGCCCGTTTCAGCCATGTCTCCCATAGGTCAGGCTCTCTTGGGAAAAGCTGTGCAGCAAGTAGCTGTCGTGAAAGCACCTATGGGTGATCGACACCTCATGATTAAAGCGATTGTTTAAGATAAAATAAGAGATAAAAACGGAGACAACATGACAAAGAAAAAGGAAGCTAAGAAAAGCGGACTGCTCTACGAGAGGAAAAACTTCTTCAAGGAAGCGCCTCAGTCAGAGCATGAGGAAGCCTTCAAGTACGCAAAAGGGTTCAAGACCTTTTTGGATGAATGCAAGACCGTTCGCGAGACGGTGGCTTGGACAGAGAAGGTGCTCAAGAAGCACAAATTCACCACCTTGGATGCCAAAGCTGCCAAAGACAAGGTGTATACCATCTTTCGTGGCAAGACTATGGCCATGGCAATCTTGGGAAGCGAGCCCCTGAGCAATGGATGCAACATCGTTGGGGCTCATATAGATACCCCCAGAATTGACCTCAAACAAAACCCGCTCTACGAGGATGGCCCCAGTGGCATGCTCTGTGGCCGCACCCACTACTATGGCGGCATCAAGAAATACCAATGGGTTTCCACTCCCCTGTCCCTGCACGGTGTGGTGATCAAAGCCAACGGCGAAATCGTGGACATCAGCATCGGTGAGAAAGACGATGATCCCGTATTCGTCATCCCCGATCTGCTGCCTCACCTGGCACGTAAAGAGCAATACAGCAAAAGCTTGGGCGACGCTATCGATGCGAGCAGGCTCAACGTGGTCTTTGGTGGGATGCACGATCTGGACAAGGACGAGAAACACAGCCTCAAGCTCTACTGTGTCAAGCTTTTAAACGAGCGTTACGGCATTGACGAAAACGACTTCATCTCTGCGGAGCTGGAATTGGTTCCCGCAGGCAAAGCTCGTGATGCAGGCTTTGATGGCAGCATGGTTTTGGGTTACGGACAGGATGACAGAATCTGCGCCTACACCTCTTTAACCGCTCTCTTGGCCAATCTCAATGCCAAACCCAAGCGCACCATGATCGTCTACTTCTCAGACAAGGAAGAAGTGGGCAGTCAAGGCAATACAGGTGCTCAATCCGTGTTTTTACAAGACTTTGTCGCCTCTCTGCTCAGGCACAAGGGCGAAAGTGACAGTTCAACCAACCTTAGACGCACCATCATGAATTCCATGGTGTTATCTGCTGACGTCTCGGCAGCGGTCAATCCCAACTACCCTGGAGTTCACGAGCTTCAAAATGCCACCTTATTCAACCACGGCATCGCTCTTTCCAAGTTCACCGGCAGCGGTGGCAAATCCGGATGCAACGATGCCAATGCCGAGTTTGTCGCAAAGGTGATCCGCATCTTCAACCAAGCCGGTGTTTACTGGCAGATGGCAGAGCTGGGCAAGGTGGATGAGGGTGGTGGTGGCACCATCGCCTACATTTTGGCCAATCAAGGTGCAGAAGTAATAGATTGTGGCGTCGGCTTGATGGGCATGCACTCTCTCTATGAGTTATGCTCAAAAGCTGACTTGTACAACACCTTCAAAGGCTATAAAGCCTTTTTGGTAAACAACTAAAGCGTTATGTAATGAGGACACCATTATGAAAAGAATCATTATCCTTTTGGCGGTTGCGGTTTTGGTGTTAGGCGGCTGTGCGAGCAATCGAGCCATGCGAAACCAGCAACAGAAGACACAAGCCCTGGATGCCAGGCAAAGTAAGCAAGAGACAGATCTGGAGATGCTTCGCAAGGAATACCTCCAGATCAAAGAAAGGCTGGATGAGCTTACGTTGGGCTTTGACGAACATGAGCAGGTTATTCTGGCTATCGAACCCATGCAATATGAGCTGGAAGCCAATGCGGAAGACATGGCCTTTATGCAAGACCAGGTCGCTACTTTGGTAGACCGCGTGGCTGATGTGATCAACGATCAAAATTTGGCTACCCAAAGGCAGGCAGACCAGGCGGCAGAGATCGCCAGACTGCGTGAACAGGCCGAGCAAAACCTGACTGAGCTCATTGATCAGCAGATCGCCGACCTCAGGGAAGAGCTCAAACAGATCGAAAGCGATGCAGACTTTATCCTGGATGCCATTACCGACAACATTGCAGAGATCAAGCGTGAATCCGCCGTCAGCTCAGAATATGCCCTTTTGGAAGGCGAAAACGGACTCAATGCCCTCAAGGCAGATTTGGATGGCCTGCGTGAGATCGTGGTGGATTTGTATTCCGAATTCGCCGCCTCCGGCATGGTTGCCAGCGAGGAAATGGAGCAGCGTTTAGGCGAAGAATCCGGCAAAAGAGTGCAGATGATGGATGACATCCTCAAAAGAATCGCCACCGTGGAAGGTGAGCTCAGAGGAACCATGGGACATCGCACTGCCGCTGTGGATGAAGACCTGCAAGAGATCCGCGCCGATGTAGATCAATTGGAGCAAGAAGTCAGCACCCTGCGTGAAGAGCAGCTTTCTTCCATCGGAAACATCAAGACTGACGTCGCCACACTCAGACAGAAGGTGGAAAACGTCAGCAACAACGTGGGCGAAATCAGCTCTGATCTGGAAGCCGTGATCCAAGTGGAACGTGCCAAGAAAGAAAAGATTCGCCTGGCCGAAATCAAGGCCAAATACGATGCCGCACTCAAGGCCTACAGCAGGTTCAAACACGAAGATTCAATCCTCAAGTTTGAAGAATTCATCAGCCTCTATCCGGATGAAGAGCTCACTCCCAACGCCTATTACTGGCTGGCTGAAAACTACTACGCCGGTAAGAAATGGTCGACCGCTGCAGACATCTTCCAAGATGTGATAGATAAATTCCCCGAGCATCCCAAGGCCAGAGACGCCTATCTCAAGCTGGGAATGACCTATTACAACATGGAGATGAAGCAGCAGGCACGTGAGGTCTTCCAACTGATCAAAGACATGTTCCCCAAATACAGCCGCATGGATTTGGTGAATAGATACCTGCAGCTCACCGCAAACCTGTAAATGCACAAAAGCCTGTGGCTGTGTTGTTTGCTGTTGATCATTTCGATCAACATGCTCTGCGCTCTGTCTTCGGGACCAGCCGTCCGTGAAGCCAGCCGCAGCATCGTGCAAACGATAGACACGGGCGAGCCAATCTTTATCGAGATCAGGGCGGGACAGTTCAGCAGCGTCTTGGCCAACGAGGTCAAAAAGCAGCTCCTCGAGAAGGGAGCCGACCTGCGTGAGGCCGAGCTGGACTACTCTATGACAGCCCAAGACTCTCTGGAAGAATATGATTTTAGCCAGGCAAGAGCCTTGACGCAGCTCGGTTTGAAGCAAGCGCGTTTGATTCTGGTGGAGATGGAATTGGATTGGAAAACCGTCGAAGAACGTGGTTTCCTCTCCTATTCCTCTACCAGGATCCCGCTTTATCTCTTTAATATCAAACAGATAGCCCTGCCTTCAGGACAGCTCTTGAAGCTGGATTCCTTCTCCCAAGAGGCAGAGACCAGCACAGACAACCAAAAGACTGCCAAAGGCATCACCTGGTTTGAACCGATGCTGATCACGGCAGCGCTCGCCTCCATCATCTACCTACTCTGGACCACCCAATAAGCAATAAAAGGATCTCTCATGAAACTGCGATTAGTCATCATCTTGATAGTCATGGCCTTACTCATGTCCTGCGCCAAGACAGCCGTATATAAAAGTAGCGAAGAAAAGCTGGCCAAAGCCGATGAATTTTATGCCAAAAAGAAGTATGCCCGCGCCGCTGAACTGTATCAGGATGTCTATTTTGAGCGCTCCACCGCCCACACAGCCTATGCGCTCATGCGTCAGGCGGACAGCTATTTTGCCCTGAACAAGTTTGCCGAAGCGAGAGTGGCCTACGAAGAGTTCATCAACGCTTTTCCCAAGCATGAAGGTGCCTCCACTGCCATGTTCCAGTCTGCCCTCTGCATGTTGGAAGAGTCGCTCCCAGCGCAATATGACCAGGCTGAAACCATCGCTGCAATCAATGTTTTTCGCCGCTTTATCGAGAAATATCCCAATGACGAACGCTATCAAAGTGCCATTGAATACATCCGCAAAGGACAGAACAAGCTGATCGAAAAGCGCTATCGCAACGGCTACATCAGCTACATGATGAAGGATTACAGCGCAGCGCTGATGTATTTTGACGAAGTGACAGAGCTCGGAAATGAGAACGAGTGGGACAGACTTTCCCTCTATTACAGCGCCATCATCTGCAAGAAACAGGATCGCAGGGATGAGGCGAGAACCTTTTACCAGAGCCTGATCCAGAAATATCCCCAAAGCAAAGAAGCCAAAAAGCTTTCCAAGACTTTTGCCAAATACTGATCCCAGCCGCCCCAAACGCTATATCGCCATCATCGGTGGCAGTTTTGATCCCATCCACAACGGGCATCTCTATTTGGCGGAAAAGCTAAGCCTGGATCCCGAAATAGAGGCGGTGGCATTTCTGCCCGTGGGGAATCATAACTTTAAGAAAGACAAGCTAATACTATCCTTTGAACAGCGGCTCCAACTGATTCGAAAAGCCCTGCAACCCGGAGCGGAAGTGTGGCTGGACGATGCCTCAGGTAGCGGCTACACTGCAGATTTGATGCGCAGACTGCAGGGCAAATATCCGGACAAACACTTTGCCTTTGTGATCGGGAGCGATAACCTCGAGTATCTGCATCTCTGGTATGACTTTGAGTGGTTGAAAGAAAATGTCACCTTCCTGATCGTCCCCAGAGTGGGGTATGAGCTGCAACAGCTTGATAAGCTGGGAATTAACTACCTGATCAAAGACATCCGCCCTCCGGGAATTTCTTCCAGCGCGATCAGAAGCAACATCGCCCAAGGGCTCAGTATTGCCGGTCTGGTTCCACAGGAAATCGAGTCGCAGGTACGCGAGCTCTACGAGTCCGAAAACTAAGGGGCAGAAAAAGCACCCAATCACCCACTAAAATAGTAGGAGTTCCCCGTAGGGAAAAAGAGGGGTGGGGTGAAAAATTTGACCTCCGAGCGGGAAATAGTTACAGGAAACAGCCGTTTCTGATCCTCCCTAAAGCCACTGTTTATGCAGCGTCCCTGCCCTGCCCCTGCTCCGCTCCTCCTCCATCGAGCAGGAATGGTATAGGATTGCAGTAGGTTACGCGTTTGGACGGAGGAGGCGCTCAGAAACCGGTGAACCTTTTCAAAAAAGCAATTGTTTTGCAAGTATCGGTGTGGAGTCAAACAATAAATGCCTACTAAAAAGGTAGGTGATCGGCAGGGAAAGGGCTCAGATTTCACTAACCTTGCACCCAAAGAAAAGTGAGCTCAAAACGGCAAGATAGTGGTCTGGCACATGGCTTAAACTGAATAATGCGATAGGTCCTATCTCCAAGGTTGAGCTTTTTCCCCTGTCACCCACTTCGCCCTTGCTTACCCGCAGGGCGATGCCGTGGTGATACTCGGGTTTTTCCCGGGTGGCTCCGAGTAATCACCGGGCGGGTGAGCAAGGGCGGTTGCCGAACCGCCGCAGTAGGATCACTCGCCGAAGCGACCCTAAAAAAGCAAAGCTGCCCACCTCAAAGCTGCAGTCTGAGCTGCCAAAGTGCCGTTACTCTCCTAAACAATAGGCCAGACGTCAAGGTCACACAGTTGCTACTGCGTTATATGGGTTTAGGTCTCCCAAAATGATGTTTGTCACAATAACAAAAAAAGGTTGCCGAAATCGAGTTCGTTAACAATAAAGTCAGTCAGTCGGAAACATTTGCCTCGAAGCTCAAAATTCAATCGTATCAAAAAGTCCATCATCCTCATCTGTCATTACAAGCGGGCTTGTGATTCTTATCCCTTTTGTTTCAATCAGTTATCGGCACCCTAAATAAGCAAAATCTGAATTCTCTTGACAAAAACGGGCGCTTTAATATCTTAGCAATCAAGTTATATGGGTTCTACAGATGGCCACAAAACGACATTCTTTTGGCAGAAGCAAATCTGTGAAAACACCTGATAAACGTTATACCTAATCTAAAATTGCATCCTTGGGGAAAAAGTCCGGGTACAGGTTTTTTGACTCGTTTTTTAGACAGGATGCACACCAAATTAAGCACAAATAAGCTGGAGTAAGCTTTATGATCAAGAGTATCGGTCGTCTAAATTTGGACGATTACAAACTGATTGATTCTCAAGTGGAGAAAATCTTTGTCTGCTTGAGTAAAGACAGAATTGAAGAGGCAACTGGGCTGATAACCGAGATGGCCAACACGCAGAACTACTTTGTTCGCGAGGAGCTGGGTAAGCGTTTGGCTGCCTATGAAGGCCCCGGAGCGATGAAAGAGGTGTGCGCAAAGCTTTTGGATGACCACATTTACGGGATTCGCGCCACTGCCTTGTTCTACTATTATTATAGCAACATAGATAATCCGGAGGTGCTGTTGCACATCTTGGGCAAGACTGCTGAGACGGTGAGATGGGAGAGCGAACATATCATCGAATCGCTCTGGAAGTCGCATCCTGAGCTGATGAAGCAGGAAGTGCCCAAGTGGGTTTTGTCACCTTCGGCCAAGAAAAGAGCGATGAGCATGCACGGTCTGGAAAAAGTGGCGCTGGATAGCCCTCAATTTGTGCTAATGCACTTGGAAAGGCTGCTCGATGAAGAGGATGCCGAGGTGCAGGAGAAGTTTGTCAAGACGCTGATCCAAGTGGCACGCCACCGTCCTCAACACGCCTATATGAACGTTTATCGCTGGCTCAGACATGGAACTGAGGATAGGGCGCGGCTCTTGTGGGATGCGCTAAAGGTCTTGGTGAGCATCGTGGCACGTCGGGAGCGGGAAGATCAGAGCAATGATTTTTGGAACGTCACCAGGCGTGCGGTGGATGATTGGCGCAAGGACTCTTCGCCTTTGGTCTCGCAGATGGGCAATCGCCTGCAACAGCTACTTCAACCATAAAGAGTTATAAAGATGACAAACCTGAGCTACAGAGCTGAAAACATCTACATTATCTTGGTGGAACCAATCTACGAAGGCAATGTGGGAGCTGTGGCCAGGATCATGAACAACTTTTCTTTTGCCAACCTGCGCATCGTGGGTGAGTTGCCCACCAAGAACGATTTTTACCTTGCCATGCACTCCACCTTCATCTTGGAAAATGCGCAAGTGTTTGATGACCTTGAAGCTGCCACAGCGGATTTGGACAGGGTGATCGCCTTTTCCCGCCGTGTGGGCAAGCTGAAACCGATAGATTTTGATCCCAAATCCATGGCCCAATATGCGAGTGAGGTGCAAGAGCTTAAATTGGGCTTAGTCTTTGGGAGAGAGACCTTTGGGCTCACGGATGCCGAGGCGGATTTGTGCCCCTTGCGCTGTCATATCCCGGCAAATCCGGCCTTTCCTTCCATCAATCTGGCGCAAGCTGTGGCCATCGCCTGCTGGGAGATTTCCGCAGTCAAGGCACAGCAGAAAACCGATTCTGAAGAGCCAATTAAGCGTCCTCAGATGGAGTATCTGCATCAGTATATGATGGATGTGATGGAGAGCAGCGGCTTTTTTCAGGATCATGAGAGCACAAACTGGGATGTTTTCCTGCGCAGGATGCTGATGCAACTCAATCCTGGCAAGATGATGAGCTGGCGCTTCAAACAGATGTTCAACCGCTGGCATGTATTGGTTACCGGCAAAGGTAAAGGCTTTTCGCACGATAATACGGAGTTATAAATATGAAAGATAACCTTGAAATAAGCACACTTCAACAACAGATATTGGATGACTGCATGCAGTATCTTTTTGAACATGAAGACCCGCAAGTGGTGATTAAAAATTATCCGCAGCACCGGGATTCGGTCTATGATGCCTTTGGCTTGACCGAAGAGGAGCAAAGAGAGATGCTCATGATGGTGTTGGAAAACTATGGCCTCAGCGTTCCTGAGCTGGCGGATTTTGGGACGATATGCGTCGCCACTCACAAATATGAGCTGCAGCTTCTGGCTGTGCAAATGCTGAAAAAACACAGACCCCGCATGGATCGCCACTGCTATGAACAGGTGAAGCTCTGGCTGGAAGATGGGCTGGAAAACATCGCCATCGTCGACCTTTTGGCCACCAAGATCACTCCCGTATTTTTGGAGCTGGGCATAGCGAGTGTGGATGATTTTCAGAGCTGGAGCAGCTCCGAAAGCAAGTGGACACGTCGCGTGGGCATACTCACCATGCTGTATCTGAAAGATAAGGTCTCTTCCGATATGCTGCTGGAATTTGCCGAGCCCTTGCTCAATGATCCGGAAAAGATCGTGCAGCAAGCTGTTGGCATCTATCTGATGGAGCTGTGGGGATTCTATTCCGAAGCGGTGGAAGAGTTTCTGGCTCTGCACAAAGACGATGCGGCGCCTTTAGTGATCCAACACGCCACACAAAAGATGCACTGGGACAAGAAAAAACGATATGGCAAAGCGGCTCTCAACAGGAGTCCGGGTGGGCAGAAAAGCTACGATAACAGGCAAAAACCCAGAGGCAGAACCTCAAAGGGTAGAACCCAACCCCAACAGCGTGTTACGCAACAACCCAAACAGCAACGCAACTACAAGTCAAACCGGCCTGCACCACGCGCACAGCCAAGATTTACGCCCAAACCCAAGCCCAGACCCAATGTGCGCGTGCGGGAAGCCGATAAAGCCAAATATCATGCCATCCCAGACTGGGATAGCTTTGACGAAAAATAACTGGTAGCCGGCGGTCGCTGAACCGCCGTACAACTCTGACGGGGCCAAATAAGCCTTGTTCTAACTGGTAAAATCCTCGATGGTCATGTGTTTGACCACGCCCTCGTCGTTGATGTCCCGACAGGGCCCTTCCTCAAGTTCGGCAGCGTCTGTGTAGCCCCTGAGTTCCCAAAAGCCGGGTATATAGTAGTCCATAAGCTGGATTTTGACAATGCTTTTGGCGGATTTATAGCCCCAAAGATAAGGGATGAGGGCGCGGATGGGGCCGCCATAATCCTCGGTGAGGTCTTCGCCGTCAAAGCTGGTGGCCAGCAGGCTTTTCTCTTTGAGCGCAATGCTTAAGGGGATGGAGGTGTCGTAATAGTTTCCATAACTCCAAAAGCGCAGATGCGTGCAGGTGTCTTTTATGCCCACGGCGTCTAAAATGTCTTTAAACCTGATTCCACCCCAATCTCCGCGCACAGACCAGCGGGTCACTGAGGTGAGCCTCGCATTGACAGTCACCTGAGGTAACTCCATCAGTTGCTGCCAGTTAAACTCGGTGGGTTTGTCGCAGAGTCCTTCCACCTTCAAGCTCCACTTTTCCTTTTCCAAACGGCCGGGGTGACCTTCTGCCCAGAAGATAGGTGTGTCCATTTTGGCTAATTTGTGCATGTTCTTCCTCTTATGTTAATGTTTCCTTAGCAGGTTATCTATGATGCCTGAGGCGGTAATCGCTTGTGTGGCCATGTGTTGTGCCATCTTCTCAGCGGTGAGTCCCAAGAGCAAAGAGGCATTGATAGCGGAGCTGACAGGGCTCAATCCCTGAGCGGCAAAAGAGGCCAGCATGCCGGCCAACACGTCTCCGCTGCCCGCTTTGGCCAAGCCGTCGTTGCCAAAGCTGTTGAGATACAGCTCTTCACGAGAGTGGATCAGGGAATAGTGGCTCTTGAGCAGGATGCAGGCATCTGACTGGGGCATAAAGGCTTTGAGTGTGGCGATGGGGTCGGCTTTCAGGGTGGACATCTCCACTTTTGCCAAGCGGCAAAACTCGCCGTGATGCGGAGTGTAGATGCTATTATGGTGTGCGGTTTCTTGCAGGAGCTTGGGGTTTTTGGCAAGCAGGTTGAGCGCGTCTCCATCGTAGACTACGGGGATATCCTTTTGCTGCACCACGAGTTCCAGCATCTTGAGAGACCAGTCATCCTGGCCTAAACCCGGGCCGATGAGGATTGCGCTCGCTTCCTTGAGCATCTGCTTCACCTTGCGTGTGTCGGGGAGCTGCTCTTTGGTTTGAGGCACCTTTTGGTAGATGGCTTCGGTGAGCCGGCTGGCATAGAGGCTTTCCTGGTTAGCTCTGTGTAAAACAAACACATATCCGGCTCCGGCTTTGAGTGCAGCAGCGGTGGACATGAAGGTGGCGCCGGTGAAACCGTCACAACCTCCAATGATCATCAGCTTGCCCCAGATGCCTTTATGCGAGGCTCTGCTGCGGTAATCCAATATCAGATCACTCTCTTCCAGCTTGTAAAGTAATGGCGGGATTGCTTGACTCTTCAGGTGCAGACCCACGGGCACAACGCTGAGCTGCCCGCAGACCACAGGCCCCAGATTCATGAAATAGCCCGGCTTGAGGGTCTCTAAGGCTATGGTGTGATTGGCCTTTACGCAATATGTGCTGTTGCCGGTATCCGCATCCAAACCGGAGGGGATGTCCACGCTGAGCACAGGCGCAAAAGAGTCCTCGATCATAGACAGCAACTGCTCTGCGGCGCCGCTGATCTCGCCTTTGAAACCGCTGCCAAAGAGCGCATCCACGATCAGGTCAGTCTCGTAGAAAGCATCGTCCACGATCAGGCTATCTTCATCAAAATCAAGGATATAAAGGTCTAATTCCCGACAGATCTTGAGCTGTGCCTCCATCTCGACACTCATTCTGGAGTGAGGTAAGAGGACTACGGTAACGTCCACGTCCAGATCAACCAACCAGCGGGCGATCACCAAGCCGTCGCCGCCGTTGTTTCCCGGTCCACAGGCGATGGTGCAGTGTTTGATGTCCGGGTAGAGGGTCAGGATTTGCTTCACAATCGCCAAGCCGGCGTTTTCCATCAGCGACATGCTGGGGATGCCAAACTCATTGATGGCGTGGGAGTCTGCGTTTTTGGTCTGTTTTAGGCTGTAAATTGGTATCATGATGCGTCCTTTTCACGGCTTTCTTTGTGTAGTTTGATCTCAATGGTGGTGCCTTCGTTGGCGGTGCTGGTCACCACTTTGATGTAGCCTTGGTGGTAATCTTGGATGATGCGCTTGGCCAGGCTGAGTCCGAGTCCCCAGCCTCGTGTTTTGCTGGTGACGCCGGGCTCGAAGATTTTCTTCCATTGCGAGCGAGGAATGCCTTTGCCTTCATCACGAACCTGCAGATAGACGTGTTTATCGCTCTGCGTGGCGGTGATGATAATGTTTCCGCCTTTACCAACCATGGCATCCACGCAGTTTTTGATCAGGTTTTCCAGCGTCCACTTGAAGAGCTCCACATCCAGCATCACCCTCACGTCTGGAATTTTGCTGATCAGATGAATGTCTATGCGTGAGCCCAGGTGCGGCATGCGCTGGCGGAAATAGTCCACGATTTCTTCCAGAATGTCATGCAGTATGGTGGGCTTCAAGCTCACCTGTGATCCCACTTTACCAAAGCGTGAGGCGATGGTTTTTAGGTGTTCCAGATCGGTGGCCATTAGATCCAAAACCTGCTTGGGGTCTATCGTGCTGGGTGTTTCCTCATCCCTGCTCTTCAGATAGGCCATCCAACCCATGAGCGAAGTGATGGGTGTGCCGAATTGATGCGCAATTTCCTTGGCCAAGCCGATCCAGAGGGTGTCCTTTTCGGTGCGTTTGAGCAGGTAGATGCCATAGGTGGAAAAGCCAATCAGGATCAGGACGATAGCGAGCTGCAACAGCACGAAGTTCCGCATCTGATAGAGTGACTGAGGCACGGTGAAATAGATGTAGCCGAGGCTGTCGGCATCGCTGGCAAGCGGCACTTCGGTCATGGACTGCATCATATCTTTCAGTTCCTCACGGTGCGACAGCCCTATGTCCTCATAATTCTGCACTTCGGGGATGCCCACGTTGTGCCAATAGAGGGGCCGCTTTTGCTGATCGGTAACCACGATGGAGTAGTCCACCCGGCTCACAAACTCCTGCAATGAAACGGGTTTGGCATAGAAAGCGTAGCCGGTGACGATGCCCTTATCGGTGAGCTTGTAGTGAACCATGCCGGACATGTGCTCCTGCAGTCTTTTCTTGGAACTGTATGAAAGATCAGCATATAGAGTATCCTGACTCACTCCCACTTTGTTCCAAAAGAGAGGGTTGAAGGCCTCATCTGTGATGATTACGGGGATGGGGTTTTTCTGCATGAAGTCGATGCTGATGTAGTCCCAGAGCTCTTCTTGGAAGTTTTGTTGGGTGGCAAACTGGAAGTAGCGGCTGCGCACTTCGCTGAGCAGGCGCTCATATTCTTCCGCCTGACGCAGGTAGCTATCCGTGTAGGCGATGTATTGGGCAAACATCCGAGGCACGCATTCCTGCTCCATCTTGGCGTTTTTGACCAAGATGAGGTTGTAGGCAGCCAGGGCGATGAAGATTAGCACCGTGCCCACGATCAGATACAAACGCAGCCGCCGGAAGAGGTTACTGTTTCTTTGCGAGTTCCCAGATCTGATCGAGTTCTTCCAGTGTTGCGCTTTTGATGTCTTTTTGGTGTGTTTCATAGTATTCTTCGATAAAGTGGAAGCGTTCGGTAAATTTACGTGAGCTGGCTTTGAGAGCGGCTTCAGCGTCGATGTTCAGCTTTCTGGCCAAGTTTACCACGCTGAAGAGCAAGTCGCCGATTTCCATGGTAATTTGGTCTTCCTGCTGGGATTTGATGGCGCTTTTCAGCTCGTCCAGCTCTTCTTCAATCTTCTCAATCACGGGCAAGATTTCCGACCAGTCAAAGCCCAGTGCGGCAGCCTTTTCCTGGGTGCGCCAGGCATGGATCAAAGCAGGCATAGAGCCGGGAATCCCGTCCAAGATGCTTTTGCGGTGCTTCTTTTCCCGCTTCTTGATCAGTTCCCAATTTTGTTTAACGCCTGCTGCATCCTCGACCTGCGCATCTGAAAAGATGTGGGGATGACGGCGGATCAGCTTGCTGTTGATCTTTTCCAGCACGGTGCGGATGTCGAAAAGCTGCTGTTCGTCGGCCATCCGAGCTTGAAAGACGATGTGCAGCATCAGATCGCCCAGCTCCTCGCTAAGTGCTTCGGGATCATCAGCTTCGATGGCCTCGACGGCTTCGTAGAGCTCCTCGATAAAATTCGCCCGTAAGGACATAGGCGTCTGCTTTATATCCCAAGGGCAGCCGGTTTCCGGGTCTCGGAGCCGGGCCATGATGTCTATCAGTTGGTCAAATTCTTTCATGTATCCTCATTCTTTTCAATCGGTTGACGGCTAAGCGCATACATAAAGGCGATGCAGCTCCAAAAGGCCACGCTCAGATCGTATTGCTGGATAAAAACATCGGTGAGACAGGCAAATAGCAGGGAGAGCATCCCGATGTAGATCACCGAATAATAGTTGTCCTGACTGGGTTTGACTATGCGCCGGCGGAAGTCTCTCATCACCCGGTAAATGATCCAAAAATAGCAGATAAAGCCAAAGACGCCGATCTCGACGAAGACCCTCAAAAAGAGGTTGTGAGGGTGTTCTGCATAGAGGAAGGTGAAGGGGATGACGTTCAGATACCAAGTCTGCCAGGTGCTGATGCCGATGCCAAATAAGGGGTGCGCCGCAATCTGTTTCAGCGCATGATACCAGGCCAACACTCTGATGAAGATGGACATATCAAAGGAGAAGGTCTGTTGGACTCGATCGATCATCGAAGCGGGAATAAGCAGCGGAATCAAAAGCAGGATAATAATGCCGATCAACCTGAAGCGCTTCATCTTGAATACCATCAAAAAGAAGCCGAAAAAGACGGCCAAAAGCGCCATCCGCGTGTAGGTGTAAACCATGGCCAAAAAGATGACCAAGGCACCCAAATACCAGAATAAGCTCTTGCGTTTATCCTTTTCCCTCATGCCCAAAGCGATCGAAAAGAAGACACCCAAGAGGTAAAAGCCATTGATAGTCATAGCCGTAACCCACAGCGAGCCAATCCGTTTGGTGGGATTCAAGAGAGAGATGATCACGCCGATAACGGCCAGGAAGATATTGATGTAGACGATGATGCGAACCCAGAGGTCAAAGAGCTGGACGTCTATTTTGCTGTTGGCAAAGCAGACCAAAAACAGAGTCGGAACTATCGCAGTGGAAAAGAAATAGGGTAAAGCGTAATCCGGAGTGCCGCTGCGGATGAGGCCATAGAACGCTGTTCCGATCAGGATGGTCGTTGCCACGGGGAAGGGCCAGAGCAGTTTTTGCCTTTCCTGATAGTATTGGGTGAGCAGCGAAAAGGCCAGCAGAGCCAACATCGCATAAAAGGTAGGTATGAATGGTTTTATCAGGAAGAGGGTGGAGAAGATCAGACTGACTCTGAAATTGAGCCCAAACATGAGGGTGATAAGCAGCCAGACACCCAAGAAAAACAGGCTGATGACCGCAATGCCAAAAGTCAGCTCCTGCGCAGCTTGAGCCAGATAGAGGCACAAGCTCATCAAGGCCAGATAGATGATCGGCTTGAAGATTCTTTGCAGTGCTTCCAAAACCTGCTCCTAAGAGACCTGACGCAGCTCCAGCAGTCTATCTTTATTGCGCTCCAAGATGGACTTAAAAAGCACGACGATCACCGCCACCACAAAGGCCATGAAAGCAGCAATCACGCAGATCATGGCGCGCTTGGGTCGACTGCGCAGACCGGCTTCTCTGGGTGAATCCAGGATGTCCACCGTGGGCATATCCTTGAGCTCTTCCAGGCGTGCCGCCTCGTATTGGGGATAGAGAAATTCAAAGACCTTGGTCTGGATCAGGAGCTCCATCTTGATCTGAGCATAGCGGGAGCCGAGATCCGGCAAAGAGGAAATATCGATCAGATAGCGGGGTTTGACCGAGCCCTTACTGCTCTCCATTTCTCTGATCTGAGCATTGAGGGCATCTCGCTTGACCTTCAGCTCCTGCACGACAGGTGAGCTTTCACTCAAGCTTTCCCGTGCCATTTCCAGCTCTATATCCGCAGCCATCTTCGTGGCAACCAGCTCCGCATAGCTCTTGATCAATACAGCAGCCTGCTCCTCAATGTCGATCGCATTACTGCTCGACCTGAATTCTTTGTCTGCAGCGATCAAGGAATCCAAAACCGCTCGCGTTTCCTTCACCCTTTCTTCCAAAAAGATGCGTTCACGCTTGCCTTTCGTGAGCTTTTGGTCTCGGTTATATTCTTCCAGCTTGGCCAGGTAATAGTTTATCATGTCCATACTTAGCTTTTTGTCTTTGGTCTCCACACTGATGCTGATGAGACCGGCTTTTTCGCTGAGACTGACCTTGACTGCCTTCTTCAGCTTCTTAAGCGCAACATCCATCCGCAACAAGCTATCCCGATCGCTGATCTTGAAATAGCGGATGAGATCAAATTTACGGATCACATCCTCCGAAAAGCGTCTCGAACGCAGAGCCGAAACGGCACTAATGCTGCCCTGAAGCTTGTCCTGCTTCATGATCGTGGAAGCCAAACTGCCGAGGCCCGGGAGATTGATGGGCAAAGAAGCATTATCGTCTCCCACGATGTAAAACGTGGCTTCGCTCTTCCAAATTTTGGGCGTGACCAACGAATAAATCACCGCAGCCACACTGACGATGCCAACGAAGATAATGATGAACCAGCGATGGCGCAGCAAGATCTTGATCAGTTCAAAGATGTCGAACTCTCGTTTTTCCATTAAGTTATATCCTTAAGATTGCTTTTGATAGAGATTATTCCATTGAAGTGCATGCTTTTTGGAAAGGGATTTGCTGTCAATCTATTTAGCTAAAATGGGTGGATTTGGTGGAGATTTTGGAGTTTGGTACGGTCGCTTGCTGAAGCGACCATAAAGGCGTTCTATGAAGTGGCGCTTGAAATTATTCGTAGTTCCAGAAAACAGCAGTAAAATGGGCGGTTCAGCGACCGCCTGTATTGGGTAGCTCCGGTGAGCGAGCCCGCTTCTTCCTTACTTAGCCGCCCGGTGATTACTCGGTGCCTCTCGGGAAAAACCCGAGTATCGCCACGGCATCACCGCTCGGGTAAGTAAGGGCCATGCAGGTGGGGAGGTGATAAAAAGAAAGCCTGTCGCATTATTTGGTTTGAAATACATTGACATCTAAGGCACTCTGTTCACGCTTGTTCCCATGACTCACACTCAAGATTTTGATCTGAAAACTCTCATCCGCGAGCTTTTGCAGGCTGCGCTGGGCGGGGAATTCTCCGCCCACAAAGAAGATAGCGTGCTGATTCTCTCGGAGAGCTGGGAGGGATGCAGCGATGAGGGCGTGAGTCTGAAGCTGCGGGATGTTCCGGAAGTGCTCTTAAACTGGGCTCAGCTTGGTGTTTCGCAAAGCTTGGATGTGAATGAGCTCTTGGTGCTTGACCTCGAAACTACGGGCTTGGGCAGAGGGAACACGCTGGCTTTCCTCATCGGTTTGGGCTATTTTGAGGAAGGTAAGTATAAGGTGGAGCAAATCTTACTGCCGGAACCGGATGCTGAACTAAACAGCTTCGACCGTCTGATTGAGCTCTTGGAGACCCACAGCGTCTTGGTCACTTTCAATGGCAAAAGCTTCGATATCCCGGTGCTTGAATCCCGCCTGCTCTACCACCGCATCTGGCTCAACCTGCGGGAAAAGGAGCACATTGACCTCCTGCATCTGGCACGGCGTCTGTGGAAAAACACCCTGCCTTCCTGCGCTTTGGAAAGCCTAGAATACTATGTGATGGGCGTGCTGCGGGACCCGGAGTTTGATATAGAGGGAGGCATGATCCCGCAAGCCTATACCGAATATCTCATCAGCGGTGACGTGGAGCCTTTGGTTAAGATTATCAAACACAATCAATTGGACGTCATCTACACTATGGCTTTGATGGTGATCATCAGCGACGCCATCCGCCTGCCCATCCAGGTAGGAAAAGACGCACGGGTGGATTATCATGCGGTGGCAAGATTGTATCAGAGCCAAGGTCAAGCGGATGTGGCCAAGCAGATCTTGCGGGAGATGAGGGAGTTAGGTCTCGCCACGGTGGAAAGCGTCTATGAACTGGGGTTGATGTGCAAGCGGGACAGGGAGCTAAAGGAAGCGCGGCAGTGCTTTGAATATGGGGCTGCGCTTTCGCATCCGCCTTCCCTGCTGGCTTTGGCGATCTTGTTAGAGCAGACAAGGGAATATGAGCGGGCTCTGCAGTGCACCGAGCAGCTCTTAAGCTGGCAGCAAAGCCTTCCCCTGCCGGATCTTAAGCAGTTACACGACATCGATAAAAGGCTCAAGCGGCTGCAGAAAAAGATAGATAGAAACAAGGAGTAATAAATGTATCCCATTAGTTTTGGAAGTGATAACCACAGCGGTGTGCATCCCAACATCATGCAGGCCATCATCGAGGCAAACCATGGCTATGCACCCGCTTACGGGGACGATCCGCTTACCCACAAGGCTCTGGAAAAGCTGCAGGAGCTGTTTGGCGGGGATTGTGAAGCCTGGTTTGTGCTCACCGGCACAGGGGCAAATGTCATTGCTTTGCAGAGTCTTATCTCGTCCTGGCAGGCGGTGATCTGTCCGGCCAGCGCGCACATCAATGTGGACGAATGCGGTGCGCTGCAAAAGTTTACTCAAGCCCGCATCCAGCCTGTAGATACGCCCGATGGCAAGCTCAAACCCGAGATGATAGAGTCGAGACTACAGGGAAACAGAGACCAACACCACTCCCAGATCAGGATGATCAGCATCTCGCAAAGCACGGAATACGGCAGCCTTTACACCGCGGACGAGATCCGGGAATTGGCGGTTTTTGCCCATGCTCACGAGATGTATCTTCACATCGATGGAGCAAGAATGGCCAATGCAGCAGCGGCCTTAAACTGCTCTCTGGCAAGTATCACCAAGGATGCGGGTGCCGATATCATCAGCTTTGGCGGCACCAAAAACGG
>Ga0302242_1001274_pt1 | contig 19594 bp, 11 predicted proteins | sample AAG_UR_Lys_MG_FD_193510 | JGI IMG/M metagenome (GOLD analysis project Ga0302242, IMG submission 193510) | Enriched activated sludge microbial communities from anaerobic digester in WTTP, New Holstein, Wisconsin, United States - AAG_UR_Lys | ecosystem: Engineered > Bioreactor > Anaerobic >...
GATAGCTTATAATTCGTTGAAAAAACAATGTTTACAAGGCGGAATTCCTTTTGTTGGGGGTATTGTAAAATGCAATTATTCAAATCTGGATTTGAATAATTGCATTTCGTTTATCCCTGTTTTGCCGAAAAAAGCATATGCAAACGTTGGAATCAAAGGGTTTGCTCTTGACTTGCTGCTAAGTTGCTGATGCGCTAAAAGTAGGAATTCGGCTTAAATCCACTGTTTCTTTGCTTGGGAGTAGGACAAAGTAACAAATCTTCGCAAAATCCATTTGCTTCTCTCCTCCCCAAAAGTCCGGAGTAGCTATTTCCGACAAATCACATCGGCGACCCCACCCCATCGTGGATGCGCCAAAAATCTGAAATGGATTTTTGCCCAAAGCCTTCAAAAACCCTGCTCCTGCCGATCCTCCCGAGGTTGTCGCTGACCGCCGGATAGCTTTGGGGTAGGATAAAGATAAAAATCTTCACAGGATCCATCTCCGCCATCGCAACTTCCGCGACCAAGGGTAGTTAAAATTTGAAAAAGTCCGTCAAATCCATTTTTTCTCTTCGCCCAAAAAGTTCGGAGTAGTTATATCCGAGAAATCACACAAAAACCCAACTCCCGTCGCTAAGATGAAGATGGAACAAGAATCGGCGGTAAAGTTGGGCAATTAAATTGATTTGACAAGGTCTGCAAAGTCAAGAAACGGCCTTCAAAAACCTATTGCTGCTACTGCTACTTCTTAGTCGCTTTATAAAGCTCCGTATAGGTGAGCTTTCCGTTGATGCGCTCCGAAAGCATAAGGCTTACCGTGTCGGCTTTCGTAACAAAAGGTTCACCAAGCAACTGCATTCCGTCTATAGTTCCCGGCTTATTAAGGTTGCCAGGGGCTCCCTGTTTTTTCGAATTGCCAGAGGTCCGGAGATCTTTCGTGTTGCCCTGGCTGCTGGAGTATTCCGCCAAAATCACTTTTCTTGCCAGGGTGATATGAGGAGAAAACCGGCGGTCCTCCAGAACAAAGCCCCGGACTTTTAACTGTGCCGTCAATTCTTTTTGCAGCAAGGTCAGTTCATGGTTGGGAGCAAGCCCCACCCACCAGAGGTCTCCCCCGTCCCGACGGAAATTACCTACAGAAGAAAACTCCAGACGAAGGGTGGGGATGACCAGTTGAGTCATCGCCTCCTGAATCTCCCTGACGCGCTGGGGTTCGATCTCACCTAAAAAGGCAAGTGTCAGATGCAAATTCTCCGGATGAGAGAAACTGCCACGGCCCATTTCCCGCAGCCGCTGCTGTATTTCCATAATGCGGGCCACGGTGGGTTCGTCGAAGTTGATGGCAATGAAAAGTCGCATAAAGCCTCCTACCATACAAAGCCAATAAAAAGTGCGATAAAAAATTATAATCCTGATTTGAAAAATACTTTGCTTTTGCCGCTTCAGTTCCCTTCTTTTTCTGTAGAACCATTGCATTTACTTTGATACAAAAGGAATAACAGACAAATGATGATAGAGATAATGGAGGAAATAGGAGCCGCCAAACCTATCAAAAACAAGGATGACCCGGAGATACCGCTGAGAAGGATAGTGGCGGGGATCCGTGCACCAAAAGAAGTCAGTGAATTTTGGATCATGTTAAACATGGTGTGGCCTGTGCCGTTGAAGTACCCGCCCATGTTGAAAATAAAGCAGGTAAGGAGGCAATCCCAGGAGTATCCTTTTAAATAGTCAGCAGCAGCCACCACCACCTGAGCATCGGAAGTAAAAAGTCTGGTGAGCAGGGTGCCGTCGATCTGACAGACCGCGGTGCTGATGCAGGCAAAGCAAAAGGTGATGCCGATCCCGCACCACATGGAGTGCCGGGCCCGTTTGTGCTGACCCGCTCCAAAATTTTGAGCCGCCATCACGGCAACCGCCGCACCGAAGGCGATGGCCGGCATCATTAAAAATTCGATAAGCTTTTCCACTACTCCCACCGAAGCAGAAGCAACCAAACCCCGTTTGTTGATCACCAACAGGATCAATAGAAAAGAAGCTGTGACGAGAATGTTCTGAAAAGCCAGAGGAAGCCCTGTTCCCAGAACTTTTTTTATTTGTACAGCATGAGCCCGGATGTCTTTTTTTCCGAAAGGAATTCCCAAGCCTTTCTTTTTAAGATAGAGAAAAGCAAACAGGGAACTTCCCGCCTGGGCCATGATGGTAGCCAAAGCAGCACCCATGGAACCCATATGAAAACTCCGGACAAACAAAAGATCTAAAAAAATGTTGATGACGCATGCTACCCCCACAAAAAGGAGCGGGGTCTTGGAGTCTCCCAGACCCCGCAGAATGTTGCTGAACAGATTGTACGCCGTGATAAAAGGAATCCCCAGAGAGCACACAAAAAAATAGTTCAGGGTTTCATCCATGGCCTGAGTCGGCGTATTCATAAGCTCTACAATAGGACCTTTAAAAAAAACGGAAAGAAGTGTGAGCAAAGCGGCAACCCCCAAAAAAAGCAAAAGAGAACTGCCCACTGTTTTTGCCATGTCTTCTTTCTTTTTTGCTCCCGCGTACTGGCCCAGGGTCACTGTGGTTCCCGTGGTAAGTCCAATGATAATAAATGTGGCGATGGCCATGCACTGGCTGCCGGTAGTTACCCCGGAAACATCCTCCGTCGTTGCGAATCTGCCAACGATAAGGAGGTCAACAGAGCCGTAAAGGGATTGAAGGAGATTGGCAAGAAGAAAGGGAATGGCAAAGCGAACCAGAGAAGAAAAAACCTTGCCTTGTGTCAAATCATTCATAAAGTCACCTGTCCTGTATTATTCGGGAAGAGTCAGCTCCCCCCGCAAGTTTGCCTGCATGAGGCTTTTGATTTCAGCTCGACTGCAGCCCTGGCTGAGAAGATAGTATAGCTTTGTGACGGCGGCCTCCACTGTCATGTCCCACCCGCTGACGGCTCCGGCCCGGACCAGAAGGTCGCTGGCCTCGTAGGTACCGATGGAAACGGAGCCTCTGAGGCATTGGGTGCAGACCACAACAATGGTTCCATTTTCCTCGGCTTTCTGCAGGATGCGGATCAGAGCCGGGCTTTCCGGAATGTTTCCCACCCCGAAGGCCTCAAGGACGATGCCACCTAAATTGTCCGTAAAAATATTTTCGAAGACTTCAAACTGGATCCCCGGGAATATTTTCAGCACCCCGATCTGCTGTTTTTCAAATTTTCGCAAGATAAGCTGCTGCGCCTTTTCCCTCAGGTATTTTCGATTGACTTCGATATGCACCCCGGCTTCAGCGAGGACTGGGTAGTTAGGGGAATCAAAAGCAACAAGTTCGTCAGAGCTGATTTTTGTGGCCCGGTTTCCCCGAAACAGCCTGTTCCCAAAATAGAGGCATACCTCAGGGATCTCTCCTTCGGCGGCGATGAGCATGGCGGCGATGAGATTGTCTCTGGCATCGTTTCGGATCTCACAAAGCGGGATCTGCGAGCCGGTAACGATGATGGGTTTGGCCAGACCTTCCAGCATGAAGGAGAGGGCAGAAGCGGTATAGGCCATGGTATCCGTTCCATGGAGGATGACGAATCCGTCATAGTTGGAATAGCGGCTTTCGATGTCCTGACTGAGTTTGATCCATTCATGGATGGAAACGTTGGAGGAATCCAAAAGGGGCTCATAGTTCACCAGGTCATAAAGGGGCATCTCTTCTGCGTTCAGCTCTCCGATTTCCGCAATGGCTTTTTCGATGGAACCCTTTTGGGGAGCGTATCCGTGGGGTGTGCGTTGCATACCGATGGTGCCCCCAGTGTGGATGATGCAGACTTTTTTTCGGGAAACATTTTCGTTTCGGGGAAAAATATGGTCAGCCATTTTTAAGATTCCTCCTGTTTTGAAAAAATAAAGGTTCCGGGCCGCAAAGAAAGAAAACGGGCACCCAAATGGATGACCGTTTTCGTTTGGTGGAGAATAGGGGATTCGAACCCCTGGCCTCTTGACTGCCAGTCAAGCGCGATCCCAACTTCGCCAATCCCCCACGAGTTGAGCATGATTATAATAACACAAGCGATGTGGAGTTTCAACAGAAAAAATAGAAAGTTTTCGGACTTGGGTCGCTTCCATTTTTGGTATATAATATATTATGTATAATTTTGTGCAGTATAAATCAGAAAATCATAGTTTTCGGGAAAGATTTTCCCGAGAAGGAGCAGCCATGAGAATCGCAGTGGTGGACGGACAGGGCGGAGGCATCGGAAAGGCCCTCGTAGAGCGCATCAAAGCGGAAAATCTAAAAGGCCTGGAGATCCTGGCCTTAGGTACAAACGCCACGGCAACGGGACAAATGCTCAGAGCCGGTGCAGATGAAGGTGCCACAGGAGAAAATGCTATCCTATATAACATGCCTCGGGTGGATGCCGTTTTGGGTGTTATTGCGTTGCTCACAGCCAATTCCATGCTGGGAGAGTTGACTCCTGCCATGGCCCGGGCCATCGGAGAGTGCGAGGCAGAGAAAATCTTACTTCCCCTCAACCGCTGCGGTGTGTATGTAGTGGGGGTAAAGGAAACCAACCTCTCTGTTCTCATCGAGGAGGGGGTGTCTGCTTTGGTGGAGCTTCACAGGCGCCGAGGGGGTAACTGATGTATATTTTCACCCAAAAGAAACGTCCATCTGTTTTCATTGTCCTGGCTGTGGTTTTGATTGGGCTGGCAGCCCTGATCGGTCTTGCTGCGGACACCGCCCAGACAGAAACGGCCCAGACCAAGAAGGCGCAGGGCGGCACCTTCCTCTTCGGGGAACCGAACTATAAAAGTGAAGACTTGGGTATTCGTCTGGAATTCCCCCAGGAGTGGAAAGATCGCTATACTGTTCAGGCAGATAAGGAACTTCTCCGGGTTTACAGCAGCAAAGTCCAGAAAGTTTTCCCTGAAGCGGGACTTCTCTTCACCCTGCGGAGGCAGGTGGGAGAGCAAATCACCGAAGAAGACGTGGCGCAATCCCCTGTTCCGGAAAAGATCGCCCTTCAGGGCAACGGGTTCACTTACCTGATTTGCCTTCCCTCGGATGTCCAGTATCCTGTGGACCAGGAGGAGCTTTCCCGGGAATACCAGGAACTTGCCGCCGATGTTTCCGATATCAGCGAAACACTTTCCCTTTATGGAAAAAACAGACCCGCAGCGTCTCACGAAGGATTTCAGATTGTGGGAACGGCCTTTTTTACCATGGAGATCTCGGAAGACTGGAGCCTTTCTCCCCGTGAGGGAGAACCCGGGTACTGGGATCTGTTGAAAAAGGGAAAAGTCATCGGCAGTATTTTTCTTACCCTTTATAACGATGACCCGGATTCCTTAAAGCAAGGGGCATCTGGGGCCGGAAATTTTTATGTGGAAGACTTTACCGATGAACAGACCCAGCGTTCTGCACGGACGGAGCTTTTTGCAAAAAATGGGAAAAGCGAGGAAGCCAAGGTCATAAGCGAGACGTTCTCTTTCGTAAACGGGCCCTATAACGTTTTTGATCTGCAGCGGGATGCGCAGCAGTACCTGGAGAGCGGAGGACAGCTGATTTTTGGGAAAATCAAGGAATTTGTTGTGGTAGGGGACAAACCGGCATCGGTTCGGGTCAAATACTTTGGGTTGGTCACCGGAGGGGATGCGGCGGCAGAGCCAAACGGTTTCCTCATTAAAGATTATTGGAAATGGCGGACCCACAAACTGTCCGCAGGGTGCAGGGTTTTGCCCCTGACGGCGCCTGACTATACACGTTTTGGGCTCTATGAAATGCCCTTGGTGGAGGATTTTATGAAGGCCTATCCGGACCATCTGTCGGGGTACTATGATTTCATACTGAACTCCCAGGGAGAGGTTCAGATCATAGTGCAGCATTACATCCCCTGAGAGACCTTACAATGAATTCATTGACAGGGAAATAAAAAAGTATTAAAATTACACTTGTCAGTTGTGCGAGTCCTTTCGGGCTCGTCTTACGGGGGCATAGTCTCAGTTGGTTAGAGCGCATGCGTCACAAGCATGAGGCCGCAGGTTCGAGTCCCGCTGTCCCCACCAAAAAAGTTGTTCCGGAATCCGTTCCGGTCCGCGGTCCCGTTGCTTTGGGCGATTAGCTCAGCTGGGAGAGCGCCGCGTTCGCAATGCGGAGGTCAGGGGTTCGATCCCCCTATCGTCCACCAGTTCATTAAGTAAAATTGATACAATAAAAGCCAGTCCATGAGGATTGGCTTTTATTGCATCTGCTGTTGTCAGGAAAGGGATTTTGGGGTTTAGGCATTGAAAGAAAAAATGATTGTAAAAGAACCCTTGCCGGATTTTGTAGTGAATGACGGGCAGATTGCAATTTATCCAAGCAATAAAATGACTGTCTTTCATTCGAAGCAGCCGACCCACGTGCTGAAGGGTACCCATAAGCATACAAATTACGAGTTTGTCATTGCCCGTTCTCCCATCAACGGGTTTGTTCGCAATGGGATGAAAATGAATCTCGCACCGGGGGATGTGGCGGGTATCCAGTCCGGGCAGCTCCACGGAACAGAGCTTCTCCTGACAGAAGTGGAATTTACCAACATTCAATTCGAAAGAGAATTTTTACAGGACGTAATGTATGAGCTTTACCAATCAAGAAGCCTCGCCATGAAAGAAGAACCGGTACGGGCGGACCTGTCCTTCATGAACCTGATCCAGCAGTATATCGACGAATATGATAAAAAAGAATCCGGCTATTTGCTGGTGCTGAAGCAGCTTAGCATCACCATAGCGGTAGCCTTGCTGCGAATGCTGATTGTGCAGCAGGAGAAAGGGAAAGGGGATATCCATAAAATCCTGGACTATATGAAGGAAAATCTGGAATGTGATTTTTCTTTGGATCAAATTTCAAATCATTTTAAAATGAGCAAATCCTCAGTGATTCGAAAGTTCAAAGAAAGCATGGGCATCACTCCTTATGATTTTTTTCTGGAGTTGAAGATGGGAAGAGCGTTGGAGCTTTTGAATGAACCCAAAAACCGGGTGATCGATGTAGCGTTGCAGTGCGGGTTTACAAACCACAGCCATTTTTCCAGCGTTTTTAAGAAGGCGACAGGATTAACTCCCACGGAATACAGAGAAAAAGTCTTGCATGTAAAATAACTGTAAAGGAAGCCGAAAGCGCCCACTGCAGAGCTACTGCGGTCAGGCGCTTTTTTAATGTGGTAATAGAAGCGTGCTGCTGTGAAAAGAAGGGAATGTGAAAATATCAGAATAGAAAAGAGACAATATCTGAACAGAGGGAAAGTTGGTTCCCTGCTATAATTTGTTTCGTGATTTACTTTAAGGCAGGATTATGGTGATTAGCCAGGAGGTAACCGAAGAGTGGGTATGAAAGAAAGAAGAATAAAGGGAGCGGTGTCCATGCTTTTGGCACTGATTCTGGCAGTGGGGGGGGCGGGACTTGTTCCGGTAGAGCCTGCTTATGCTGCAGATGTGGTGAGACTGGACGTTTATGCAAATCCAAGCTACGGCGGGAATGCGACGGCAAATTCTGAGGATAGTACAACGACTGCTTACTATTACAGTGGAGACCTTGCCACGATCAAGGCAACAGCCAGGGAAGGCTACTCCTTCATTCGATGGCGCAACGCAAAGGATGAGACCGTCAGTTCCTCTCCGACATATTCTTTTACTATCACGGAAGATTTGGATCTGACTGCGGAATTTGCTTCCCCGGGAAGTGAAAAATATTCGGGGGGGTCCGGCACAGCAAAAGACCCTTATTTGATTTCGGGGCCGGAAGACTTGCTTTCGATAAATCAGGAGCCGGACAAGCACTATCGGCAGACGGCGGATATCAATATGGGGGCCTATACCGATATGGACTCCATTGGAACCGGTGGGACATTGTTTGCCGGAACCTATGACGGAAACGGAAAGAAAATCCGGAACTTGACCATTCACCGCCCCAATGCTTCTGACAGCGCCCTCGGGGAAAGCTATTATGTAGGCCTCTTCAATATTGGGGCAGAAGGTATTGTAAAAGACCTGAGCATTGAGAACGCCAGCATCAGTGGAACAGGGAACGCGGGAATCCTTGCAGGAACAAACAAAGGGCAGATCATAAATTGTCATGTGGAAGGAACGGTAACCGTCACCCACAATGTTTCCGGCGCAGGGGGGCTTGCAGGGGAAAACAGCAACCTGATAGAAGGCTGTTCTGCAAAGGGAAGCGTTACCGGGATCAATGGCATGGGGGGACTGGTTGGAAGCAATACCAACGAGGCCAATCATGGACTGATCAAAGACTCCTATGCAGATGTCACGGTGAGAACTTCTAATTGCGGTGGTGGCCTGGTGGGATTCAACGAGAACGATACTGCCATTGAAACGAGCTTTGCAAACGGCAATGTTTGCGGCGGCTGGGAACTGGGCGGTCTGGTGGGACTTAATAATGGAAGTATTTCTGACTGCTATTCTACAGGGGATGTGATCCTTGCAGATGAGGGGGAAATGTACGGGGGCCTTATTGGATTTAACGGAGGTTCCGTTGTCAATGGATATGCTATAGGTTCTGTGGCAACCACTGCGGATGCGGGAGGGTTTATCGGGCTTAATAACGATGTGCATAATACCATTCGTAATTGTTACTACGACCAAACTACCTCCGGAATGCTCGATACGGGGAAAGGAAGTCCGAAAACCACGTTGGAGATGCTTTCTCAATCTACCTATGAGGACTGGGATTTTAATGGCATTTGGAGAAAACAAAGCAATACCTATCCCTACCTTGATTGGCAGACCTCCCGGTTTCCCGTTGTAGGGACTCTCTTGGAGAAGCCTTCCCTGACCTTGGAGGGAACCGACAGCGAAAAAGTGAACCTTTCCTGGTCGGTGGTATCTGATGCAACCGAGTATAGCATCTATCAGGGGACCCAATCCGGGGTGTACACCCAGGTGAAAACAAGCAGCGCAAACAGCTGTACCGTGGACGGTCTGGCGAATGGTACGACCTATTATTTCGCAGTGAAAGCTCTAAATGCCAGCGGCGAAAGCTTTTATTCCAATGAGGTTTCCGGGACTCCTCAAAATATCGTATCTTACCAGGTTACCATTACTGTCTTTGATTCTGACAATCAACCGATCAGTAATGCAACTGTTTCTATCGGAGGAGAACAAAAACTCACCACAGCTGACGGCACAGCGGTTTTCAATCTGCCAAACAAAGAGTACGCTGTTACCTTGTCCAAGTTGGGATACGTAACATCTATAAGCACCTGTACCGTAAAGGGCGCTGATGTGAGCCGGTCCTATTCCCTGTCCAGGAATAACCTGTATGCATTTTCATTCAGGATTCTGGATTATGAAGACCATGGAATTCCAGGCGCTGGGGTACGGGTGAAAGATGATTTGAAAGTAGATGTAACAGAATATAGCGACGGCCAGGGGTTAACAACCTTTTATCTGAAGGATGGCAGTTACAGCATCGTTGTTACGAAGGATGGATATGAGGAGTATCCCACCCACGTTACCATCAGTGGAGCAGATAAGACGGGCAGCATTAAACTTGTAAGGGATACATTCAGTGGGATCGTACTGGTGCGGGCTGTCACGGGAGGCTATGTTTCCGGGGCTGCGGTAACGGTGAAAAACGAGGATATGAATGTCAATGTCACTGCATTGACTGACAGTCAGGGCCGGGCATACTTTACGCTGAAAAACGGGTTCTATCACCTGACAGTCGAGAAAGAAGGGTACGAGACCATGCGCTCCGGCACTACCATTGATCGTGAGGATAAATTGGTGGTCTGGGATCTGTATAAAGACGCATTCAGCGGGATCGTACTGGTGCGGGCTGTCACGGGGGGCTATGTTTCCGGAGCAGCGGTAACGGTGAAAAACGAGGATATGAATGTCAATGTCACCGCATTGACTGACAGTCAGGGCCGGGCATACTTTACGCTGAAAAACGGGTTCTATCACCTGACAGTCGAGAAAGAAGGGTACGAGACCATACGCTCCGGCACTACGATTGATCGTGAGGATAAATTGGTGGTCTGGGATCTGGAACGAAAAACATATCCCGTTACCCTTCGAGTAAGGGATGTTGAGGATAACCTGCTCCCCGGTGTGCAGATCAGGATCACAGGGAATAACCCCCAAGTCGATGAAATCGTATATACCGGTGCGAATGGAGAAGCAGTAGTAAATCTGCCCACAGGAGAGTATTTGGCTACGTATATGAAAGAGGGCTATGCGGACCCCGACGGATCCGGGGGGATTTTCGTGGGAGCGGTTCCGGCGTATTATATCAAGAAATTGGAACGAAACAAGTTCTATGTCAATGTTTATGTTGTAGATGCCCAAAATAACCCTCTTGTCCTTGCGATTGCAAGGGTAAAAAATAATGATCTGGGAATTGATGAATCCAGTTCTACCGGAACAGATGGACGGGCGGTGTTCTTTTTAGAAACTGGCACATATGATGTCTTTGCATCTCAAAGCGGATATACCTCCCTCACAAACGGAAGTATTACGGTGCATCCTGCGGACAACGAAAACCATTACTTCTCTCTTAGCCCCGCAGCCATCGTTTCGACAGGGTCTTCCGGAAGAGGGGGAAATGCCCAGGGACAAGGGGGCATTTCCGCTGTGACTACCAGACCCTTATCGGGAGAGGGCGCAGGGGATGGGACGGCTTCGGTGGTGGAAGTGGCCAGAGGAGAAGTGAGCAGTACATTAGTAAAAAGGACAGATAATAAGGTCTCTGCCGATTTATCACAGATGGATTTAACGAAGGAGTTATCAAGTTTAGGAGGCAGGGAGAATCGGAGAGACAATCTGGACTTCGGATCAGATTCCGTGCTAAACTCGGAGAGCAAAATCACATTGGTGGTACCTGTTGATGAGGATGCCAGGGAATTTGAAGTAGCCCTGCCGGACCTTGAAAAGGTATTTGAGCAGCTGGACCGGGTCAGCATAGAATCGGATCTTGCTTCTTTTGAACTGAAAAAAGACACCTTTGGCGAGCTTGGAAACGATGACATCAGGCTCAGTGCCACAAAAGTGGACAGAGAGTCTTTGCCGGAGAATCTGCAGGCCAGCCTTCCGGAAGGAGTGCGTGAGGTGATTGATCTGAATGCGTATGTTGACCAGGAAAAAGTTTCCCGGTTCAACAAACCCATCGAAGTTTCTGTTCCTTACACATTAAAAGAGGGGGAGGATCCGGAAAAAGTTTCCGTTTATTTGCTCAATGACAACGGAAGCATAGAAAAAGTGGTTGGGATGTATGATGCGGCTACAGGAAAAATAAAGTTGAAGAGAAATCACTTCAGCAAGTATTTTATCGCAGTTTCTGACGACAGCTTTTCTGATATTCAGAACAGTTGGGCCAGGCAGCAGATAGAGGTTTTGGCCGGGCAGGGGATTATTACGGGGAAAGGAAATGATTTGTTTGATCCGGACGGGCAGATTACAAGAGCGGAATTTGCGGTATTGCTGGCAAGGCTGCTGGATCTCAAAGCGGATGCGGATTTCCCACAGGCGTTTTCCGACGTTTCTGATCAGGCTTGGTACAAGGAAAGCGTCATGGCGCTGTACCAGGCAGGAATTGCAGCAGGTTCGCCCGCTAAGGGGTTTAACCCCGGAGGGAAGATTTCCAGAGAAGAAACCGCGGTGCTGACAGCCAAGGTTCTTGTGCATCTTGGCTATGAAGAGCAGTTGGCATCCGACGGCCGTTATACCGACAGCCCAGCAATTTCTTCCTGGGCGCAGGGTCCGGTGGAAATGGTGTTCCGAGAAGATGTTATGAAGGGCTTGCCTGAGGGAGACTTCCTGCCGAAGGCCTCCTTGAGCAGAGCGCAGGCGGCGCAGATTCTTTATAGGCTGTATCAAAAATATCTGAAAAGTTAACGTTTCACAGCCTGTTGTAAAAACAACAAGGGCTCCGAAATTTTCGGGAGCCCTTGTTTTCTATTGTCTTCATTATTCTATCACACATCAACTGATCGATTTGCTATGGATGCTGAGGGCGACTCACTGTGCACTCGTTAACGTTAACCAATAAGCCGTGATATCCTCAAGATTATCGTATATGTATGCGGGGTCAAGGAGAAAATACTCCAGCTCGTCAAGGGACCTGTCCGAATCACTTTGGATATCACTTCTTACCGACCAGGCGCCCTTTTGAAGATACGGCTTGAATCCTTCGCCCTGGCCGTCAATTTCGCCAAGAATCCACCTTATGAAGAGCTTCGCTGAATTTATGTTCTTGCTGCCGCCTGCAATCATAATGCTGTTCGGAGTGTACGTGCCCGAAAAATAAGCCATGTCATATACAGGCTCGATATTGAACCCTACATCACTCATCCGCAGTTTGCTGGATACCATTATACCTACAGGCGGATCGGTAAGGCCGGGAGTTCCCACAAGCTCGACTACCTCGTCACTGGAGTTTACCAATATCAATCCGTTTTCTGTGAGCATTCGCCAGTATGCTTCGCCGGCGGTTTCCCCTTCTTTAAGCGCAAGCTCGGTTCCGTAAAAATCTCGATATGCCTGAGCCATAATGTTACTGTTTTTCATTGTCATACCGACAAAACCCATGGCTGAGAACGATTTGCTGGGGTTAGGCATGACCACTTTCCCGTAAAATCTTTCTTCTGTCAGCTCCCACCAGTTGCTTATCGGAGGGGCGTTATATACCTCGGTGTTGTAAAAAGCCATTTCTATTTCCGCTACCAGAGGCAAAGTCGCCGTATCGTTTTCTGGTCTGATTTTATCAGCAATGTCATAGGGCACATATTTATATAAAATTCCTTTTGGGATCAGCTCTTGAGAGATCAGGCCGTTGTCGTCGCTGCATAAAACGATATCACAATGATATTTGCCGGCGTCAAACTCCTGCTTCAAAACATCGATCAGATCGACGCTGCGGGTATCTTTAATATACACTGTCAGGCCTGGATAGTGTGTTTCGAAAGAATCTTTTACATCCATAACGCGTGTTGAACTGCTATATACAATAAGAGTGTCCTCTGTCAAAGCCTTTTCATATAGCTCTTCCGGAGTCTCCTCTGCGTTCAGATGAGCATTCATAAGCCATGCCCCCATATCGTCGTTTGGTATTTCCTGCTGCCCGCTACATGAAGAAATCAGAATTAGAATTGCAGTCAGTGATAGCAGTCCAAAAGCTTTTTTCATAAGTTGCACCTTTTTCTTAATCCTGTAACAACGTATAGTAAGAATTTTGCGCCGCATCTATCAGCGCATCGATCTCCAGCATCTTATAATTTTCGATATATGCGTTCCATTGGCTGTCATTATATGGGTCAAGATCCCCTCTGATAAATTTGATCAGCATATCATCCGTATACCTGTCCACATTGGTTTTTAAATGAATAAGGCTCTCGGATTCTTCTCCTTCAAAAAGGATTGTTCTCAAATACTCTTTCGGACGGTGCTGGCTGTAAAGGTAGTACGCCCGGGCGTCAATGGAATCCGCTTCGGATTCGATCCCGTTCCATTTAACGCCGTTTGCATACTCTGTATATGTAATGAAAGGGCCTGTTTCCAAAAGGATTTTGTTTTGCGGCTTGTTCCAAAGCTGAGTATTTCTTCTTAGTGTCGCCTGATTACCAAACACATCAAGATCGCCGGATTGCGCATAATCCCAGTCGACACCCTCTTCGCCGTAGCGACCAATTAAAAAAGCTTCACGACTGAGCATGTGTTCAAAAAGACCGAAAACTGCTTCGGGGTTTCTGCATGCTGAGGTGATGATACCGTTTACTCTTGGAAGCGGCGTATTGACCATAGAATACTGCGTGCCGTCAGCTCCTGCTATGGGAGCCACCCGGATGAAATTACTCAGGAGCTCCGGCGAGCTCTGTAAAAGAACATCGCATATACTGGTACTGGTAAAGGCGCCCAGCATATCTCTGGGGTCGTTTGCCAACTGGACAAGCTGCTCATGGTCAAGCGTAAACTGAAAATCATCCAGAAGCCCCTCGGAATACAAGTCGTGGGCGTATTGCACTCCCTCCCGCCACTTTTGTGTAAAGGGTGCAAAAAATACGGTGCCATCTTCAACCGCCATGCGGGAATTGTTTGGGTCGTTATATACAAAAGCATTCAGCAGAAAATTATAAGACTGCTCACTGTACTTGTTCCTGCTGCCCGCCAAAACGATTTCATCATGCAGCCCGTTTCCGTTCGGGTCTTCGTTCTTAAAAGTCTCCAGAACCTTTTTCAAATCCTCTGTTGTCTGCGGAATGTCCAACCTCAGCGCTTTAAGCCATTCCTTATTGATCCACAAGACCTGAGAGTATTCCGCTTTATACGAGGTATCAAGCCCCGGCATGTAGTATATATTACCGTCCGGCGAGGTCAAAACATTTTCCAAATCGTATACCGGAAACTCATCAAAAAGTTCTTGCACGAAAGCCGATTTTTCAATGTAACTATTTAGCGGAAGAATGTAGCCCAGCTGCCCGTATTCCTGTAAAATCGAGTTTGTGAAAGCCGAGCCCTCTGAGATAGGGAAAGAAAACAGCGCATCAACCGGTATGCTTCCGGATTGAAACATCCGATCCAGATACTCCGCCGTAAACTCCTTCGGGAGTATATAAAACTCAAGCTTAATTCCCAGCTGGTTCTCAAGCCATTCTTTATAATAATTCGTATCTATATCTTGTATGTATTGATTGTCTATGATTCCGATAGTGACAGTTGTACTTGAAGCCTCTTCCTTCTTTTCCGCTTTCAATGCAAAAAATAGAGTGATAACAACCACAAGAACCACACAAAAAAATATAACTAACCATTTCTTTCGCATTTCGTTTTGCAACAACTCCTAAGTTTACTTGTGTTCCAGTATACTATACAATGGGATGCAAGTACACGGAGATGTGAATATTGTACAAACGGAAGTGTAATGATTACAAATTATTTCCTTCGCTGCAAGGCTGGATCGATGTAATATATTATTGGTGAAATAACAGTTGCCAGCCGATAAGAGGCATTGAGGAGGAGCCCATGCACAGCGTATATCTGGTGGACGATGATCCGCTTATCATAGAAAATCTCACAACATCAATTCTGTGGATGGACAATGGATTTGAGGTGGTAGGGAGCAATACAGATCCGTTGCTTGCCATTGACGATATTCTCAAATACAGGCCGAATGTAGTATTCAGTGACCTTAAGATGCCCGCAATGACCGGAACGCAGTTCATCAGAGTTTTAAAGGAGCATAATGTTGACTGTGAATTTGTGATGCTCAGCGCATTTGGCACTTTTGAGGATGCGAGAAGCTTTTTTCTGCTGGATGGATTTGATTATCTGCTCAAACCGTTTAATCAGTCTGATGCCGAAATCGTACTGGAACGCCTTAGCCGTAAGTTGGCAAAAAAGGATTGCCTTCAGCCTTTGGTGGCATTTTCGCCATCCGGTAATCCCGGTTTTGACGAATTGGTGCAATATGTAACAGAAAATTTTCACAGGCGTTTTACATTGGCTTCACTTAGCAGGAATTTCAATATCAGCCCAAATTATATTTGCAATCTGTTTGCAAAACACTATAATTCAACACTTACGATATATATTACGAATCTGCGTATGGAGGAAGCCGCACGGCTGATCAAATCATCGACCGATACTTTTAAAGAAATTGCCATAAACTGCGGGTACCGGGATTATTTTTATTTCTGCAAGGTATTCAAGGAGTATTACGGTATTGCGCCGAGCCAATACAGGGATGAGAATAAGGAATGAAAGTAAAAAAATGAACATAAAGAAAAAATACTATCTTTGGAGCCTGGCATTGTTCGTTGCCGTATTTATAGTATGGGGCATGTTTTACATCTACATTACCGAACTGATCCGCGGCAATACACGGCTTCAACTCGAGAGCACGGCGGACCAGATAACGAAGGATCTCGGCAATGAGTTTGCAGGCATGGAACAGATTGCGTTTACTCTCTCTCAAAACGAATCGGTAAAACTTTTTGTAGCGGAAGATGATATTACGAAATACTTTCTCAGTGCACCGGAAATTAACGAGTTGCTGTCCAGCAGCGTATCCAGCCGAAGCCTGATAGGGAATGTGATTACTTTCAATGAAGATGGAGCGTTTTACCGTTTTAGGGGCATAACGGGGAATACCGTCTGTGAGCGGATCTTGTATCTTTTAGAAAAAAACGCAGTTACAGAACACATCGTTATCAATACGGTGGATAACCAGCTGATTGGTTATGGCAGCAGTATCCTTGATGTCGATGGCAGGCAGATCGGTACCATAGTTATTCTTGCTGATGGAGAGGCAATACTTACCCGGATAATGGGCTATGCGCAGAATGAAAGGCTTCATGTTTCACTGTTGATGAACGATAAAGTCATCGTGTCCGACTCGCAGGCGCTGATTGATCACTCCGCAGAAGACCTGCATGGTGATTCTTACTATTACAGCCATAAATCCATTGGCGTGACACCGTTTTCCATTTTAGTCACGGCCGATGTGGGGTATCTCAGCGCTTCCAATTTATACTTTATTGTGGCCGTTTTGATTACAGGATTCGCATTGGGTTTTTCCCTCCTTCTTTTTGCAGCGTTCATCAGGAAGCAATTCTTCAAGCCCATGCTTCGCTTACTTGAAATTGTCGATCATCTTGATCTTAATTATACTCCGGGTGTTATTCCCTATGTGCAAAGCGCAGAATTCGATAAGCTTGTGCTAAAGCTAAACGAAATGCTGGAAAGGATCGAAGCAAAAAATAAGTCCATTCAAAGCGCACAACTGCAGCTTAAGGATTCGGAAATCAAAAAACAGAAAGCGATAAACTATTCGCTGAAAAAGCAAATCAATGCACACTTCACCGTGAACATATTAAATATCATTAAAATACTTGTATCGAAAAAGGAACTGGAGAAGGCGGCCGAACTGTGCGACGGACTTTCCATGCTGGTCCGATACGCCCATGATGAGGATGAGTTTATCAATGCCTGGGAAGAGTTCTATGTTTTACAGAATTACATCAACATCATGAACATCCGTTACAATAATAAATTGGATGCTGTTTTTGATTTGGATGACCGGCTTATGGACCTCAGGATCCCTCGGATGCTGCTCCAGCCTATCGTTGAAAACGCCATTGTTCATGGCTATAGGAATTGCAGGCAAGGCTGTGTCATAGAAATAACTGCACAGGTTTTCCGGGAACAAATCAAGATCATAGTCCGAGATCACGGCGGAGGCATGAGCGGATCGGAGTTAAGCCTGCTTCATGATCAACTGTCGGCATCCGGCGCAGATCAAGAAACAGCCGGAGGAATAGAAAATATTGCGCTGATCAATATCAACAGGCGTATCGTTTATTATTACGGCGAGGATTGCGGGCTTGTATTTTCTCCCGTGGCTCCCTCCGGCACAGAGGTCAGGATCACGCTGGGCATATGCCCTCAAAATCATATCACGCCGGATCATTAAATCTCTTAATTTTAATACAGCTGCCGCGGTTTATGTTTTTTCATAAACCGCGGCTTTGTAATATTAGACATATCAATGTGAAGATTATCTATACCTGAAGGAATACATTTTAAATAGAATAATGGCAGTGACTATTACCGAAAATCAATGCTTTTTCGAAAGGAACTTTAAGAATGAAGAGAATAAAGAAAAGACGAAACAAAGTCTTCGTGTGGGCTCTGACGGTTTGCATGGTGTTGACCATGCTGCCGACAACGGCCCTGGCGGCAGACACCTATGACGGTATAACCGTTGATGGGGGGGCTGCTACTACAGATTATATCTGGAACGGAACAGACAAAACGCTTACAATACTGACCGGCACGGCCATGACCTTGTCCGGTACGGCAACAGACGCACAGATTCTGGTGGCGGGTACAACTGAAGCCAACCTGACGCTGAACGGATTGAGTATTGACAATACCGGGGAGAATAACGACGCTCCTATCAGGCTGACGGGCACAGCCAAGCTGAATCTGACCCTGGCTTCCGGAAGTGAAAATACTCTGGATACACATTATTTGAATACAGAGTCCGACCCTGACATTTATTATGCGAGGGCAGATGCAATCCATGTCCCGCTGGGTACGGCGCTCACCATTGGCGGAACCGGGACCCTGACGGCAAAATCGGGCAGATATCATGTCGCCATCGGCAGCGACGAAGGTCCTTGCGGCAATATTACGGTTAACAACGGTATCGTCAATGCTTTTGCGTACGGTACAGAAAATTACCCGGGCGGCGTAGGCATCGGCGGAATAGTCGGTTCGGACAGCATAAGCGGCTGCAGCAGTATTGTAATAAACGGCGGTACTGTTACAGCTTACGGAGATGAGGCCGGAATAGGCGTTGATGATTATTATGGTGAGGTAAGTTATAGTATTACTATTACGGGAGGTGTTGTTAACGCATACGGTATACCCTACAGCGACAATGTTGACCCGGAGGACACTTCAAGCACTTATCTCCGTAGTGTGGGCATCGGCGGGCATGCGTTTGGCTCACCGAATACCCGCAACATTGAGATTTCGGGAGGAACGGTAACGGCCTACGGCTCTGAAGCTGCCATCGGCGGCAACTCCGCCGATGACAACGAAGGCGACAGCGCCAATCCGTTGAATATAAGAATCACAGGCGGGACTGTAACTGCCAAGGGCTTCGATTATACTAATCCGATCAGCATCGGCGGAAATATCCGCAGCACGGATCAACGATCCATTGAGATTTCGGGAACTGCACGAGTCGATGCGGCGGGATACTATGACACAGGCGCCATCGGCGGCGGAGACAACTCCGGCAGCACTATTAGAATCAAGGGTGATGCGGTTGTAGTGGGCGCTTCTGCAATCGGCTCCACAGGCTACGATTCCGGGACATCTTCCGGCTACGCCGGCGGCACCATTCAGATCCTGGAGGATGCTTCTGTTGGCGGCGACGGATATTATGAAGCCATCGGACGCATCGGCGGCAGCGATGCTGATATCTACAATGGCATCGGTGGCTCCGGCGGCAATATCACCATCAACACCACCGGAACCGTAAATGCAACCGTTATCGGCGGCGGCTCCGGCGCTGACGGCGGTGACGGCGGTAACATTGTCATTCAGAACGGTAATGTTTACAGCACCCATATCGGCGGCGGCGACGGGAAAAACAGTGACGGCACAGGCGTCGGCGGTGACGGCGGCAATATCACAATTTCAGGCGGACAGATCGGCGAAGGAGGAACTTATCCTACTGCAAGCACCAATAAGCATTCGGGGTCCGGTGCAAGTACCCATTATTACGCCGCAGCGGGAATCGGCGGCGGCGGCGGAACCTCTGTAGGCGGCAACGGCGGAACCATCGATATTTCCGGAGGCATGGTCTATGCTAATGCGGGCCTTACGGTGTATGACTTCGCAACCGGAAGCACGGCGACAAGCGGTACAGGTGTCGGCGGTGCGGGGATCGGCGGCGGCAACGGAGCAAGCGGCGGAGCCATCAACATTTCCGGGGGTAATGTCGAGGTATCCAATGTCTATGTTTCACCAAACGAAGCCACTACGGCAACGGCAGCCCCTGCTCTGATCGGCGGCGGTTCCGCCGGTGGGGCGGGGCAGATCACCATCTCCGGTGGATATGTAAGGCC
>Ga0302242_1001281_pt1 | contig 19569 bp, 22 predicted proteins | sample AAG_UR_Lys_MG_FD_193510 | JGI IMG/M metagenome (GOLD analysis project Ga0302242, IMG submission 193510) | Enriched activated sludge microbial communities from anaerobic digester in WTTP, New Holstein, Wisconsin, United States - AAG_UR_Lys | ecosystem: Engineered > Bioreactor > Anaerobic >...
ATGATTGTATCTTTTTGTGATTCCGGAATCTTTCCTTCCTCAAAGTCATTATATACATCATCAATTTCTTTGTGAAGATATTCAGCTTCTTTATAAAATTCTATTGTGCTTCTTAATCCCATCGTAAAATATTTTTTTATAATTTTACATCAACTTTAGCTCCACCTTCTCTCGCTTTTTCTTTTTCTTCTGGAGTTTGTTCAACGTTTTGTTTTTCTATTTCAATTTTTTGTGGTGAACGCTTTTGGAATCCATCTTTACTTAATTTCCATTGTTTACCATCATCTGTTTTATATGTTATTTCATCTCCTGCAATTTTAGTTATTTCTACGTTATATGTATGTGTAGGATCTTTTTGATCTTTTAGTGCGTATTTTTCTCCTTCTTTGACTTCTGCCGCGCCTTTTGTTGCTGTAGCTTCTGCATTTTTAACTTCTTCTTTCTTTTCATTAGCAATTTTTTCTACTTCTGCTTCTTTAGCATCAACTGATTTTGCTCCCGGAGAATTTGCAAGATAAATTTTTAGCGCTTCATTATTTTCTCCTAATACCTCTTTTGCGTCCTTTTCAATAGTAGTAGAAATATAATTATAAACATTCATTTGAATCTGTGTGTGCAATACTTGCCAATAGTTCTTTAACTTAAGAACTGCATCATCCGTTCCGCCTTTAAAGAAAGCTGCAGTAGCATCAAGTAATGCAGTTACAGTTTTTGATTTTTCTGCACCGCCTATTTTCTTATCGAATGTTGAATCAGCGTTATTTAAAAGTTTATCAACTAAATTATATATGGCTCCTAATTGCTTTTCTTGTAATTTTGATGTCGTTTTAATTTTTTCAGCCAATATTTTTTCAAGTTCTTTTCCTTTTTTGTTTTGTTTAATGGCTTCAGCCAATGTTTCAGTTATGCTTCTTTCAACTTTTAATACATTTGGTAAATATTTTTCAACCTGTTTAACAGCATTACCTTGAATTTTTTTGGCATTGTTGTTTAATGATGATTTAATTCTGCCCCACTTAGTAAAAAATCCGCCTTTTTCAGTTTCAAGATCAGACGGTGCGGTTGCTTTTTTCTCTTCTTTACCATACGGCGTGTTAGCATCATCGGCTTCATTAATAGGGTTTAAGCCTAATTCTTTTGATAAAGAAGTTCCCTTTTCTTGTAATATCTCATTTAACTGTAAAAATTCGCTGTATTTCATAGCCTTAACGTTTATTTTATTTATATATATATTCAAAGGAAAAATGCTTGAATATATAAAATAAAACTAATCAATATGAAACATGTTCGTGAATCATTAAGTCAATATTACGACTATAAATTCTTCCGAGTATTCGAAAAAGATGAAAAAGCCAATCTTAAGAAAAAAGAACAAGATGGTTTAGCAGTTATAGAAAAAATCAAAAAGAATTTTGAGGATTTCAAGAAAAATGCAAAAGGAGAAATTCTTAAATACAAAGAATTTTGGGAAGAAAATAAACAAAAGAAAGAAGGATTTACTGAAACCGGAGATGTTTATAAACTTTTTGATAGTGATTTTGTTGTAGGCGTTCTAGTATTGCCTGCTGAAACACTTTCAGATGGAAGTATAGATGGCGGTATGGGAGCAACAGATGAGCCAGAAGAAGAAATCATTGAAGGAAAGGTTCTTGAAGCTGAAGGTGATGGTGAAGAAGATCTTGGATTAGATTTAGATGATTCTCCGGAAAAAGATGCTACAAATGATCCTGAACAAAGTCCTGATGAAGAAATGTCACCGATAGGAGAACCTATAGCCGGAGATATGCCAAGCGAGGAAACGCTGTCTTTCACAGAACCCCAAAAATACTTTGTTGTGTATGACATATCTGGCGATGAAAGAGAAGAGATCTTTAGATGTGGTTCAAATAATGTTGTAAATGCTTTTAATGAGTTTTATAACGATACATTTAAAGCAGCAATGAAAAATATCATACTTCAATATAAAGCCAAAAAAGATAAAGAAAGAAAAGAAGTTGAGAAATCAGAAAAGAAAAAAATTGAAGCTAATAAAAATTCTAAATTCAGAAAATTTTTAGGAGAAAGCTCAATTAGAACAAATATGTCAAGAAATTCTGCAAAAGATTTTAAAAACATGTCTCAGGAAGAAAAAGATATGGCTCTAATAGAGGCAAGTAGACGTGGTCACACAAAAGCAGTTAAATCGCTAATAAATGCAGGCGCAAATATACATTTTTCTAATGATAGAGCTTTACGATGGGCAAGTGGTAATGGTTATGTAGAAATAGTCAAACTTTTATTAGATGCTGGTGCCGATGTTCATGCTTATAACGATGAGGCTTTACTATGGGCAAGTGAAAATGGACATACTGAAGTAGTTAAGTTGCTTAAGCAATATATGAAAACAAATGAAAGTATTGAAAGTATTAAAAAATACTTTGATGATGTAATTGAATGGATGAATAGCCCCGATGATGAATACGATACTAGTGAAAATGAAAAAAACGATAAAGAACCTCTTTTTCAATCACTTAATGACGAATTATATGAAAATGATTACGGATTAGATGACATTAGAGAATTTGACTTAGACACCGACAATATTGTATTTTGGAATGGAAATGTAATTCATCCTATGTCAGGATACGGAGGAAACTTTGACTATTTAAACATTGGAGTGACTCTTATTAAAGAAGCTCCAGATAAATACGTAGTTGAACAAAAGGGCGAAAGACGAAATGGAAAATTTTCAAGAGAAGAAAATCGACAAATTGAAAGAGGAGATTTAACCATAGATGAATGGAATATTGAGGATTTTGACTATGATGTAGACTATGAAATCGATGAATATAAAGAATTCGCAACATTAAAAGATGCAGTTGAATACATTAATAGCGATTCATGTCTTGATTATAATGGATAAAATATAAGGCAAAATTCTTTAAATTAAATGATTTGTGAAAAGGGACGAAAAATCCCTTTTCGTGTGTTATTTAACAAAACTTTAACAAGAATTGGCAGTATAAAATAAAAGATTTTGTTTATATTCAAATAAAAAATTAAAAACGTGGAACAATCAATCAAAGATTACATTGTAAAAACGCAAAATCTTCGTTATGAACTGTTTTCGCAAATTAAAGAAACCGAAGATCATGATGAAATTGATAGGTTTGATAAATTAATGTTAGAAATTGATACGCTTGCTGAAGAAATTATCCGCCTTCTTAATAAACATCAAGATGATCTAGAATTTGAGTTTATCATGGAGCAACTTTCAAAACTTGGACATGCGCCCAATCTTCTTTATGATGACAATGGAAACTGGGCAGTTGTAACATCAGGATTTCAAAATGCTGACTTTGGTGATGATACTGGAGACATACAAACTACTTTTTTTATTGAAGCAGAAGAATGGAAACCAACACCAAGAGAAGCACTTAAACATTATTTATCAAAAGAAGAATAGTATGATTACAGTTGTAACCACACATAATTTTAAAATCTTTAAACTGTTTTATACACATAAGCATCATCAATTTCTCAATAAACGTTTATTCTTATATGTAGATCAAGATGATTCTAGCGAATTTTGTAAAATTATTGATCCCAAAACTACCACAATTTTTGATAAAAATGATTTTAGGAAATATTATGGAAAAAATTATCTTGAAACATTAACAACATTTAGTAAGGTATATTTTCTTAATATGTTGTTAAAAGAGAATCTTATAGATGATTCATTTTATTTTACAGACGATGATGTTTTATTCTTTAATGACTCATTTGAAAAAGTTGTTGAATCTGAAAAAGCAATTTACGCAAAAGATATGTTTTTGAAGATTCATGAATATTATAATGAATGGCCCAAAATAAAAAATTGGATAAATGAAAACTATAGAGATGATTATACTTTAAGTGCTTGTGCTACAAATTTTTATTTTCCTAAAAATACTATTCCTGAATTACGAAAACATTTTACAAAACATTTCGATGAATGCATTTCTATTCTTTATGATGATAGAGAGTATATTCAAAAATTAAATGAAAAAAGTAAATCAACAAGAAATGCCAGTGCACAAGTGTTTTACATTGATACTCCCTTCTTAAATATTGTATTCCCAAAAATAGGATTAGAAAATTACACATTATCACAGATATATTTGTCTTTTTATTCTCATTTACGAGGTATCAAAGAAAAACTAAACACTATAAAAACACATGATATTATTGAGAAATACTTTTCAAAAATGAAAGAATATCCTGCGAGACAACCGCTAGTGCATTTTAGTGTTACAAATAAATTTCCATTAATGAGAGATTGTTATAATTATTTTAATGGGCAAAATTATGTGCATGAAAATATAGATGATATTCTTAAAGAAAATCCAAGAGAAAAAAAGAAGCTGTTAAAACCAAAAGTTAAAAAACTATTTTAACTATAAAAAATAAATTATATGAAAGTTGCTCAAGTATTAGGACGAGGCGTTGAAGGCGCTGGAATTACACGTTATGTAATTGAATTAGCTGCATATCTTAAAAAATCGGGTATCGATTTTAAAGTTTATGTTGTTGATGATAAAAAATGGGGAAGAGGTAAATTCCAGAATATGCCCGATTATGAATATATTACAAAAGACAATATAGATACATTTGCAGATGATGTCTTGAACAAGTTTGATTACGTATTTATTCATTCAGTTCCATCTACTAAACATTCACAATGGGCTCAAGACGGTTTTCTAAAAATAATGAAAGATCTTAAAACTAAAAAGATTATTTTTCAAAATGATCATAAAATAGCATCAATACATAGAAACGCTAATTTCTTTGAAATTTGCCAATTATGCGATGGAATTGTAAGCTTTAGCGCCACATCTCCATTCTTTAATAAACTTGTACAGCTTTTTGGAGAAGATATTCGAGATCGTTATATCCCGTTAATTAATGGTTTTAATTTTGATAATTTAGTGCAATATCGAAAAAAAGAACATTATAAGAAAATAACGTATCTTGGAAGATTTGCAACATTTAAACAGCCCGAGAGATTGTTTGCATTTCTCCCGTATGCCAAGGAAAATAACCTTCATCTTGAAATGAAAGGCGTTGAAAGATCTCTTGGTGCTCTTCACATATTTTATGATGACATTGGTAAAAAAATTCGTAAGCACGATATTATTGAAGTTAACAAAAAATCTATTGAAAACGGCATATTGCCAGCTGATCATAAAGACAGAAGCCTTAAACACATATACATCTGGGGTCCTTATGAATATGAAGACGGAATGGAGACTCTTAGTTCTTCTTTAGTTGGCGCAGATTTTTATCACTTAAATGCAGATGCCTATGGTAATAGTATTGAATATGCCATGTGTGAAATTATTGGTGTTGGTTGTGTTCCCATGTTTGATTATCATTGGGCAGAAAATACTTGGGTTTTTGAAAAAGGAAAACAAACTGATAAGAAATACATAGACTTAGACACGTATGGCCTATTTCTTAAAAAAGATTTATCAAACGTTAAAGAACTTGTTGAAAAAATAAACGATATATATTCTAACAAGGCTTTGCATAAAAAATACTTAGATTGCAGCTTAGAAGTAACACGGAATCACTGTGATATTAATTATATATATGCAGACCTTATAGAGAACATAGCAAAAGTAGAAAAAGCAAAAATTGTTAAACCCAAATCACTATTTTAAAACATGATGACAACTTTAGACTTACGACTTGAGTATCGATTTGATACAGGTTGTGCACCCACATTCGGTAAATATAATGTAAACATTCCGGGTAATCAGGGCGGCTGTAATTATAATGGTTATTTAAAGCCTGATTATGTCAAATGGCTAGAAGAACGTTATTCTAAATTACTAAATAAAGTAAGTTGTATTGGCCCTAGATTAGCTTATAAACAAGACACTGGTAAAGAATCTTTGCTTTCAGGATTTAGAAGCTATGAGAGATGGCTCGAGGAGAAAGTACTCCTATATGAACGTGCAAATAGATGGCTTGAAGAGAAAGTACTTCAACATGAACACACAAAACCATTATCTGAATGAGTCTTATAAACGAAAAATACGATAAGGTTGTTTGCATAAATCTCAAAGAGCGTCCTGACAAAAGGGAATATATGCTTGAAAGATTTGAACAACATAGTATTGATGTTGAGTGGTTCCACCCTGTTATATTAGGTTATGCTTCTCATTTCGTAGACTTATACGCTGATAAATACAACGATTTATCAAGAAATTACGTAAGATTTAATAAAGCATTTCCCAACGAATTCGGCACTCTTCATAGTCATTACTATGTTATTAAGACTGCATTGTTAGAAGGCGCCGATAACATTTTTGTTTTTGAAGACGATTGTGCTTTTCATAAAGATTGGAATGAACTATTGCCAAAATACTTAGATAGCATTCCAGAAGATGCAGATGGTATTCTTCTTTATTCTTTTATGGATCGCTTACTTCCTGAAAATATAAGAGTTAAACCAAGATGGACAAAGGGTTTTGCCAGTTGGAGTTTTATTGCGTATGGTTTAAATCGAAAAGCAATGGAAGGATACATTGACTTAATGGACAAGTGTCCTATGATTGCCGATAGAGGTTCTTGGGAAATGATGACTAGTAAGTTGTACAATTTTTATATTGCAAGCCCGCCTCTTGTCATTCCTTCAAAAAATTTAAGTTCAAATATTAGGGGCGAAAATAAAAATTATGAAAAAATCAAATCAGTTTTCTTGTTAGGTGTAAATGAAAATGACTATAAATAAAGAAAAAATAGCCTTAGAAATTAAAACACAAGACGTATCTACGAATACGGAAGAAGAATTTATTGCAGATGTATCACCTTATTTTCAGTTAAAATGGGATAAAAAAGAAAAGAAATGGACTAAGATAAGATTTTAAATTATGAAAACATTGTCTAATAAGCAAATTATTGAGAGATCATCTTTGTTTTTAGATTTATCAAAAAGTCTTTTAAACAAAATAGATCTCTTTTTGACTAATACAAACTTGAGCAAAAATGATCAAGAGTATTTAATCGAGTTAATGGAAGAAGTATATGGCCAAGGATATGAAAACTCGTCAATTGATGACACATTAATAAGTTAACTATATGAAATTTGCAACCTATGTAATGACCTTTGATCAAGGGCAATGGATTATGCGAAATCTTGAAAATGCATATTCACATGTAGATCATATCTATGTAATGCACAGTGAACTTCCCTGGGGACATAACCCAAGTGCTAGAATTACATATAAAAATAAATTTGATATTAATATCATTAAACAATCAAAATACATAGATAAAATTACTATTATTGAAGGAGATTGGATGAGTGATACAGATGAAAGAAACTATTGTCTTCAACGCGCAAAAGAAGATGGATTTGATTATTTAATGGTTCAAGATGCAGATGAATTCTTCTTTCATAAAGATTTTGAAAAAATACTCCAACTTGTAAAAGATAATCCTGAGGTAGACGTTTTTGCTATTGATCTTTATGCATTTTGGAAATCATTTAAATACATTATCATAAGCAATGATAAAGGAAAAATTGGTGGAACAAACCAAACAATTGTCAATCTTCATACAGTAAATAAGTATGATTATATACGAAACGTACATGGTGGTAATCACATGACGCTTCCAGAAGTAATCTGTTATCATGGATCATATGTATTGTCTGACGAACAGCTTTATAGAAAAATAAAAACATGGGGTCATAGTATGGATTTTGATAGTGATAAATGGTATAATGAAGTTTGGTTGCCTTGGACTTTAGAATCTAAAAATCTTCATCCTATTTGGCCATGGGTTTGGACTCATTGTGAAGTTTTTATGGGTGAATTGCCAGAAGTTATAGCAGATCTAAAATAAAATTTATATGAGTAAAAAGTTACCCATATCAATCGGAATATTGTCTTGGAATTCACCCCAAATATTAAATAATACACTTAATTCGTATAAATCACTGGGGTTATTTAATATTGTGTCTGAAGCGAATATAGCATTTCAGGAAATATCAAAAGAAGATATTGGACTTGCTAAATCATTTTCATTATCGTATATAGGATACGATAAAAATGTTGGCATAGGAAATGCATTTATTGATTTAGCAAAAAAATCTACGCAGCCTTATTTTATTACTTTAGAACATGATTGGGAACTTATAGAAAATGAAGACGTAACATTTAATAGATTAAACTTGGGAATTAAATTATTAAAAACGGGAATATCAGCTGTACGATACCGTCATAGAAAAAATCCCGGAGATCCTTTATATTCTAAAAATGTATATGAAAATAATGAATTAAACCACTATGAACCAATTACACAATTATATAGCCCGCATTTATTAGATTGTATTCATTGGAAAGAATCGCCTGAGATAGATTTTCCGGATAAAATTCAAAAGATAAATAGTTATTTTATTGCATCTAGTAGATGGGCCAATTTTACAAACAATCCATGTATGTATGAAACTAAGTTTTACATTGATACTGTATCTCAATTTGCAAATGATGATTTACATCTGGAGCCTGCAATATCTTACTGGTGGGTAAGACAAAATTTCAAAATAGCTCACGGTGAAGGTTTATTTAAACATAATGATTTTATAAAATTTTAAATGATAAAACCTAGTCATAGAAAAACCATAAAATAAAAATGGAAACTCTTAAAGTAGCATTCATAGATTTTTGGCCTGAAATAGATCAGGAAAATATTTTTTTGCCAATACTTCAAAAACATTTTGATGTTCAGGTGACACGTATAAATCCTGATGTCATTATCCATTCGATATTTGGACGAATGCAAGAAACACATAAATACAAATGTAAAAAAATTTTATATTTAGGTGAAAATTGGAGACCAGGAGATTTTGGTTCAAATTATAGCATATCATTTGATCCACATACTGATACAAATTATAGATTACCATTATGGCAATATTATTTAATACTTCGTCCCGAATTTAAAACCCGATTATTTAATAGACTAAATTATAATGAGGAAGAATTTGAAAGATGGTGCGCATATATAGTATCAAATCCTTCCAATTTCATAAGAAATTCTGCATACGGTATTTTATCACAATATAAACGTGTTAATTCTTATGGAAGGCATTTAAACAATGATATGGGATTACAAAAGGCATCACAAGGAAGATATTGGAGAGATGCTAAAGACGAGTTTTTCTTAAAACATTCTCATAAATTCATGTTTGCTTATGAAAACACGCCTTATAAATATTATTGCACAGAAAAATTAATGGATGCTTTTCTTGTTGGAGCAATGCCAATTTATTGGGGTGACCCGAAAGTAAGCGAAGACTGGAACAAAGAAGCTTTTATTGACGTAACACGTGGAAGTGTTGATATAGTTAAACAAATTGACTCAGATAAAAAACGCTTTAGAGATATGTACGAACAACCAGTGTTCACAGAAGAACAAAGAAAAAGACACGAGGATAACGTAGATAATTTTGAACATTGGTTAATAGAAAAAATTAAAAAATGAATATTATAATACCGCTAGGCGGAAAAGGCAAAAGATTCTCAGAATTTGGATATACACAACCAAAACCTCTTATAAAAGTTCTTGGGAAAGAAATCTTATTTTGGGTCATTGATTGTCTAAAGATCGATGAAAACGATAAAATATTTATTCCGTATAATGAAGAGCTTGATTATTATAATTTTGAAAATTATATTAACGCTAAATATTCAAATATAACAATAAAAGCTATTAAAGATACCCGGGGAGCAGCTGAAACAGTATATGAAGCTATAAAACAATTTAACATTAAAGGAGAAGTTGCTTTACTTGACGGTGATACATGGTACGAGGACAATATTATTGAAAAATTAAAATTAATTGATTCGAATGCAGTAACATATTTTAATTCAGATGAAACAAACCCAATATACTCTTATATCATAACAGACAATTTAAAAATTATTGATATAAGAGAAAAAGAAAAAATATCTAATAAAGCTAATACAGGTTGTTACTTTTTTAAATCTGCAGAAAAGTTGCTTAAATATTTAGAAAAAATTGACTTTAAGGCATCTTTAAAAGAGTTATATATTTCCCATGTTATTAAAACAATGTTAAATGATAATGAAAACTTTATAGCTATCCCTATCAATAAGTTTCATATTTTAGGCACACCAAAACAAATTATTCATTTTTCAGAGACTTTTAAAATTTCACCGAAAAGATTTTGCTTTGACCTCGATAACACAATCGTTACGTATCCAAAAATTCCTGCAGATTATACAAGTGTAGAACCAATTTGGAGCGTAATTAATATAATACGAAAGCTAAAAACAGAAGGACATACAATCATAATTTACACGGCTAGAAGAATGAAAACTCACAGCGGCAATGTAGGAGCTATTATAAAAGATATCGGAAAAATAACGATAGATACACTTAATAAATATGATGTGCCTTATGATGAACTAGTTTTCGGAAAGCCTTATGCAGATTTTTACATTGACGATTTAATGATTAATCCTAAATTGGATCTTAACAAAGAACTTGGGATATATTTAAGTAACACTAAGCCTCGACATTTTAATCAGATAAGACGAGAAGAAAACTTTTTCATTAAAGAATCAAATTCAAACAAAATTGAAGCAGAAAAATATTATTATGAATGGGTACAATCTTTTGCCCCAAATGATGTTAAAAAATATTTCCCAAAAATTTATCCTTCAAAAGAACATTCAATTAAAATTGAATTAATCGACGGGTTAACATTTTCTTCTTTATATGTTAATGGGATTTTAACTATTAATCATTTACAAACATTAGTAAATTGTTTACAAGATATTCATAGAATAAAAGAAAATGATACCGTTTATTATGACTATTACCACTATAATGAAAAGCTGATTGAGCGTTGGGATTCCTTTGATTATACAAATTATGGAGTAAACTGGGATTTATTTAATGAACTGAGTAATAAGCTTAAAGTCGTTTTTGAGAAAGGAATTAAAAGAACAATGATTCATGGTGATCCGATTTTTAGTAATGTGCTATTAGACAAAAATGATAATATAAAATTAGTAGACGTAAGAGGATTAGAAAAAAATACATTTACAATTTATGGGCATTATCTTTATGATTATGCGAAAATATATCAGTCATTAACCGGATATGATGAAATATTATTAGACAAAAGAATAAAACGATCATATAAAGAAAATTTATTAGCTTATTATGAAAATTTATTTAATGACAAAGAGTTAAAACATATTCGTATAATTACAGCTTCTTTATATTTTTCGTTGATTCCTTTGCATAACGAAAAGGAAAAATATATTAAGTATATAAAATTATTTAAAGAAATGTTATGAAAATAGCATTATGTTTAAAAGGGCAACCTCGCAATTATTATCAAGGGTATTTACAAATTAAAAGAGAAATTCTTGATAAGTATGATGTAGATATTTTTGCACATTGTTGGTGGGATAAATCTAAGATAGGAAAGCCTTATTCAACAGCTCCATGGGCATCTAAGCTATATTTAATAGAAGATAATGTCCCAGAAAATCTCTATGCGCTTTATAATTTTAAAGCGATTACTTTTGAGTCTCCTAAAACTTTTATAACAAAAAGATCTTATAATATTCCAAGGGATCCAGAAAAATCCTTTGATTCTTATATGTCAAATTATTATTCACAAAATAAAGTACTTTCACTTGTAAAAGATCATGAAAAAATAAACGGAGAATATGATTGGTTAATATTAACTCGTTATGATATTGGTATTTCAAATTTCCTCAATCTTAATGAACTTGATAAAGACAATATCTATGTAAGCAATTTTCACGTCGGAAGAAAATTTATTTTTAATGATAATCTTTGGGTATTTGGGCTAAATCATAAATTTGTATTTATAGATTTGTATGAAAAATTTGATGAAGTTTATGATAAAGCAATTAATATGCCGCAAAATTACAAAAATATTGTAGCTAATACTGAATTAGAAACATATAGAGAATTATCATCTGAACTGCATATAGCAACACATTTATTATTTAAAAATGTTTTAGATAAAGTAATAACATTAGATAATTATTATTATGATTTATTGAGATAAAAATTAAATTATGAAAATAGCATTTCATACAAATCAAATGTCAGTGATGGGAACAGAGATAGCAGTATTCGACTATGCCTATCATAATCAAACGCTGTTGAATAATGAATCTTTTATTATTTCAAAAAAACGAAATGACAATCTGCCTTCAGTAATTGAAAAATTCAAGAAGCATTTTCCTATATTCTTGTACAATGATTTTTCTGAAGTTGAAAAAATATTAGATGATAATAAAATAGACGTATTTTATGTAATTAAATCGGGAGAATATGATGGTATAATTTCAAAAGGCAGAAAAACAGTTATTCACGTAGTATTCGGGAATGCTTATCAGCCTCATGGAGATGTATATGCATACATATCCGAATGGCTTTCAAAACAAATGATGTACGGAATTCATCCTTGGGTGCCGCATATGATAAATTTACCTAAAGAACATGATAATTTAAGGAACAAACTAAATATTCCTGGTAATGCTATAGTTTTTGGAAGATACGGTGGATTTAATACATTTGACATTGATTTTGCGCATGAAGCTGTTAGGAATGTGGCAAAAGCAAGAAAAAATGTTTATTTCTTATTTGCAAACACTCAAAAGTTTTGCAATGAACCAAATGTTATTTACTTAGACACTATAGTAGATTTAAATGAAAAAGTTAAATTTATTAATACGTGTGATGCTATGCTTCACGCTAGAAGAAGAGGAGAAACGTTTGGAATTGCGTGTGGCGAATTTTCAATTAAAAATAAGCCTGTAATTACGTATGGATTATCACCTGAACAATGCCATCTTGATATATTAAAAGATAAGTGTATTAAATACTATAATATATCTGATTTGAATAAAATTTTAATGTCATTTGAACCATCAAATAATAACTGGGATGCCTATTCTTTGAAATATACACCTGAAAAAGTGATGCAAAAATTTAAAACAGTATTTTTATAAAAACTATGGATAACATTGTTGTAATATCACTAGAAAGAGCCGTTGAAAGACGAGAAAAAATGATTGCCCAAATAAATAATTTAGGACTTAATGCTGCTATAATGGATGCTGTTGACGGCCAAAATCTTTCTGAAGAAGAAAAGAATAAACACATACATCTTCCGAATGGCTATCGATTCGGAGAACAATTTAAACCCGGAGAAATTGCGTGTACGATGTCTCATATAAATGCTATTAAAATAGCAAAAGAAAAAAATTGGGATTATTTAATTGTGCTTGAAGACGATGTCGTATTGGCCCAAGATTTTGAAAAAAGAATAAAATTTTTATTTAAGATATTACCAGCAAACTGGGAACATGTTTATCTATCAGGTATTCCGAGATTATCATTGAATTATCTTCCTATTTTAGATTTTGCTCATGTAGAGCCTACAGTTTTTACAGAGTGTACGCATTCTATGCTAATTAAAAACTCCGTTTACGATAAAATAATTAATAAACTGAGTTTGTTTGAAACGACAACAGATGACATATATAATAGCATAATAAGAAATAAACAACTAATATCGTATACATATTATCCATTTGTAAGTTATGCAAATGATAATTTTACGTATATATGGAATCATGAGTTAAAAAGAGAACACAAATCAAAACAATACTTTCGAAATCATATATAATAATTATGGAGAATTCAATTTACATATATCACCATCTCGGTATGGGCGATCACATTTTATGTAATGCTATAGTGCGTACGTACGCAGAAAAATATGATAGGGTTTATTTATTTGTTAAGCCTAAAAATATTTCTAATGTTAGATATATGTATAGAGATGTATCTAATATAAAATATATTGCTTTAGATGACTTAGAAATACACAACTTTATGAGATTTAGTCCCCAGAATAATTATTTAATTGTAGGACATCAAAAACTTCATGAAGAATTAAAGATAAACGGCACTTTAACATTTGATGAAATTTTCTATAAAATGGCAAATGTACCATTTGAAGATAAATGGAACAAATTTTATTTTCAACGAGATATTGAAAAAGAAAAGGATACTTACTATAACAAATTAGGGTTAAAAGATAATGAAAATTTTATATTTATGCATGATGATCCTAAAAATGGAAGAGTAATAAATGAAACCTATATTTCAAAAAATGATAAAATAATTAAACCAATAGATTATTTAGATATTGGCGTTTTTGATTTTTTGTACACAATAGAAAAAGCTAAAGAAATCCATTGTATGGATAGTTCATTTTCTTGCTTAATAGATACCATTCAATTAAGAAACGATAATCTTTTTATGCATTCTTATGTCAGAAAAGATAATAGCCCTTCGCCAAAATTCAAATTAAAATGGAAAATAATTAAATGAAAACTCTTAGCATAGGAATTACTACATTTCGTAATCGTTTAAACGACGTAAAAAAACAAATTTCCGATATTCGCATATATGATAAAGATATAGATATTTTATTGGCAATAAATACAAATTTTGGAGAAAAAATGCCGGAGACTTATAGAAAAGATATTCTTGAATTTTGTTTTCGACAAAATAGCATATATCCTTTAATGTTTCCGCGATTTACAGGATTAGCAAAGATGTGGAATAATCTTATCGTACATTGTGCTACTACTCATATATTTTTAATGAATGACGACATAGCATTTAATAATCCATTAGCAATATTTGATATAATAGGACATATTCAAAACAAAGAAATATTTGAAATTAATTGGGGATTTGGGACATTTGTTATATCTAAAAAATTAGCACATCAAGTAGGTTATTTTGACGAAAGACTTATAGCATATGGAGAAGAAGATGGAGATTTTATAAAACGTTATTCAAAAGCTATTGAAAAAATCCCTATTCAGGGGGTAATGAATAGAATTCAAAATAGATTAGAACATTCCTATGATAAGAACGTAGAAACTTTTATCGGTGATGGCGGACACAAAGCATTAGTAAATAAAATTATCATAGAAAAAAAAGAAGGGGAAAACTGGAACAATGCACAGCAATACCCATACGAATCCTTTATAAATGATAATTATAAAAATATAGGAAAGGTTGAAAATATAAAATACAATGAAAAAAATACATATATCATTCGGTAATGAATTATATTACAAAAGCTTAGATTTACTTGAAGAAACATCGCTTAACGTGGGTAAAGTTGATAAATTTATACGTTATACGCAAGAATGGTTAAAAACCGAAAATTTTTGGCAAAAAAATTTATATATTTTATTAAAACCGCGTGGAGCAGGATATTGGATATGGAAACCTTTTATAATACTAAAGACATTTGAACAATTAAATGATGGCGACTGTGTTCTTTATAGCGATGCAGGTCTTAAAGTAATCGATAATCTTGATCCATTATTCAGATTATTGAAAACTTGCCCAAATCAAGGAAAAATATTTTTTCGTGTTCCCTGGATTGGCGCAGAACATAAAGCAAAAATATGGATAAAAAGAGATTGTTTTATTTTAACTAATTGTAATGAACCAAAATATTGGAATGCACCCATGATTAATGGCGCTATTTCATTGTGGATTAAAAATAAAGAAAACATAGAATTTTTAAATCAATGGCAGCATTACTTAAGAGATTCAAGAATTGTAACAGATGATCCTAATGTATGTGGTTATCCCAATTTTTATGAATTTAAAGATCATCGCCATGATCAAGCCGTATTATCTCTTCTTGCTGTAAAAAATAATTTTGAATTATTTAGAGATCCTACGCAATGGGGAAATGAAGAAATAAGTTTATTTTCAAATTCACCATATAAACAATTATTTTATCATCATAGAAATTTTAAGCATTAAAATCTTATAGAAACATTATATATGATAGGACAAATAAATAGAGGATCTAAATTAGGGGAACATATTTTTAAATTGGCCAAAAAATCAGAAGTAAATACAATAGTTGATATTGGCACCTGGAATGGTATGGGTACAACAAAATGTATTTTAGATGCGATAATTTATAGTAATAATTTTAACAAAGAAGTTATTTCTATTGAATGTAATAAGATACGTTATGAAGAAGCAAAAATAAACTTGGGCTTTTTACCGCCGAAATTTAAGTTAATACATGGGTCTATAGTTAACGTAGAAGAACTATACCCTATCTTAGAAAAATTAAAAGACGAAACTCATAAAAAATGGTTGCAGGAAGATATCGCTTGGATTAAAAATGCGCCAAATGTTTTTGATTTATTACCAGAAAACATAGATTTACTCATAATAGATGGAGGAGAATTTTCTGGAGAAATTGAATTTTTTAAATTGTATAAAAGATGTAAATATATTGTACTTGATGATACAGCAAGTAATAAAAATAAAAAATCGCGAGAATTTATTTTAGCTAATCCTGATAAGTTTTTAATTATTGACGATAATTTAAAAGATAGAAACGGATTTTTAATTACTAAAGTTATAAAAAATGTTTAATTATATAAACGGAAATAAATTTTTTAAAATTTCTCATTTTGGGATAGATTTTGATCATACAGAATTTTCTATGAAAATGTATACCCAAAATGCTATTATTTATTGCAAAACAGATTTTATTTTTCAATTATTTAGGTTTTTGCAATTTTCAGGAAGAAAATATGTTTTAATTACTCACATGTCAGATTATCCTATAGACAGTGTAAGATTTAATTCTAAACCCTCTTGCATTAAAAGGTGGTTTGCCGAAAATGCTGTTCACGATCATCCGGATTTAATTTCTATTCCAATAGGGCTTGAAAATCATTGCGGTCGTTCAAAGGGATCATTTACAGATCATACGTGGCTAGAAGAAAATATCGATAATCTTAAAAATAATCCGAAAGATTTTAAGCTTTATTGTAATTGGAATTCTGCGACAAATCCTACTAGAGCAGCTATAACTTCAATTCTTAAATTAAAAAATCTTCCTATTGTTGAAGAATATAAGCTCGACTATCATACATATTGTAAAAATATGTCAAAATGTAAGTTTATTGTATGTCCGCCAGGAAATGGCGTAGATACTCATAGGTTATGGGAAGCATTATATATGGGGTGTATCCCAATTACTTTAAAACATCGGATTTATAGAGATTATAATCTTCCTATTATACAAGTTAATAGATGGGAAGAAGTTACTCCAGAACTTTTGGAAAAATATTCATATAATAATGATAATATGGAACAACTTTACATGACTTATTGGAAAAATAGAATATTTGAAGAATTTAAAAAATTATGAAAAGAATATTAATAACAGGTGGCGCAGGATTTATAGGTTCTCATTTATGTGAATATTTACTTGAAAAGGGAAATGAGGTTATATGTCTTGATAATTATTATTCTGGTGATAAACAAAACATACGGCATCTTTTGAATAATCCGTATTTTGAAGCGATTCGTTGGAATGTAATTCACCCTTATTATATTGAATGTGATGAAATTTATAATCTTGCATGCCCAGCTTCACCTATTCATTATCAAAAAGACCCTACTCAAACGTTAAACACATGTGTTATGGGTACTATTAATGCATTAAAATTAGCACGAAAATTAAAAATTAAAATGCTTCAGGCATCTACAAGTGAAGTTTATGGAGATCCAATAATTCATCCTCAACCTGAAGCATATTGGGGTAATGTAAATCCTATTGGTATTCGTTCATGTTATGATGAAGGTAAAAGATGCGCAGAAACAATTTGTACGGATTATAATAGGCAATATAATGTAGATATAAAAATAGCTCGTATATTTAATACTTATGGACCAAGAATGCGAAAAGATGATGGTAGAGTTGTTTCAAATTTTATTGTTCAAGCTTTAAATGGGGAGGATATTACGATATATGGAGATGGATCACAGACAAGAAGTTTTCAGTATATAGATGATTTAATAGACGGGTTAGTAAAATTTATGGAAATTAATGATTTTCATGGCCCAGTTAATATAGGAAATCCGGGAGAATTTGCTATAAGGGAATTAGCTGAAAAAGTTTTAGAATTAACGAATTCAACTTCGAAAATCGTTTTTTTACCATTACCTCAAGATGATCCAATACAACGTCGACCAGATATCAGTCTTGCTAAAGAAAAATTATCATGGGAGCCTAAAATAGATTTATATAACGGTTTAATTAAAACAATACGTTATTTTAAAAATTTATAACAAAAAAGAGGAACTTAAACGTTTAAGTTCCTCTTTTTATCTTGTAACTAAACGGTTATGTTAATTAAATAACTGAGCCAGTATTAGTGTTAAAGTACATTGTAAGGTACTGTGTCTCAGGATGGAAGCCTGCATCTATAAGCGAGTAGCGTGTCTTGATAATTACCTTAGAACTAGCAGTTCCTTCAGTAATAAGCTTAACGCTTTCAGCCATAAGATATGGAGCAAATATAACTCCGGGCTCATCAGTAGCACCTTTACGTCCAACAAGTACTCTGGTATCAGAATAAAGCATGTTAGGATCTACATAAAGAGTCATTCCAGCAATTGTTCCAAGAGGATACAATGAACCGTTTGACTGTGTAAATGTATTAGTCATAGGCGAGAATGTGTAGCCTGAGTTACTCTGAAGAGCGGTAGCAAGTTTAAGGTTAGTAACTATAAAGTTAGCAGGACCTCTACGACCTCTCTGCATGATAACGTTACCAGCTGCAAGAATATTAGCCATTACTCTCTTAATAATAGTGTCTTGGTTTTCAAATGTAGCACCAACTACAGATGCATAAGATGCAAAACCAGGAACTGTCATTGAAGCATGTGAAATAGTAGCTTCTCCATCAGGATAAGCATAAGCTGCCGTTGTAAGATTACCTGTTGATACACAGTTCATATTAAGGTTGATTCCTTCTGCAGCATTAGCTTTCAAGTGGTTTTTCCAACCAAGGCTGAAAAGTCTTGAAAGGATATGCTTATTAATGCTTTGACTAAGTTCGTTGATTCCAGCGTTTTCAATCATTGCAATAACATCAATACCCCACTGTCTATTAAGGTCTTGGACTTGCTCCTGTGTAACAGATACAGAAACTTGGAATGTTCCGGCAGAGAAGAATTTGGTAAATAATTGAAGTCCAAGAGCTCTTGGATAAACCATTTCACCGACTCCTCTTTCCATAGGTTCATAAAGAGTAGTTCCACTTACGAATGTGCCACTCCAATTGTCTCCATCATTTTCGCCAGCTCCAGTGAAGCCTTGAATTTGATCTTCAAGAGTTGAAATAAGTGTTGGGAAAGTTTTAACACCACCTGTAACAGTATCTGTGTATGCATAGGTTGAACCATCGAATACGTCTGCTAAATTAGAAGCTGTTGTTCCGAAAGTACCAGTTTTAAACATTGCAAAACCATCAATTCTTGATTTTCCGATATAAGTAGCGGTTAAACTAGCGGTACCTGCTGAGGTATCACCTGCGTTAAAAGTAACTACTGTACCTTCTGCTAAAGAAGCTGCAAGAGTTGAAGCATCAGCTGCTTTAAGCTGAAGTT
>Ga0302242_1001293_pt1 | contig 19384 bp, 15 predicted proteins | sample AAG_UR_Lys_MG_FD_193510 | JGI IMG/M metagenome (GOLD analysis project Ga0302242, IMG submission 193510) | Enriched activated sludge microbial communities from anaerobic digester in WTTP, New Holstein, Wisconsin, United States - AAG_UR_Lys | ecosystem: Engineered > Bioreactor > Anaerobic >...
TTTCCTTCGGATCAGGAGACAGCATCACCGCATCGGCAGCAGACAACTTTTACGATACGGTAAGCTACAGCAATTACAGAGATTACCAGTATTATTTTGACCCCAACAGCAACGGAGCAAAGAGCGTAGCACCCTATGTGATTGCTTTGGAGCATTATACAGGGACCCTTACCGGAGGAAGTCTGGCTTCCATCGTTTCTGGCGGCTCTCCAACAACAAAGCTCCGAAGCTGCTATGGCTGTAGCGAGACGCAGTACAAAGCAAAAGAAGCCTTCGGGCGAAGACTGGTTTCCAGCGTGGAATCTCTTACCATTATTAAAGGAAAAGAAGTCAATTCAAATACAAAAGAATCCGTTAATCCTGCGGTACCCGTTGTGACTAAGGAAGTCACCGCCCTTGAAGTCAAAGCCGTTGTAGCGGGAGGCAAAGCAACCGCCACTGTCAGCAATGCCGATATTAACACCGCTTTTTCAAAGATCCCAACAACGGCTGGGGCAAAGACTGTTGTGGAAATCAGTGCTGTAAGCGGTAAAGAGGTGCAAAAAGCCGAAGTCACCTTCTCTTCGGGAGCCATGGATCTGGTGGCAAAAAATACTGCTGTTGACAGTTTGAAGGTCGTGACCGACAAAGGCACTCTGGTATTCGACAAAGAGACCCTCCAGGGAATCAGTGAAGAGACCAAAGGCGCAGCGGCGGTAGTTTCCATGGCACAGGCCGACAAGGGGACCTTAAGCGAAAAACAGCAGGAACTTGTGGGAGATCATCCGGTCTATGAATTGTCGGTTTCCGTAGGAGACAAAAAAATCTCCAGCTTTGACGGCAGTGTCACCGTAAGTCTGCCTTACACATTAAAAGAGGGGGAAAACACCTCAAACATCGCCATTTACCATTTGAATGCGGACGGAAATGTGGAGAAATTCCAAGCAGTATATGATGCGGCGACCAAAACCGTTCGCTTCACCACCAAACATTTTTCCATGTATACAGCGGTGAACGAAGCGGCAGCATCCTTTAACGACGTTACCCTGACAGACTGGTATTATGAGGCCGTGAACAGTGCGGTGAGCAAAGGTCTGATGACCGGCATGACGAAAGACAGCTTTGGGCCTTCAAAGAACACCACAAGGGCCATGTTGGTCACCATTCTGTGGAGACTCGGCGGCAGTGTGAAGCCCGCAACGACAGCCTCGCCTTTCGCAGATGTAAAGGACAAAGCCAGCTGGTACTACGATGCCGTACTTTGGGCTTATGAAAAGGGAATCGTAGCAGGCCTTGACGCAAAGACCTTTGGAGGGGATAAAACTCTCAGCCGTGAGCAACTTGTGACTATACTTTACCGTTATGCAAAGGCAAATAGCAGCGCTCTGACGGCGAGCGGAACCATTGACCAGGCAAAATTCAACGATTGGAATGCCGTCCCCTCCTGGGCAGCGGATGGTTTCCAGTGGGCTTACGCAAACGGTGTTGTAACAGGAACCACCGACAGCACCCTGTCTCCGGGAGCAAACGCTACCAGAGCGCAGCTGGCATCGATTCTTCAACGTTATAAATAAAATTAAGGATTTAGGATCATCCGGCTTACAAAAAAAAGATACGGGGGACAGAACTTCTGTCCCCCGTGATTTCTGCAAAGAAGGATCACAACGACTGCAAAACCTGTTGCAGGACACTGCGATCCGGCGCATAGTCAATGGCATCGACGGTCTTCTGGTTTAAAGAAAACCATCTCATTTCACGAATTTCCGACAACTGGGGCGTTTCTTCCCCGGCGATGGCAGTGGCCAGAAAAAAAACGACCTTGCGCTGGTTGTTCATGCCGGGTCGGGCCACAGGCATGGAAGGCACTTCCTTTCGGAAACCAGGATCAATGGTGGTAATAAGGCCGGTCTCTTCCCGGATCTCACGGGTGGCAGTCATGGCCTCGGTTTCGCCGGGATCCATGCGGCCTTTGGGAAAAGACCAGTTCCCGGCCCGGCTCTTTATGAGAAGGGTCTCCCATCGTTTTTCCCGCTGCCTTACCACAACGGCGCCGCAGGAATTTCCTGTAAGAGGAAGATGCCTGTCAGTGGAAAGGAGGATTTCCTTTGAAGTGGATAAAACCCTTTCCGGATTATTGGATTTGACCTCCAGAAAAAGGACTCGGGGATGGCGCATCACCATTCGGGAAAACGGATCCAAAGTCGGCGAAAGAAGTCCGACAAAGGGTACGCTGGTATCCAGTTTGTTTGCCAGAGAAGAAAGAGAGTGCTTTCGTGATGTTTGAAGCCGAAGATCCATGACCGGAAGGTCTGGCGCTTCGGCCACAAGCTTTGAGAGAATATCGTACTGCAGATCCGGATTTTTTCCGGTCAGAAAAATATGCATGGCGTGCCCTCAGTTCAAAATTTTGTTATAGTAATTGTAACGCCAAAAGCATTTTGATTCAAGATGAAACAGCGTTTGTCAAAAACCAGGGAGGACAGGAATGGAACTGCACAGATCCATGAAAATCATACCCGGGCAGCGAATCATTGCTCTTGCAGGAGGCGGAGGAAAGACCACCTCCCTGTATGCCCTGTCAAGGGAATGCAATGCCCAGGGAAAACGAACCGTATTGATGACTACTACCCATATCGGCCCTCCGAAGGGTGCGGATGTGGATCTATACAAGACCTCGGACTTTGATGGGATCCGAAAAACCTGGGAGGCCGGGCGTATCGCTGCCGTAGGTATCGTGGGGGAAGACGGGAGAATGGTGTCTCCGGACAGGGAAACTTACGATTTTGTCAGCAGGGAAGCAGAAGCGATCTATATTGAAGCCGACGGTTCAAAGTGTCTGCCCCTGAAGTTTCCCGACAAACACGAACCTGCTGTGCCCCAAAACGCAGACCGTGTCATTGTTCTCTGCGGACTGAGCGCCCTGGACCAGCCCTTCGACGGTTTTTGCCACAGGGCGGCTCTGGCAAGAGAAAAACTGGGGATTAAAGAAGAACTTATTGACGAAAAAATCATTGCCAAAGTACTGACTGCAGGATATGGGGAGTATCATCCCGTGATCATATTGAATCAGGCAGATTCTCCAGGATTGGTCAAAAGAGGAGAATATATCGCAGATTTACTGAAAAACGAGGGGATCCAGGATGTCAGTGTCATTTCACTGCATCAGATCCTTGACGGACAGAAAGCATGGTGTGAAAAATGAAACAGGAACTGGAAAGAGCGGAAAAGGAGTGGAGCGTGTTGAATCCACAACACAGAGCTGTACTGAAGGAACGATGGGACGGGAAAGCGGTTTCCTGGGAGCAGGAACTGCGAAACAACGAAAACAAGCGCCGGCATCATGAAAACAGGATCCTTTCTACCATCGACTGGCTGGAGGATTTTGGCTTGTTTCAGGGGGATTGCGATGTGGCGGATATCGGATGCGGGCCGGGGCGCTTTGTGGCAGAATTTGCGAAAAAAAGCCATTATGCCGTCGGGCTGGACATCTCTCCTAAAATGGTAGAATACGGAAAACAATACGCAAAGGAAGAGGGGCTTGCCAACGCCGAGTTCTTTGTGGAGGATTTTGCTTCGATGGATGTTCACAGCCGTGGATGGGAAAAGAAGTTTGATCTTGCCTTTTCCTCCATCACTCCGGCGATCCGGGGCAAAGAAGGCCTGGAAAATCTCATGGCCATCAGCCGCAAATGGTGCTTTAACAGCTGCTTTGTGAATTTTTCAAATGACCTTCATAAAGACATTATGAACGATCTGTTTCAACGGGCTCCCAGAAGAGAAAAAACCTCCCATTCCCACTGGTTCAAACAGCTTTTTGATCTGCTTTGGCTAAGGGGCTATCACCCGTATGTTCATTATTTCAAAGAGCATCGGGAGGAGTGCCATACAGTGGACCGGGAATTCGCAAACAACAATGCCAGCTTCCTTCTGGAGGGAACTGCCTCGGAAGAAAACATGGAGCGTATTTTTCGATATCTGGAAGCCAAGGCTGACCAGGATGGCAAAGTGTCCTTTGCCAGCGAGTGCTGGTATGGGTGGCTGCTTTGGGACGTGAATGACAGAGTGGAACGCTGAGGGGATTGTGAAATCCTTGCGCAGCAAGGGAGAATGGATTATACTGATGGAGCATAAAGAAAATAAGACTTGCCGAACCGGGATAAGTCTTTTTTTCAATTAAGCCCCGAGGTAGTTATGGAAAACAAACAAAAAATCAAAATAGACCAGATCGAGCTGAAAAGCCCCTTCCTCCTGGCCCCCCTTGCGGGCATCACCGACAGCCCCTTTCGCCGCATCTGCAAAGAGCAGGGAGCGGCCATGGTCTATTCGGAGATGATCAGCGCCAAGGGCCTTTACTATAAGGACAAGGGCACGGATCGACTTTTGGCCTATGCCCCAGAGGAAGAACCTATTGCCTGCCAGCTTTTTGGTTCTGAGCCCGATATCATGGCCTGGGCCGTGGAACATCTTTCTTCCCGGGGGCACTGTCTCATCGACGTGAATATGGGCTGCCCCGTACCCAAAGTGGTAAAAAACGGAGAAGGATCGGCCTTGATGAAAGAGCCTGCTCTTGCGGCGGAGATCATTCGCCGCATGGTGGAAGCGGAGGCCAGAGCAGCAAAGAAAGCAGAACGCAATCCGAAACCCATCACGGTGAAATGTCGCATCGGCTGGGATCAAAAAAGCATCAACGTCCTGGATTTTGCAAAGAGAATGGAAGAGGCAGGAGCCGCCGCCATCGCGGTCCACGGGAGGACCCGGGAACAGCATTATGCCGGAAAAGCAGACTGGGAACAGATCGCAAAGGTCAAGGACATCGTGGGCATTCCTGTCATCGGCAGCGGAGATGTTTTTTCGGCCCTGGATGCCTGCGACATGCTGGAAAAAACGAACTGCGATATGGTGATGATCGCCAGAGGCGCCTTGGGAAATCCCTGGATCTTCCGGGAGGCAGATGCCCTGTACCAGGGACAGCCGATTCCGGCCAGACCATCCTCTGAGGAAATGGCGGCGGTGATTCAAAAGCACTATCAGTTGACCATAGAGGAAAAAGGGGAGCGGCAGGCGGTGCTGGAAATGCGAAAACACATAGGCTGGTACATCAAGGGCCTTCCCGGGGCGGCAGAGATCCGGCGCCGGGTCAACCAGCTTACCAAAGGGGAGGAACTGAGGGAATTGCTGAGCTCCTATTTTAAGGATTCCGGGTTCTGCTGAATCACTGCATTTTGTTGACTTTTCTACGGCTTTGTAGTAGAATAAGCCGCATATAGGCGGATAGATACAGCCGTAATGAGACACAGCGTACTGATGTATGCTCAAATAAAGGTATTTTACAAGTCAGCTCGCACGGCCTGCTTTCCAGCAGATCGTTGGCGGAACTGGCTTTTACTGCTGTCAGCTGCTGCTGGAAGAAATGGAGGATTTGAACGAATGGCCGAGGTGATTTTACTAACTCAGGAAGGATACGACAAGATTGTTGCCGAGCATGACGACCTGGTTACCGTTAAACGCAAGGAAGTCGCCGAGCGCATCAAAGAAGCGATCTCCTATGGAGACATTTCCGAAAACTCGGAGTATGATTCTGCCAAAAACGAGCAGGCCGAGTTGGAAGAACGTGTCATGAAACTGGAGCACATGCTTCGAAATGCAAAGATCATTGACAAAAGCGAGATTGCAGGAGATGTGGTCAATGTTGGCGTTCGTGTAAAGATCAAGGATCTGGAAACGAACGAGGTCATTGAATATGCTCTTGTCGGCTCTACAGAAGCCGATCCCTTTGAGGGAAAGATTTCCAATGAATCTGAAGTCGGAAAGCAGCTTTTAGGAAAGAAAACAGGCGATAAGGTCGATGTGAGCGTACCGGACGGTATTGTAAGCTACGAGGTCGTCGAGATCTGCAAATAGAAGGAAAAGATCCGGAGAGGAAGGATTGTTATGAGCGAAGATATCAACAAGAACGCACTGGTTGAGGAAGATGCCGAAACAGAACAGGATCTCAGCGAACAAAGAAAGATCCGCCGGGAAAAACTCGCAAAATTGCAGGAGGCAGGGCGAAACCCCTTCCTGGTAGAGACATGGGATGTGACCCATCACAGTGAAGCCATCAAAGAGGACTTTGAATCCATGGAAGGGCAGCATGTCTCTATGGCCGGCCGTATTATGGCGAAAAGACAGATGGGAAAGGCCTCTTTCATCGATATTCAGGATAAGAGCGGCCGCATCCAGGTCTATGTCAGGCAGGATGCCATCACCCCGGAAGAATATGAATTTTTTCTCACCTACGACCTGGGGGACATCATTGGTCTGGAAGGCGAAGTGTTCCGGACAAAGCACGGAGAGATTTCTGTAAAATGCTCCAAGCTTCTGCTTCTCTCAAAATCCCTGATGCCGCTCCCGGACAAATGGCATGGATTAAAAGACATGGATATGCGCTATCGCCAGCGTTATGTTGACCTTATCGTTAATCCCGAGGTCCGTAATACCTTCATCCTGCGTTCCAGAATGATCAAAGAGATCAAGGCATTTTTGGAAGGCCGGGGATTCCTTGAAGTGGACACCCCTATCCTCACAACTATTGCCGGTGGAGCCAATGCCAGACCCTTTAATACCCATCATAACACTTTGGATATCGATTTAAAGCTCCGTATTTCCAATGAGCTCTATCTGAAGAGACTTATTGTGGGCGGTTTGGATCGTGTTTACGAGATGGGCAAGATGTTCCGCAACGAAGGAATGGATAAGAATCACAATCCGGAATTCACCTCCATGGAGCTTTATCAGGCATACGGCAATATGGAAGACATGATGGACATCACCGAAAACCTGGTGGCAACTGTTGCCCAGAATGTACTTGGCACCATGGTCATCGAATATCAGGGAAAGACCTTTGATCTGACTCCGCCCTGGAAACGCCTGGATATGGCAGAGGCTGTGAAGCTTTGGGTAGGGGAAGACTTTGATAAGATAAAGACTGACGAAGAAGCCAGAGAAGTGGCTAAGAAGCATCATATAGAAGATTGGCAGAAAATGACAAGAGGCCTGGTGATCGCAGAACTCTTCGAAGAATATTGTGAGGACCATCTGGAAGGGCCGATCTTCATTACCGGTCATCCTGTGGAGATTTCCCCGTTGGCTAAGAGAGACCCCAAAGACCCCAGGATCACCCGCCGGTTTGAAGCGTACATTAATACCTGGGAGATCGCCAACGCTTTCTCCGAGCTTAACGATCCCATTGATCAGTATGAACGATTCAAGGAACAGCAGTCCCAACTGGAACATGGCGACGATGAAGCCCATCCCATGGATGAGGATTTCGTAAACGCTTTGGAAGTAGGCCTTCCGCCTACAGGCGGCCTGGGCATCGGTATCGATCGGGTGATCATTCTGCTTACGAATTCGCCGTCCATCCGCGACATCATCCTGTTCCCCACAATGAAACCCCTTTAGGAAGTCAGTTTGCGATAATTACAGCAACAGCGATAAGGAAAAACTATGGACAGTATTTTGATCAAAAAAATCTATGAAAGCCCTGCCGACTATGCCGACAAGAAGATTTGCGTCAATGGCTGGGTGCGCACCAACAGAAGCTCCAACAAGTTCGGTTTTATTGAACTGAACGACGGAAGCTGCTTCAAGTCCATCCAAGTGGTGTATGAAGAAGACAAACTGGAAAACTACGGTGACATCGCCAAGGTGAACATTGCTGCCGGCCTCACCGTCACAGGGACTCTGGTGCTGACTCCCGATGCAAAGCAGCCTTTTGAACTGAAGGCGGAAGCCATTATCCTGGAGGCTCCTTCTGACGGAGACTACCCCCTGCAGAAAAAAAGACACAGTCTTGAGTTCCTGCGGGAGATCGCTCACTTGCGGCCCAGAAGCAATACCTTTTCTGCAGTGTTTCGTGTCCGCTCTTTAGTGGCTCATGCCCTGCATACCTTTTTCCAGGAAAACAATTTCGTCTATGTGCACACTCCCATCATTACGGGGAGCGACTGTGAAGGCGCAGGCGAGATGTTCCGGGTAACCACCCTGGATCTCAATGACCTGCCTCGCAACGAGGAAGGCGCCATTGATTATACCGAGGACTTTTTCGGAAAGGAAACCAGCCTTACCGTCAGCGGGCAGCTGGAAGGCGAAGCCTACGCCCTTGCTTTCGGAAAGATCTACACCTTTGGTCCTACCTTCCGGGCTGAAAATTCCAACACGGCAAGACATGCTTCCGAATTCTGGATGATTGAGCCGGAAGTGGCTTTTGCCGACATCAATGACAACATGCGTCTGGCGGAAGACATGATCAAGTTCGTCATCCGTTATGTGCTGGAAAAGGCCCCTCAGGAGATGGAGTTTTTCAACGAATTCATCGATAAGACCCTCCTTGACAGGCTGTCCAATATTGTGAATTCTGATTTTGGAAGGGTCACATACACCGAAGCGGTGGATATCCTGAAGAAATCAGGGCAGGAATTTCAGTATCCCGTGGAATGGGGCATCGATCTGCAGACGGAACATGAGCGCTACATTACGGAAAAAGTATTCCAGAAGCCTGTTTTTGTGACGGACTACCCCAAAGAGATCAAGGCCTTCTATATGAGGCAGAATGAAGACGGAAAAACCGTGGCAGCCATGGATCTTCTGGTTCCCGGCGTGGGAGAGATCATCGGCGGCAGCCAGAGAGAAGAACGTTACGATGTCTTGGTATCCAGGATCCGTGAACTTGGCCTTCATGAGGAAGATTACTGGTGGTATCTGGATCTGAGAAAATACGGTGGAGTAAAGCACGCAGGCTACGGTCTGGGCTTTGAACGGATCATCATGTATCTTACAGGAATGAGCAACATCCGTGACGTGCTGCCATTCCCAAGAACCCCCAAAACCGCTGAGTTTTAAATCACTTTAAACTTTTCGACAGAAGTTTGGGACTGCCTTCCATTTATGGGAGGCGGTCTGTTTGTGTTTTCTGAAAATTTCTTTGCCTTCCCTATTCTATGATGTTATAATTAGGGCACTGTGAGATTGATGGTTATGATTTCAAATAAACAGTACTCAATAATAATAGGAGGTTCATTTGATGAAAGGCTACACTGGAGATATGATCAGAAACGTTGCTCTTGTCGGGCACGGTGGTGCAGGAAAGACTACACTTATTGAAGCTGCACTGCTCCATACCGGCGTAATCAACCGAATCGGTAAAGTCGAGGATGGGAGCACCGTATCCGACTACGACAAGATGGAGATCGAAAAAGGATATTCGATTAATGCAACCATTGTCCCTGTTGAGTACAACAAAGTAAAAATTAATTTTATTGACACTCCGGGTTATTTTGATTTTATCGGAGAAGTAGATTCGGCACTGCGAGCGGTAGAAGCGGCAGTGATCCTTGTGGATGCTTCGTCCGGTATCCAGGTAGGAACCGAGAAAGCATGGAATTCCTGTAAAGAATTCGATATGCCCACATTCTTTCTTGTAACGAAAACGGACAAAGAAAACGTAGACGTCGATCAGATCATTGCTGACATTAAAGCAAAATTCGGAACCTCTGTGGTGACGATCAAAGAACCGTTAGCGGCGGAAGAAAAAGATGCATTGATGGAAGTCGTGGCTGAAAGTGACGAAGAACTCCTCGAAAAATATTTTGCGGGTGACAGCTTCACCGATGAAGAATTTAACCGCGGCTTGGTCGGCGGGATCGCAAATCGTATGATCACTCCGGTCATGGTTGCCTGTGCTCACGATGGAAGTGGAATCAAAGAATTCTTGGCGGAGCTTGTAAAGTATGTTCCGGCTCCAACCATGCATAAAGAATATGAAGGCTTTGATGCCAACGATAACCCCATCACAAGAAAATGCGACCCGAAAGAGCCTGTTTCTGCTTTTGTTTTCAAAACCATTGCGGACCCCTTCGTTGGAAAGATTTCTTTGCTTAAGGTGATTTCCGGGACTCTTGCCCAGGGTGTGGAACTCTACAATATGAGAGCGGAAAAACCCGAAAAACTGGGAGCATTGTTCTTCATGAGAGGGAAGACCCAGGGCGAAGCCGGTACGGTTTCTGCGGGGGACATCGTTGCGGCGGCAAAATTGCAGTTTACTCAGACCGGAGATACTCTTTGTGATAAAGCAAAGCAGATCCGTTTTCCAAAGATCGAATTTCCGGAACCTTCTCTTTACATGGCTGTTGTGCCAAAAGCAAAAGGGGATGAAGACAAGATCAATAATGGGCTCCATAAGCTGATGGAAGAAGATCCTTCTTTCGCAATGACCCGTAATGTAGAAACCCATCAGACCCTTCTTGGCGGACAGGGAGAGATCCAGATCAGCATCATTACCGCCAAGTTGAAAGAAAAATATGGCGCTGAAGTAGAACTTGTGGATCAAAAGATTCCCTACAGAGAAACCATCAAAGGCAGCTCTGATGTACAGGGAAAACATAAAAAGCAAAGCGGCGGCGCCGGGCAGTATGGCGATGTTCATATCCGCTTCTCGCCTTCCCCAGAAGTTTTCGAATTCAAAGAAGAACTTTTTGGAGGCTCTGTTCCCAAAAACTATGTGCCCGCAGTAGAAAAAGGCCTGAGAGAATGCATGGACAAAGGTCCTCTTGCGGGATATCCGGTAGTGAATGTAAAGGCAGTTCTCTATGATGGATCTTACCATGATGTAGACTCCAACGAAATGGCCTTCAAGATCGCAGCAGGACTGGCGTTCAAAAAGGGAATCGTAGAAGCAAAACCCATCCTGCTGGAGCCGGTAATGCACATTGAAGTCCTGGTTCCCGATGAATACATGGGGGATATCATGGGCGACATGAACAAGCGCCGGGGTAAGATCCTCGGAATGGAACCCCAGGTGGGCGGCGGACAAAAGGTCATTGCCGAAGCACCTCAGGCAGAAATGTTCAAATATGCTATCAATTTGCGGTCCATGACCCAGGCAAGAGGAAGCTTTACCATGCACTTTGAACGTTATGAAGAAGTACCCATGCATCTGGCAGAAAAGATCATCGCCGAGTCGCATAAAGACGAAGAATAATTTTTGGAATAAAAGCTGTGACTCCACTATAAGTATCTTATAGTGGAGTCTTTTATGGGATGGGAGAAAAAGATGGCAAAAAAAGGAAAGACGGTTTTTGTCTGTCAGGAATGCGGCAATGAGAGTCCAAAATGGAGCGGACAGTGCATTTGTGGGGCATGGAATACCATGGTGGAAGAAAAAGTCGTCGAAACCAAAGAGGATGACAAGCGAAGACGGGTCTCGGCGGTTTCCGACAATCGGCCCATCCCTTTGGAACAAGTCCGCTCAGGGTCTTTTTCCCGCTTTTCTACAGGGATCGGTGAGCTTGACCGTGTGCTGGGAGGAGGGCTTGTACAAGGCTCTCTTACTCTGATTTCAGGAGAACCGGGCATAGGAAAATCCACTCTCATCCTTCAGGCTGCCGCCAGGATCGCCAGCAAAAACGGAAAAGTCCTTTATGTCTCAGGGGAAGAATCGGAAGAACAGATCAAAATGCGTGCAGAAAGGGTTTGTCCGGAGGGGACGGAAGGACTTTTTCTCTTGTCCGAAACCAACATGGAAAATATCATCACCGTGGCACAGGAGATGGCCCCGGCACTGCTTATTGTGGACTCCATACAGACCATGTACGAAGAGGCTCTGGATTCCGCTCCCGGGACGGTCTCACAGGTCAGGACCTGTACCAATGATCTGATGCGTCTGGGCAAGGGGACTAATATGCCCATATTTATTGTGGCTCATGTGACAAAGAGCGGTGATCTTGCCGGGCCCAAAATTATGGAACATCTGGTGGACTGTGTACTGCATTTTTCCGGGGAACGCAACCAGGAACTGCGGATCCTGCGGGCCAACAAAAACCGCTTCGGGACCACCAGCGAGATCGGAGCCTTTGAAATGTGCGAAGAAGGATTGACAGAAATCGAAAATCTTTCGGGAACTTTTTTAGAAGGGATGGAAGACGGGACGGAAGGATCGGTGGCTACCGCTGTTTATGAAGGGACCCGGCCTCTCCTGCTGGAGATACAGGCCTTGACTTCACCTACCAATATCGGTTTTGCCAGAAGGAGCGCCATTGGCATTGAACTCTCACGTCTGAACATGATCTTGGCGGTGTTGGAGCGGAAGGCAGGCATTTCCCTGATCAACCAGGATGTCTATGTGAACGTGGTGGGCGGATTGAAACCAGAGGGTACCTCCACAGATCTGGCAGTGGCCCTGGCGGTATATTCCGCATACAAGGGATTTGCCATTGACCGAAAGCTTCTTGCAGTAGGAGAGATCGGCCTTACCGGAGATCTTCGTTCCATTGCCCACGCCGAAAAACTGGCCAAAGAAGGGGCTCGCCTTGGGTTTCACTGTTTGATGATGCCCCGAAAGAACGGAGACAGGCTTTCTGCCGAAAAAACTGAAGCCAAAGTTCTTCCTGTGACCAACATCCGAGAGGCCATTGTTTTGCTAAAGGGCTGACTCTTCTGCTGCTGGAAGCTCGAACCAGAAAGTGCTTCCTTTTTCCAGGCGACTTTCCACTCCAAAACGGGTCTTATGAAGAAGCAGGATCTCTTTCACAATGGCCAGGCCAAGACCGGAGCCCCCTGAAGCGCCCGCCACATTGGTTCTGCGCACCTTGTAGTAGCGCTCCCAAATGTGTTCCAGTTCATCTGAAGGAATGCCGTCACCCTGATCCGTGACCCTGCATAAAACCCTGTCTCCTGTCCTTGTGATCTTCACAAGGACCTCTTTTTTTTCACCGCTGTATCTCACGGCGTTGTTGATGAAGTTGGAAAGAACCTGCTTGATTCGCCGGGGATCTCCTTCTACCAGCATTTCTTCTTCGCACTCCAGCCGGATCTGATAACCTTCCTGTTCCACAAGAAGGCCGTAGGGCCTTAGGAGATCTGCTGCGGTATCCCTTAAACTGAAGATCTCCGGTTCTAGAATGGTAACGCCGGACTGCATCTGAGACAACAACAGAAAATCGTTTACCAAAAGATTAAGGCGATCGGCTTCGTCAATGATAACATTGAGGTGATCGGACCGTTTTTCCGGATTGTCTCCTGAAAGATCCCGGACCATTTCTGCGTAGGATTTTATCATGGTCAGAGGAGTTCTCAGGTCATGAGAAACATTGGCGATGAGGTCTTTCTGAAGGCGATCAATCTTACCCAGTTCCCGGGATGTGTAGTTGAGAGTATCTGCAAGACGCTGGATTTCAGAATAGGATCCTCCGTCAAAGGTGACATCGTAATTTCCTTTTGCCAAAAGCCCTGCAGAATCCGTAAGACCAATGAGAGGCTTTGTGATCCTTCTGGAGATGAAAAAGGAAAGAAGAAAAGCCAGGGCCAGAGAAATGACCGTGACGATGACCAGCTGGCTGGTGAGGATGTCCACCGTGGACTGCAGAGGAACCAGAGGGGCAAAAACAGAAAGGTAAACAGTGCCCAGAGAGGGGTCTTCGATGCGCCTGCCGTATACCAGAGTCTTCACATTTCCGGGGCGGGAGTCGATCTCAAAGGTTACGCTTCCGGAATCGCTCTTATTCAGTTTGTTTCTGACAATAGCAAGGTCCAGGGAATTCACCATGGAAGAAGGACGCTGCATGCCATTGCCGGCGGTATAGATGATAAAACCGGATTCGGTTTCCAGATGAATGAACATGTCGTCCTTGTAGGAAAGCTCCTGCATTTCCGACAGATTTAAAGCCCCGTAATTGCCTGCGATGGCGTTGGCGGCGCTGATGATCTCCCGGGTCTTCATGGTTTCATAGTAGGTTTGGAGAAAAGCGATCTGGAGAAGCCACAGAACGGCCATCAAAACCACGGCAAAAATAACAAAATACTTCCAAAGCACAAATTTAAAACTTTTGGTATCCGGCATTTTTTTCATAGTGTATTATCCTTCGAATTTATAGCCAAACCCTCGAAGTGTAACGATTTTCGAGCGGTAAGGGCCAAGGTGATTCCGCAGATTTTTGATGTGGGTATCCACTGTTCTGTCATCTCCGAAGTAATCATATCCCCATATGTCAGAAAGTAGCTTTTGTCTGGAAAGGGCAAGGTTCTTGTTCTGTACAAGGTAAAAAAGGAGTTCGTACTCCTTCGGAGTCATTTCTGCACGGACACCGTCAATGGCAACGGTCCTGGCCGGCATGTTGATCTCAAGCCCTTCAAAAATAGCTTTGGTGTCTGCGTCGGAACGGTTGGCCCTTCTTCTCGTCAGGATAGCATTGACCCGGGCCATCAATTCTTTGGGGCTGAAGGGTTTGACGATGTAATCGTCGATACCCAACTCAAAACCAAAGAGCTTGTCGTATTCCTCGCCTCTTGCAGAGAGCATCAGGATCGGGGCATCCGAAAACTTTCGGATCTCCTTGCAGGCCAGAAAACCGTCAAGCCTGGGCATCATGATATCCAGAATGATCAGATCAAACCTGTTTTCACGGCAGATGGTCACCGCTTCCATTCCGTCCTCTGCTTCAAAAACCTCATATCCGTTGAACTGCGCATATTCCTTGATGACTTCTCTGATTTTTTGTTCGTCATCAGCGATCAGGATTTTTTCCATGCTGAACCTCCCCCTTTTTCTGAGAATAATACCCCTCAAATATGTTGAACAGATGATGTTTGCATGTTCATGTCACGAATCATGATATCATTTTTTGCATTTGATCACAATAGCGGACCGGGGGCGGGGAAAGAAGGAAAAAACAGAAAAACAAAGAGAAATGTGGAGGGATTCATGTTGACATAAAATAATGTGTATGATAAACTGATAAATTGTTTTCTTGACATAGTCCTTTTGTCTATATTATACTTATAATTAGACTGGAGGCATTTACCATGTTTTATGTAGGTGATAAAATCGTATATCCGATGCATGGTGCCGGAATCATCGAAGACATCGAAGAAAAAAAGATACTGGGCGAGAGCAGACGGTATTATATTCTTCGTGTGCCCTGCGGTGATATGAAAATCATGATCCCCGTGGGAGGGGCCAACGAAGTGGGCATCCGCCAGATCATCGGAAGAGAAGAGCTTACTGTAGTCTGCAGGCTCCTTGGAGAGCCTTCCACTGATATGCCGGACAACTGGAACCGCAGATATCGGGAAAACATGGAAAAGCTGAAGAGCGGCGATGTTGAAAACGTTGCCGAAGTTGTCAGAAACCTGCTTCGCATCGACCGGGTCAAAAAACTTTCTACCGGCGAAAAGAAAATGCTTGCCAATGCAAAGCAGATTCTGGTCAGTGAGATGATTTTGTCCGGAAATATGACCAATGAAGAAGCCGAAAAACTTATCGAAACTACCGTGTAATTTTATTCAAAAGAGAAAGGAGGTGACAGGGTGATTCAAAAATTGTTCAGATCTATATTTACTCTTTGCGGAGCTTTGGTGGGATATGGAGTATCCGTACTGGCACGTGAGCTGATTTTCAAAACCGAATTGGGGCGGGTCCTGACTCTGGATTCCCTTGACCGAGGCGTTTTCAGCGCTGCTGCAGCAATTATTTTCGCTTTTTTGTTTTTTCTTATCGCTCCATCCATCGGCAATCACAGTAAAAGGGTCGTGAGAGAGTTCGAATCCGATTTGCAGAAGGTTCCTTCTACAGAGTTTGTTTCGGGGATTTTTGGCCTGTTGGCGGGGGTTTTCCTTGCTTTTCTCATCAGCCAGCTGTATACGGAGATAGAGATCCCCTATATTGGGTTGGTCCTTTCTCTTCTGACCTATCTGCTCCTTGGCTATCTTGGCGTTAGCATTGCTACCAAGAGAGGAAAAGACATCATCAACACCCTTACCAGCGCAAAGAAGGTTTCTCCTTCCAAGGGCAAAGGGAAGGGCGGCGATGCTTCTCCCAAGATCCTTGACACCAGTGTCATTATTGACGGACGCATTGCCGACATTATGAAAACCGGATTTATTGAAGGAAACATTGTGATCCCCGAGTTCGTACTGGTGGAACTGCGGCATATTGCCGACTGTTCTGACAATCTGAAACGTAATCGAGGGAGACGGGGACTGGATATCCTCAACCGCATCCAGACCGATTACGGCATCGAGATCTACAACACAGACGGAGACAAATCGTTGGAAGAGATCCCGGAGGTGGATGTCAAACTTCTTAAATTGGCGCAGATCATGTCCGGCAAAGTGGTTACCAACGACTACAACCTGAACAAAGTAGCCATGATCAAAGGGGTTGAGGTGCTCAACATCAATGAGCTGGCCAACGCCTTAAAACCAGTGGTGCTTCCGGGAGAAGAGATGCAGCTTTTTCTTGTAAAAGAAGGAAAGGAAAACAACCAGGGCGTTGCTTATCTCGATGACGGGACCATGATCGTAGTGGAGGATGGAAAACGGTACATTGGTGAGACCATTACCGTTCTGGTTACCAGCGTCCTGCAGACCGCTGCGGGAAGAATGATTTTCGCAAAACCCAAAAAGGGGAAATAGGTGATGAAGTCTCATCATAAAACAGTTGCTATCATTGCCGCTGCCGGTTCTGGAAAGAGAATGGGGAGCGGCATTTCCAAGCAGTACATCGAAATAGAGGGAGGGATGGTCTTAGAGCGATCTCTGAAAGCGTTTTGCAGTCATCCCTTTGTTGACGAAGTCTGGCTTGCAGTCAAAAAAGAAGATCTTGAATTCTGCAAGGCCCGGTGGCTTTTTGCCCCGGGCTTTGAAAAACTTCGCGGCATCATGGAAGGCGGGGCAGAGAGACAGGATACGGTAGCCCTGGCCCTGAAGCATCTTTCCGAGGCAGCTTCTCCTGATGTGGTGCTGATTCATGACGGTGCCCGTCCTTTTGTGACTTCGGAAGAGATTCGCCGCCTGACGGAGGCCGCCATTGACAGCGGTGCGGCAGTGCTGGCTGTTCCGGTAAAAGACACCATTAAAAGGGCGGAGGGGGACTTCTTTGTAGAGACTCCCGACCGAAAGAATCTTTATGCCGTTCAGACTCCTCAGGGCTTTGCTTTTGACCTTCTGTGCCGGGCATACAAAAAAGCGGAGGCAGATGGTTTTTATGGCACAGACGATGCCCAGCTCGTAGAGCGTTTAGGGGAAAAAGTCAGGTGTGTGATGGGAGAATACAGCAACAAAAAAATAACCACGCCGGAAGATCTGGAAAAACATAGGGAATGGCGCACCGGCACAGGATTTGATGTCCATGCTTTTACCGAAGGGCGAAAACTTATCCTCGGGGGGGTGGAGATTCCCAATGAGAGGGGTTTGCTGGGCCACTCGGATGCGGACGTTCTTACCCACGCCTTGATGGATGCCCTTTTGGGTGCCTGTGGCCTGGAAGATATCGGCTTTCACTTCTCTGACAGGGACCCCCAATATCTGGGCATAGACAGCCTGGTTTTGCTTCGGCGAGTGGCAGAGATGGTAAAGGAAAAAGGATTTCAGATCAGCAATGTAGATATGACATTGATCGGTGAAAAACCAAAGATTGCTCCTTACAAGAAGGAGATGGGTGCAAATTTTGCCCGATGTCTTGGCCTTTCGGAAGATCGTATCAATATTAAAGGTACCACCACAGAAAAACTGGGTTTTTGCGGCAGGGGGGAAGGGTTATCTGCTATGGCCTGCGCAACGGTTTTTCGCGGTTAGGTCGCCTAAGTCGAAAAGCAAATATAAGGAAGGAAGAAATCAACAATGAGAATGTCGAAAATGTATTTGAAAACTCTTCGGGAAGTCCCTGCAGACGCAGAGATCCCCAGTCATATCTGGCTCCTCCGGGCCGGAATGATCCGAAAATTGGTTTCGGGAGTTTACGGATTCATGCCGATGGGTCGCAAGACCCTGAATAAGATTGAGGAGATCATTCGTGAGGAAATGAATGAGAAGGGTGCCCAGGAGATCCTGATGTCGGCCATACAGCCGGCGGAACTCTGGCAGGAGTCCGGCAGATGGTTTGCTTACGGACCGGAAATGTGGAGATTGAAGGATCGCAACGACCGGGAGTTTTGCCTTGGACCTACTCACGAGGAGATTTTTACCGATATCGTGCGAAATGAGGTGGACTCCTATCGCCAGCTGCCGCTGAATCTTTACCAGATCCAGACGAAATACAGGGATGAAAAGCGGCCTCGCTTTGGTTTGATGAGAAGCAGGGAGTTTATTATGAAGGATGCCTACTCCTTCGATCGCGACTGGGAAGGTCTGGACCAGAGCTATGAGCAGATGTACGACGCTTATACCCGGGTGTTCAATCGCTGCGGACTCACCTTCCGGGCGGTAGAGGCGGATAACGGAGCTATCGGGGGGAGCGCTTCCCATGAATTTTGCGCCCTTTCTGAATATGGAGAAAGCGAGATCGCCTATTGTGAGAGCTGCAGCATGGCGGCCACAAGAGAACAGGCTGTTTGCCAGGATGCTCCCGCATCTGATACTGCCATGCTGGAAATGGAGCTGGTTTCCACTCCGGGGACGAAGACTATCGCAGAAGTTGCCGCATTTTTGGGGCTCTCAGAAGATCAAACCATAAAGGCTCTGCTGTTTGAGGTTTTTGAACAGGAATATAAATATGTGGCTGCATTCATTCGGGGCGACAGGGAACTGAACATGACAAAGCTGGTCAATGCCCTGCAGATCCCCGAGCATGCCATTGAATTCGCAGACGAAAGCAGAATGCACGAAGAAACAGGGGCCGTGGGGGGCTTTACAGGACCTACGGGCCTGCGGAACTGCAAAATCGTTGTGGACAGCGAACTTGTAGGCGCTAAAAATCTTTGCGCCGGGGCTTGCCAGACAGATCATCATATTAAAAATGTAAATTATGGAAGAGATTACAAAGGGGACATTGTAACAGATCTGAAACTGATCCAAAGCGGAGACGCCTGTTCTGTCTGCGGCCAACCGGTAAAATTGACCAGAGGCATCGAAGTAGGGCAGGTATTCAAGCTGGGGACTAAATACAGCGAATCCATGCATGCCTACTTCAAGGATGAAAATATGAAAGAACACCCCATGATCATGGGCTGTTACGGCATCGGCGTGAGCCGTACTCTTGCTGCCATTGTAGAGCAGAATCACGATGACAACGGCATTATCTGGCCCATGTCGGTGACTCCCTTCCATGCCATTGTAACCATCGTCAATCCCCGGGAAGAGGACCAGGTGGTTCTCGGCGAGGAAATCTATTCCGCTTTGAAGAAGGCAGGGGTGGATGTGCTTCTTGATGACAGGGACGAAAGACCCGGAGTCAAGTTTAAGGATGCAGACCTTATCGGGATCCCCGTGCGGATCACCGTTGGAAAAAAAGCAAAAGAAAGGCTTGTGGAGTATAAACTGAGAAGAGAAACAGAAAACGCCCTGCTTTCTGCAGAAGAAGCTGTAGGCGCAGTCACCGCTCTGGTGGCAGAGGTAAGATAAAGAGGTCAATATGAAGGCGCTGCGGGATTTG
>Ga0302242_1001297_pt1 | contig 19362 bp, 14 predicted proteins | sample AAG_UR_Lys_MG_FD_193510 | JGI IMG/M metagenome (GOLD analysis project Ga0302242, IMG submission 193510) | Enriched activated sludge microbial communities from anaerobic digester in WTTP, New Holstein, Wisconsin, United States - AAG_UR_Lys | ecosystem: Engineered > Bioreactor > Anaerobic >...
CTTCCGGAGTATACAAGTTTGCTGTCAAAGCCATCTATACAAACGAGGTGCTCTCAAATCCTGTTTTCTCAAACCAGGTGCACAAAGACATGTTAGGCACGCTCACCGGAGTTGTGACTGCATCTGATACAGGTCAGCCCATAGCCGGTGCTGTCGTCAAAGCCGGTGAATACCGCGGCACCACCAACGCTCAGGGTCTTTACAGCTTCAGCGTTTATGCCGGAACCTACAACGTCACCTGTAGCAAAAGCGGATACCAGACTTATTGTCAAAGCGGCGTGGTGATCATCGAAACACAGACTACCACCCAAAACCTGGTGCTCACCGAGATGTATCTGCCGCCCCTTGACGTGGTGGCTGAAGCGGTAGACGGCGAGCTAAACATCAACTGGCAAGCTCCCGAAGCCGTAAACATGGGCCTTGAAGAAGGCTTTGAAGGCGACAGCTTCCCGCCCCCGGATTGGGAACAAGTCATCAACAGCGGGGATACGGGTGCCTATGGCAGCATGGCCACTTGGTGCCGGCTGGGAACGGTTCCCCTCCACATTCCCGTCCCACCTCCGGATGGTGATTGGCAAGCGGCTTTGTGGTGGTCACGCTATGCACAAAACGAATGGCTGATCACGCCTGAATTTTACTGCCCACCCGCTGGACACCTTGTCTTTGATAGCTATGTGTTTTTGGGAAGCACCGATGGTGATCACTACTATGTGAAAGTCAGTACAAACGGTGGAAACAACTGGCAGACGCTCTGGGATGCCTCGACCCAAAGCGGCGGCTGGAACCGCTATGACACGCCTGTTTCTGTGTCCTTGCAAAACTATGCGGGACGTCAGATCAAGCTGGCTTTCCAGGCTCTGAGTGCCGCTGGCAGAGGCTTGCGGTATATCTGGTTTATCGACAACGTAGAGGTGGAAAGTGATGCCCAAACCGTCAAGCTTGATTTGGATCAGTGCCTTGCGAAAAGCGGCATCCAACGTGCTGCTGCAGAAGAAGAAGCCGGCGTCAGGAAAGCCTCCTCGTCTGCTGTAACTAAAGAAGTAAAAAAGGGCGAGCGTGCCCTTTCAGGCTATAAAGTCTGGCGTCTGTACCCGGGACAGGAGAACAACGAATCCTCTTGGACTTCCCTCACCGCCGAACCTGTCACTGCTACCGCAATCCAGGATCCTGACTGGGCTACAATTACGGATGGAACCTACAAATGGGCTGTGAAAGCTGTCTACACCGGTGGAATCGTCTCCCCGCCCGCTTTTTCAAACGCCCTTCCCAAGATCACTGAGATCGGAACTTTGACTGGAGTGGTGAAAAACAGTGAGATGCTTCCCGTCGCCGGTGCAACCATCAACTGCGCCGGATTCACCGCCACCACAAACGGTAACGGTATCTACAGCATGCAGGTGAATGCCGGAACTTATAACGTGAGCGCCTCTCACCCAAACTATGCCACTTCAATCCGCACAGGCGTAATTATAGTCAACGAACAAGTCACCACGGTGAACTTTATCTTGCAGCCCAGCTTGGAAGTCTTTGAGGATGGATTTGAGAGTTATGATGACTTTGTCATCGAATTTGCCCCTTGGACACTGGTGGACCTTGACCAAGACCCAATCTCGGGAATCTTAACCGGTTCTGGTCAACAAGTTCAGTTCCCCAATGCTGAAGCACCTCAAGCCTACATCATCTTCAACCCCAGCGCATGTATACCTGCATTGACTGTTGAGCCACATGGCGGAAGCAAGTTTGCTGCCTGTATCGTCGCTATCCCAGGCCCCAACGACGACTGGATGATCACGCCTCTATTGGAAGGTGTATCCAGGTTATGCTTTTGGGCCAGATCATTCCACGATTACTGTGGTTTGGAGAAGTTCCGCGTGGGCGTCTCCACTACTGGAACACAGCCCTCAGACTTCACTATCATCAGCGGAAGCGCTCCCGTCTCTGCTCCCATAGCGTGGACTGAGTATAGCTATGATCTGGATGAGTATTTTGATGTTCCGGTTTACCTGGCTATCCAGTGTGTTTCCTCAGACGTCTTTATCTTTATGGTTGATGATGTGAGAGTGACCGGCGGAACCGATGCGGACGATCCCGTGATCCCTGTATTTACTACCGCTCTGCATCCCAACTACCCCAATCCCTTCAACCCCGAAACCACGATCTCTTACAGCCTTAGTCAAGGTGAGAATGTGAAGATCGAGGTCTATAACGTCAAAGGGCAGCTTGTCCGCACACTTGTGAACGAAGCCAAGCCGGCTGGAGAGCATACCGTGGTCTGGCGGGGCGTTGATCATGGCAACCGTCCTGTTTCCAGTGGCGTCTATTATTACAGGATGACTGCTGGTATATATAGTATCACTAAGAAGATGCTTCTAATGAAGTAGCAGTTGGCCGGTACGGGCGCTCGCTGAAGCGACCTTTTTGGTAGCCGGCGCTCGCCGTAGCGCCGCCAGCCGGCGAAGCTGGCTTCAAAAAAGGAACCAACCATACGCATCCACACCATAACCATCTGTATCTCCACAAGTTGCGTGAGCGGCTGCGCTTGCTGGTCGCTTCAGCGAGCGACCGTACGAGTAGGCTTTGTACACCGGCGCTTCAGCGAGCGTCCGTACACGCTACAAGTGCCCGTACAAGTTGCCATTTTGAGCCTTAATCACCCCTGAAAAACCGAGAATATATCGAAACATTTGACTTTTTGAAAAGGTTCACCACTTTCTGAGCGCCTTCCCCGCCCAAACGTGTAACCTATTGCAATCCTATGCCATTCCTGCTCGATGGAGGAGGAGCCGAGCAGGGGCGGGGCAGGGACGCCGCATAAACAGCGGCTTTGAGGTAGGTCAAAAACGGCAGTTTCCTGTTACTTTATCACGTGCAGAAGTCAATATTTTCAGAAACACCTCATTTTTCGGGAGCCGGAGCCGAGAAATGAACTCCTACTAAAATGGTAGGAGTTTGGTGTGTTTTTTAGCACGATCGGTGCGAGCTCCGCTAAGCAGTTGTCAGTAGACTTGTACGGGCTGTCGCTGAACCGCCGCTTCCCAAGTAGTCAGCCGCTGACGCAAGTTTTGGAGATACAGATGGTTGTGGCGTGGATGCGTATGGTTGGTTCCTTTTTTGAAGCCAGCTCCGCTGGCTGGCGGCGCTACGGCGAGCGCCCGTACAGTGCTTCAGCGACCGCCTGTACATGAAAAAGGCCAGCGTTTGCTGGCCATTTAATCCGTGTTAATCCGTGTCCATCAGTGGACTTTCTTCATTTAAATTCGTGTTAATTCGTGTAATTCGTGGACAGATAAAGAGCTCCAGAGCTGTGCGTATTGCCACCGCAAACATCTGTATCTACACCACTTGCGCAGCGACTAACAACTAACAACTATCAACTAACAACTATCCAAAGGCCTACTTCATCAAGACCATTTTCTTGACGTTAGCAAAGTTGCCGGCGGTCAGCTTGTAGTAATAGATTCCGCTGGCCACGGGGCGGTTTTGCTCGTCCAAGCCATTCCAGATCGCACTGTGTTTTCCAGCGGTCTTGTTTTCGTTCACCAAAGTACGCACCAATTGCCCTCTGACGTTGTAGATTTCCAGCTTCACATCCTGAGCCTGGCGCAGGTCGTAGCTGATTCTGGTCTCGGGGTTGAAGGGGTTGGGGTAGTTGGTGTGCAGAGCGGTGTTGAGGATGGGGGCTGTGTTGTCGTCTGCGCTCACCTCATTGCCGATCACTCTGACGTTGTCCACCATGAAGGCAAAGGCGTCGTTGGAAACGCATTGGATGCCCACGTGAATGTTTTCGTTTTTGTAAGCAGCCAGGTCGTAAGTGAATTCAGTCCATACATCCGGGGCTTCCACATAGTTGGTTCCGCTGATGATGGTGAAGTCTGAGGGCTGTGTTCCTGTAGTTGATACACCCACTTTAAATCTTTCCAATCCATGCAGATCGGTGAACGATCTGGCCCAGAAATTGAGCTCTTCTGCACCCTTGAAATTACGTGTGATCAGCCAGTCGTTATTGGCGAGATTCGTGGAGGCAAAGCAGACAGCCATCTTGTTTCCTGCCAGGGGATTGAATCCGGTCAGGGGCGGCGTGGTGGCGCTGGGATTGAAGATGATATAGGCTTGAGGTGCGTGGGCGTTTGCCCAGCTAACATCCTCAATGCCGTAGGTATTGCCCTGATCCACGTCCACGAGTGTCCAAGGCTCAAATTGGATGGCAAAATTGGGGTAGCTCTCAAATCCATCCGCGATGATGGTGTCTACGGAATTGAGGTTAAAGTTCACTTGCGTACTATTGTCCCTCACGACAACGATGTCCTCTTGGGTGCTGCTCTCGTGATCCAAATGGACTGCGGTGACGCTATAGGTGCCGACAGGGAGCTGTAAAAAGTAGGACCCGGAGTAGTTTGTGTTGGTAGAAACATCGCCGCAGATAACGGTTGCGTTGTAGATGGGTTGATTTGCGGAATTGCGAACTGTGCCGGCTATATTGCCAAACTGATTGATTTTGTGTAAGCTGTTGGAATATCCGGGAGCAGAGATGACGCCATCGGCAAAAATGGCTTTGATAGCCCATCTGTAGTTTGCGTCTTCCAGATCAGCCCAATCGACATCTTCAAATGCGGTGGCGGTGATGGGGTCATCTGTGAGGGAAATCCATTCTGTTTCCTGGGTTTCCTGGCCGCGGTAAAAACGCCAGACACGGTAGCCGGTAAGCGAGCGATCCAATTCGCCGGAGTCGATTTCATCAGAGCTGATGCGGGGTGCAGTTGCGGGTGGATAATAGCCGATGTAGCCTTCAATGCACCAGTTGTAGTTGAGTGAGGGTGCGAGATCCAACAAATTTGACCAAGAGCCTTCAATGAATATTTTATTTCCAAAGCCATTCACCGCTGGGCCGGCGTCACAACCAGCAGGATAACCTTCCTGGACAGTGGCATTGTAGCCAATCCACAAGCCTTGGTCTCCCGTGATCCAAACGGGCTCGGGGAGCATGACGGTGTTGTAGACATCGATGGTGGGTGTGACGGCTAAATTGACCACTCTGGATCCGGGGACGTTGGGGCTACCACCCGTCCACACTTTCACGGTGTAAGACCCAGCCTGAGCAGGCCAAAATTTCACAGTTTGCAAGCTCATACCGGCATAGGCTGCCAGAGAGTCGGCTGGAAAACGGATGGCTACGTCAAAGCTGATGGCGTCGTTGGTGCCGATTGAGTTGTTTTTGGCTCCGCAATAGCTGAACCAGTCTCCACCTGGGGTTCCGGGTGGCAACCAGGTGAGATTGAGCTCACCATCGGAATCATCAGCCCAAATGCTGCAGGGCGGAAGATGATCAGGATCCCGCGGCGGGTTTTGATTTAAAACGACCTCCTCACCGGACTGAGGCTGAGAAGCAGCGGAAGCCAAGCCAAGCGTGACCTCCTTTGCACCAAGCACAGAAATACCCTGTGCGATCAAGAGTATCACTATCACGGACAGTAATGATAGTTTTTTCATGAGTTTCTCCTTTATTGATCTGCTAAGTTTTGTTTTCAATCGTCAAAGGCGTCCCTTTCGTGGGACTGCAACAAAAAGACCATGCCACACTCCTCAAAAAGGACTCTTAAGTTACACGCTTGGTAAGATAGCGATTTCTGTCAAGATAGAAATGCTTTTTTAGGGGAGAAAGACTTCAAATAGTGGTGTTAAAAGATGACGTTAACTCCCCTGTAAGACACCATCAGCGTCTGAGCAGGTTTGCCTTATTCCTGTAAGGCACCTGTATGGGTTCTCAAAAGGTTATGCCAAGATTGATGTTGCTGAGAGAGGGTTTGACGCCCATATCCCACTCAATAAACATGTGGCTGTCTTTACCAATATTGAAGCGGTAACCAATTCCGACGACGAGGTGAGGGATAAACATCCTTTTGATGTCGTCTCTACTGTCCGGTTCTGCCAGACTGAGTAAAGGCACGTATACCTCTCCATAGTCGACACCTGCAGCGACCAGGTGGTAAAAGTTGCCCTTTTTATTGTGGTTTCTGATCTCGTAGTTGGCGCCCGCAAACCAGATATCTTGGGCGAGATAGCCACAGATATTGAGATAGTGTTCTCTGGTTTTACCTTCAGGACTGCCAAGCTCAAGGCCAAGACTGGCGCCATTCAACAAACCGAGGTTGAGGCTGGTCTTTATCTTGCTGGCTCGCTCACCAAAAAGCAAGGACAGCGCAAGCAAGAGGCAGAGGATGAGGATGATACGTTTCATGGGGGTCTCCTAGTGTAGGTTATTTATAGTATCTATGAAACTCCGCTCTATTTTGCGGGTAATGAACCTGTGATGAAAAACATCGGCATTCCATTGGGAAGGGTTATCTTCTTCTTATCAAGTAAGGGATGTGCTCCGACCTGCTTAAAGTATCTCTTGATCTCTTCTAACCATTCTCCATCTGTTCCAAAATGCCTTTTTCTTTTAGATATCCAATAAGGATCGTTTAAAAAACCAAGGTATAAAAGGATCGTGGGTACTCCTAAGCTGGCCAGCTTCCACGTGTAGGCTATTCTGTTGCTAAGTTGGTAGTGACTATCGTGTGAAATCTTGATTTCATCGCAGAAGGGTAAAAGAGCCTCTCTTGCATTAGAAATATCATTGCCAATTATATCGTGATTTTTGAGCTTTTCGCTCAAGCTGTTTCGCATCTTGTCATCCAATGTCGAAGGATACAATAAATCCTGCAGCTTCTCCACTTCCTTAGGGGTTAAACCTACTGAAAAAGTTTGTTGGCCGTCTTTCCTCGGCTCTATTTTAAGTGACTTCTTACCTAATTTGTTTATCAGAGTTTCTCTAATCTTTTTAGCTCTGTCATCTTCAGCAAATACAATCCTGATTAGTTTGCCTCCAATCTCCATCTCTTCATAGTGAGACTTGGCCTCCACAAGTAAAAGACCTTTTATTCTGTTAACACTGCAGGTTGAGATGAAATCCCAGTTTGGCTTTCCACCGCTGACTGCCCACCATCCTTTAAGTGAGTCATGGTCTAAATATGGAGAACTGGAACGGACTTTCTTGAGGAATGTTTCAATCGTGGACTCTTTTATGTCTGATTGATTGGGAATACAACACTCGTAGTCGCTGAACTGCACATCGCAACTCTCAAGCCTTCTCTTAACCAAGTTAACTATCTTATTTTCATCTCCTTGTACAAGCTTCCTTACCTGAAGCTTGCTACCAGCATCGTTATTACTCATGATCTCTCCTTTTAGAGTTCAAATGGTCTGCTAGCAAGAATTAATAATCTCCCATTCCTGTCAATGTTTATTTTGTCATTGGGGTTCCAAAATCAATCGCAGTGCCTATTCATCAGTTTCGAGTTCCGGATTCCAGCCTAAGTATATGCTGCCAATACAGCTTAGGTGGTATCGCAACGAGGTTGACAAAAAAAGGAACCTCATAGATAATGCAACCAGCCAGGTCAAGATACGGAGTAAGGGGAAAAGCTCCGTCAAATCAGGGTTGTTCCCGAAAGCTCATGAAAATATCAAGGAGGATAAGTCATGAACAACAAAGCTAAAGACTTAGGACGGGTAGCTCTCGGCACAGTCGTGATGTTTGGGCTCTATTGGCTGTATTCGTATGTTTTAAAGCAGTATTTGCCCTTTGAAAAGCGGGCTTTGGGCATAGCGGGGATCGTGCTGTTGTATGTAGGTGGGACTGGCCTGTTTTTCTGGATAACCAAGGATGTAGACAAGCAGTCCTATGCCCTCAAGGAAAAGAGTAAAGTTTCAGTCAAGACCGTGCAGCTGTGTTTATTGCTGCACTGCACCGCCTTCTTCGTGATGAATATCTTAACGGCGGTGTCTACGGCTTTGGGTCTCAAAGGCCCTTCGGCTGACGATATGCCGATGACTGCCTCGATGGTATTCATGCTGTTGGTATTCAATCCGATCGTGGAGGAGTATATCTTCCGGCATCTGTTTGCCACCCGGCTGCTGAAACACGGGGAAAGGTTTTATGTCCTGACGTCGGCCTATTGTTTTGCTATCTTGCACGGCGTGTCCATGGGGCCGATCCACATCCCCTACACCTTCATCCTTGGGCTGATCTGGGGCTATCTCACGGTCAAATCCGGCGGCCTGATTTTAGCAATCCTAATGCACTCCATCTCAAACCTTTTCAACGCCGTCATCGTGCAGAAACTGCTTGATATTTCCGTGGAGGCGGTGGGTGCCTATTCCGCAGTGATCATGCTGCTGGGTATCATCGGCCTCATCCTGTATCTGGTAAACCGGAAAAAGGTGGTGCTGGACGGCACTTCCGGGCTGATAGACAAGCAAGCCCTGAGGGACCTCTTCAGCAACAAAGGCATCTGGGTTTATACGGTGATCACCTTGATCGTGATGGTGCTCAAAGCTGTGTTATAACCCTCAATTCGAGAGGAAAAAGGCGATAGACTCCAGCTTTTCCAAATTGATCCGATAGCGCATGATAAAGCCCCTGTAGCGCAGGATGGAGGGCGATGAGAACTTGATCCAGTAAGCGTTCCAGGTGGTGCTGAGGCCATGTGTATCTTCAAAACTGATATATTCGTCTTCAATGTAGACGTTGACAATACGGCCATGCAGATATAGAGTCTTGACCTTTTCGACAACCTGTTGCTTGTCAAGCGCATCCGAAAGCTGCCTTTGAGACAGGATGTCACTCAGGCCACGCTTGACGCGGACACGGGATATGGTGTAGCGCAACCACCAGATGAAGAGCCACACCAGAACGATTAGGGCGGTGAATACAATATAGAACATAAGGTTTTCCTTTGTTTGGACTTATCACAGCGATACCGAGACCTTGAAATAGGCCGAAGCGCTGTCTTTGGTAAAGTGTCCCAGATAGTCGCTGGATGTGGGTTTCTCATCCTGGGTCTGGGCGGATTTGAAGCCTGCATAGATAAACCAATCCCGCTTGAATTCATAGCGCAGGTTGGCGTAATAACCGAGGTCAGCATAGGCTCCCTGTGATTCATAACTGCTGTAGCTCAAGCCGGTTGTGAGGCTCAACTGCAGAGAAGGCATATACTGGAATTTGGCATTGATAATGGAGTATCTGTCATCCAAATGGATGGTGTAGGGGGTGCCACCGTAATCTATGGTGTTTTCCCTTGGATAACCATAATCCATGAGGTTCCAAGTGAGTGTATAAGTATACTTCTTGGCCAATGTTCCAACCATCGTGGCATAGAAGCTGTTGCAGTCATAGGTATCGTTCAGCGCATAAACCATGGTATGTGAACGGATAAGGTTGAGGATCGGTCTAAACTCATTCCAGCGGTTAAGGGTGATGGAAGTGCCGAAGCTGTAGTGGTCATGGTCTCTATGCCAGTTGTCATGTACATTGCCAACCTGAGCGAAGCAAGTGGTTATGAGCTTGGGTTTGAATTCAAGAAAGAGGTTTCCGTAGTAGTTGAGTTCAGAGTCTGTGCCGCCTTCATGAAACCAGTCCAAGCCATCTACGGACGCAAAGCTGTTTGCCTGCTTGAGAAAACCATACATAGGCTTGGAGTTCCAGGATGAGGTGACGCTATAGGCCTGAAGGTCCTTGTAATACAGGTAGCCGGCATCGGCGTAAATGTCCTTGCTCGTCTTATTATACGAGGTGATAAAAACAAATCTGCCGGGATAAAAGCTCAGGGTTCCGTCTGCCTTATAGCCCTTTTTGACGGAGGTGTCCGTGGCATTGTCGTCCTGTCTGATGGTTCCGATTACGGTGGCACAGATGTCCATGTTTTTGTAGATCTGATACCGGTAGATTCCGCTGTAGAGGTGGTTGTAATAGCCTTTATTGAGCCTGCTGACAGTGGCGTTGTAGAAGGTGAAATCTGAGATGGTGGAGATGAGGGAAAGCACCTGATAGTAGTCATCTCTGTTGAGCACGTAGCCGCCCTGAGTCACTTCCTTGTCCAAAGCACCCAAAATTCCCCACTTTGTCTTGCCGATGATGCCAGTGCCCTTGTAGGCAAACGAGGGTTGGTTGATATTGCGGGAGTTAAACGCTGTCCTGCTCACGCCAAAAGCATCTATATCCTCAGTGAAGAAAAAGCGATTTTCTTCATAGAAGTAAGGCACATCGATATTGTAAATATCTGCTGCAGCATCAGGCGGAGTATCAGAGAAATCCGGGTTGAAGCTGATCTTGATTCTGGTCTGCTGTGTGGGAGTCAGGGCGATGTCCAAGCCTAACATATCCGGATCGAAGCTACTTGTCTTATTGATCAGATCATAGCTTTTGACAAAGTAAGGCCGCAGCTCTATCTTGCTGTCGCGTTTGATGGGCTGCGTGAGTGTAATGGCGTGCATAGAGTCAAAATAGGTCTGCTTGTGATCTGTATTTGCATAGGGACTGCTAAAGGTTTCCGCCCCTGCATAATGATAGCGGGTCAAAATCACTTTCCAATTGTAGGGTGCACCTTTTTTGAACCTCAGGGAGCCCAAAGGGATGGTGAAAGTGAGGCTCCAGGTGGAGTCAGTATGGCTGGATTGATAGCTGTATTGGCTGTCCCACTTGTAATCCAGACTCATATCTTGCCGACGCACACCATCGCCCAAGCTCCCGCAGGGATAAGCCAAAAAGACATAGGCAAAAGGTTCCTCAGGAAGGGTGTTCAACTGTATTCTGAGCATATCAGCCCTGGCGTTAGTGTCCCTGTCTACGTAGTTGCCTTCGGCAAACTTCTCATCGATCTCACACTCAAAGTGGATCATCAGGTTGTTTCCATCCTGCCAGAACCAGGCCTTGGTGGAGAGGGGTTCAGGAAGTGAATCATCCGGGTCTACCCGCACGAAATCTGAAATTAGGTTGCTGTCCTCAAGCACCGGCTGCTGGGAGACGGGAAGTTCAAAGCCCGGTAGCAGGCTGACAGCGAGTAACAAGATCAAAAATGACATGGTCTTACGCATCTTAAACTCCTCTATAATCGTGGTTAGGATGAAGCGCTCTTGATGGCTTCTGACGATCAAGGTGTTAGGTTATTGTAAGTGAGATAACTGTCAAGCATTATCTTGAGCCAATGCACTACTATCAGTCTTTCTTGCCTTCCTGCTTCAAGACCAGAAAGTCGCCCATAACCAGCGCATCGAGACCGGTGGAAAAGAAGGTGCGGATGGCATCAAAGGGCGAATTGACGATAGGCTCACCCCGGATATTGAAGGATGTATTGAGCAGCACCGGCACACCCGTCAGCTTTCCCGTTTCAGAGATCAGGCTGTGCCAGAGCGGCAGTACCTCTTGATCCACCGTTTGCGGCCTCACCGAGTTATCCACATGCACGGTGGCGGGTGCTTGTTTGGCCAAGAGCTCCGTAGCCTGATCCGCCCGGATCATAAAAGGTTGATAGGCATCGTTCTGCAGATAATCCTGCCGGCTTTCCACAGGTAATGAAGGGCAATAGGGACGCCAGCTTTCACGGAATTTGACCTTGGAATTGACCTGCTCCTTGATCGCTTCCTGAGTGGGACAGGCGATGATGCTGCGGCCTCCCAAGGCTCTGGCACCCATCTCGGCACCGCCTTGAAACCAGCCTAAAATCTTGCCCTGAGCGAGTAGCTTGGCCGTGGTTGCGGCAGTGTCATCCAAGGCTTGATACTCCACGCCACAGACGTCCAGCGCCTGTTTCACCTCATCATTGCTGAAAGCCGCACCGTATTGGACATGCTTGAGGGGGTCCCTGACGTCATCACCCAACTGCTTGGCCACCCAATAAGCTGCACCAATGGCGGAACCATCATCCGAAGCCGCCGGATGGATGAAGACTTCCTCAATCTGCGGCATTTGGGCAATGGCTTGATTGGCCTTACAGTTCATAAACACCCCACCGGCCAGGCAAATCTTCTTCAGACCGCTCTGCCGCAGCATGTTTTTCACTAAGGCCAGCAGAGCCTCTTCTAGCCTGGTTTGCACCGCATAGGCCAGTTCTATGTATTGAGGCAGAAGATAGCGATTGGTGATTTTTCCTCCCACATTCGCCTTTTCGCCCAGGCCGATGGGGCGCATGGTAGCATCATAATCCGTGATAAACTTCGCCAAAGCATCAGTATAGCGGGCGTGATGATAATTGCCGCCCATCTTGAAGTAAAAGGGATTGAGCTCAATGCTGTCATGCCTGACCTTCAGGATCCTGTCCAGACGCCGCAGCCAAGGGTTATCGTCTTTTCCCGCTTCACCATAGGCTGCCAAGCCCATCAACTTTCCTTCATCACGGTTGGCATGAAAACCCAAATAAGCCGTAAAACCGCCATAAAACCAGCCCAAAGAATAAGGCACAGGATAGTGCAGGATACGGCTAAACCGCCCATTTCGCACGGCATAACCGGAGATGCAGCTCTCCTCGCCATGTCCATCCGCCACCAAGACCAGAGTATCCTTAAAACCTGATTGGAAGTAAGCTTGATAGGCGTGGCTGAGGTGATGATCGACGTAGACCACTTCCGGCAGCGGGCCGCGGCAGCCGCTTTCCCGCAGGGCAGCATAGACCTTGCTCCGATAGTGATCCGGACGGTAGTTGTTCAATTCGTTGATCACGCTCCCCATGCCATCACCGGCAGCTTTTATGCCACTGGCCGGTTTGTTGCTAAAAATCGCCTTCAAGGCGGTGGAGGCCAAGTTGCGCAGCATGAAAAAGGGATACTTGTTGCAGTCCCAATTGATGGCGATTTTATCCACTTCGGCGATCTCGATTCCCTGAGATGCCAGACTCCAGGCAGTTGCCTGAGAGGGGAAGAGACCATGCGAGCTTTTGAGGCGGTTAAATCGCTCCTCATGCGAGAAAGCCCGCAATTTGCCATCTACCACCAAGGCGGCAGCCGGATTTTGACCAAAAGCGTTCAACCCCAAAACTACCATCTCTCACTCCTCAATCTCAAAGCAATCTGCATCCACCTGCGCCATCAGCTCTTCCGCATCCAGAAACTTCAGTGCCGGCAGCAGCGAGGCAGCGTAGAACTGCTTACTTTCCACCAGTTTCTGCCAGGCTTCCTCTCGTGTGATGAAGCCCTTGCGCACCTGATTGCTGAGATGCGAATCCGTGTAGGAGGCACCAAACATCTTCTGAAACATATACTCCTTGAAGACGTTGAAAACGCAGTCCGTATGCCAATCTTCCTTGATCTCGCTCGGAAGCTTCCAGTCCAGTTCCGTTTTGATCGTCTTCAAAATCAGCTCCGGATCCCACTTTTCATATGCGTAAAACATCAACGATTTGACCTGTGGAAACCTGTATCTGAGGTAGCTGGAACTGGGAAACACCGCCAAACAGCCAAAGATGCTGGTATGCGGATCAGCCAACACGCCGCGGGCAAACTTGGGCGAGCGGATCATCTCCTTGCCCATCTGCATCGCACTTTGCAGCATACCCGCTCTTTTGAAAGGATTCTTCTTATCGCCCCTGTGCTTGATCGCCAAAAAAGGCGAGTATTCCAAAGGCGTGGAAGACCACACCACATAAGGGATTCTGCGCTTGGTGGCGATCTGCGAACCGAGGATGTGCAGGTGTTTGCAGGCCACGCAGGTCATACCCGCGGAGGTGGGATTGGGGTGCGCCAGCCAGGCTCGAAAGTAATGCAGAAAAGCTTTCTTATGTTTATCCTTGGGCAAAGACACCTCATGCAGCGGCACACCCAGCTTTTCACAGGTGGTCTGGGCGTTATGCAGTGAAAAGGCGTTGCTGCCGCCATGCGTATAGATAAAAGCTTCAGCCTTAAGGCCATAATGCCTAACCAGCCGATAAAGCGCATAGGTGCTGTCTTTGCCGCCACTCAAACCCACCAAGCAGTCCGCCTCGCCTTCATGCGCACCCAAACCCTTGAATTTGGCGGCCAAAACACTCTCTCCCTTCAGATCATAGGGCGGATAATCACTTCTACACCAAGAGCATACACCATTCTCATCAAAATCACTGCCCGCAAGATCGTCGGGCATCAAACACTTGTTACATCTCTCCATTTTCTCTCCTTTAAGACGTAGACACAGGATCGGGTGAGGGGATTGTCGTGCATCGCCACTGTCTTGAAACCTGATTTGAAAATCACACTCTGCGTCACTTCCCGGCTTATGTGGTAGTGATTTACTCCAAGGAGCAATTTCCCTTCCAGTTCCAGATATTTTGGCGCATCGCGCAGGAAACGTACCACCGTCGCCGCTCCATCTTTACCTCCGCAAAAGCGCTTCCGATCCAATTCCGTGGGGAATAAGCCCCTTAATGTGCCCTTTTCTGATTCTATATAAGGCGCATTGAAGATGATCAGATCAAACTTCCCGCCGATATTTTCAAACAGATCGCTGTGCACATATTCGATGCCACTGTCCGGATCGGTCTCTTTGGCATATTCTATCAATTCGTGACAGTGATCAGCTCCGGTGATGGCGTTGCAATGCAGCTTCTCTTTGGCAAAGCGGGAAAGCACCGCATAAGGCCCGCAACCCATATCCAAAAGCGTCATTTCCGGCTTGAGATAGCGCCGTAAACAGTTACGCAGTGTGACGGTAGTCCAATCCCAATACTGACCCCAAAGAGTCTGGGGCGGTGTGAATCCATACAGCCACCTGAAAATGGCAGGGTTGCTGCGTAAGTGGCTCACATACTTGAGGTAGAGAGAGTAAAGTTTCATCCTAACCTCCTTTTGGATTAGTGTTTTTGTCTCTGCTCAGAAATGAAGCATAAAACGTTCCAGTTCAGAACATTTAATCAGGGCAAGCCGCGCTGGGAGGAGCGTGTACGGGCTCATCCCGAACCGCCGCTTCCCAAGTAGTCAGTTGCCAGTAGTCAGTCGCTGACGCAAGTGGCACAGATACAGATGTTTGTGGTGTAGATCGAGGCCACGGTGGAGCTTTTCTTTTTTATCCACGAATTACACGAATTGACACGAATTATGGGATGTAGGGTCGCTCGCCGAAGCGACCCTACCTCTTCCTTGCTTAGCCGCCCGGTGATCCGCCGGTGCCTCTCGGGAAAAACCCGAGTATCTCCACGGCATCTCCCTGCGGGTAAGCAAGGTAGGGGCGGTAGCTGAACCGCCCAAGCAGTTGTGAGTGACGGGAATGAAGCTCAACCTTAGAGAAAGAGCCTATTGCATTGTTCAGGTTAAACTTATCTCAATCAATCTCAAAAGCTGAGGTTAATTTTGAGATAAAAGAAGGGCATGGAAAAGTGAAAACCTCGGGTAAAACTGATTCCCGTCCGGAAGAAGCAATCCTCTTTAAACTCATGAGCCAGCTCCAGACCACGTTTTTCGAGGGAGAAAATCAGAGAGGTGGCATTTGAGAAGTTGGCTTTCAAATCTATATCAGCAAAGAGGTATTTATTCTTCAAACTGGAACGATCGAAGTCGGGATGGATCTTTAGCTTCCTGAATATCAGCTTGTAAGCAAAGTGTTTACCGACATAGCCACTGATTCCGAGGCTGCGGATGTCTTCCCGGTAAACATCATTTTTCTCAAAAAACAAGGTGTGGTTGCGGCCAAAGCCCGCCTCGGGTCTCAGCCAGGGGAAGAGGTAGAACAACAGGTGGACACTGGATTTGTCCCAGTTGTGAGTTTTGCCCTCATACAGCTCTTTGCCGGCGTAATGGCTCAGGCTGCATGACAGTTTCAGGGGAAGGGCCACCTCAAATAAGCCTCCCAAGCTGGTCTTGATGGGAGCATCGTCCTTAGACCTGATATTGTCATATTCCAGAGTGGCTTGACAGCTCTTGAGCAGCTTGCTGCTGAGCACATGGCTGAAGCTGGCGGCAGTCTGGAACTCCCTGAAATCCGAGTAGTCAAATTGTCCCATATCCGCGGCAAAATCCTTGCTGCAGTCACCATATTGGGCTTCAAGCCTGAGGTCGTGGAGGTTGATTTCCGCCCCGATGCGGGCCAAGGATCCGGTGCGCTTCTTACCATTGGCGATCTTGCGGGAGTGCAGGTATTCCACCCAGAGGAAGTTGTTTTTGTAAAGGTAAGCTACGGGTTTTACAAGCATTACATCGTTTTGATAGCCATGATTCATCCGGCTCAGGCAGGCCATTTGGAGGGAGTTTTTGGCTATTCTGGCTTTGGCGGAGACGACGTTGTAAAAATCATCCTCAATCACGTGTCGCTCTTCATCATCAATCAGGTAGGCATCACACTCGTGTCTTTGATTTTTGACCGACAGGATACCGTAGGACAGGATGTCGGCCACTCCGGTAAGATTCAGGGCATAAAGGGGTTTATGTGCATTGCGGCTATCAAACAGCTCTTTGCCAAAATCCAGAATATCCACATCTTGGATAAAGAAAGTTCTGTTTTCGGGGTGGCTGGGCCAACGTATCAGGTTGTACCAGTCGTTTTTGATAGTCATCGGTGCATCGTAAAAGTCCGGATTCAGGGCAAATTTGAGCCCGTTTGCCGTCCCCAAATTGAGGGATAAATCCAAACCCGCATCGGCATCAAGTTCAGTGTAAGTCCTGCTTTCTTCATCGTCAAAAAGATGTAGTTCAAGTCTCGGACCTACACCTCCGAACAGATAGCCATAAAAACGAGCCCGGCTTTTGGACTTGGGATGCCTGGCTATGACTAAGTTTGCAGCGTTGCGGAAGTAGTCCGGCCCCATATTGGCACTGCAAAAGGGATAGGAGTAGTGATGTTCCTGACGGCTGAGATAGCGGCTGACGATGACTTTCCACTTGTAGGGCGGTGTCCCGCTGTAGCGCAGGTCTTTGAAGGGGATGGTCATCTGACAGGTCCAGAGGCTGTCGGTGATGGTGTTGGTATAGCTGTAAGTGCTGTTCCAGGCGAGTTCCAGGCTCAGGTCAGCTCTGCGGATGCCGTCATACTTGTTGCCATGGGGAAGAGCCTGATAGTAATAGGCGTATTGGTTGTCTGCGCCCGTGATCAGTTGCAGGCTCAGGAAGTCACAATCCTCACTCTCATCACGGTTATCATATTTACCGGGTGTGAAAGTGGCGTCGATTTTTGCTTCCCAGCGCACATACAGGTTCACACTATCGTGCCAAAACCAGACCTTGGTATCTAAAGGCAGCGGAACCGAATCCCTGGGACTGATCCGCACGAAATCCGAAACAAGATTGTCATACTCAAGTACCGGCTGCTCTGAAAGCGGAACTTCAAAGCCCTGCAGCAGGCCGATCACAGCCAACAAGATCAACATCAAGATAGTCTTTCGCATTTCCTCTCCTTCAGTTGTTGCGGGTAGATTTTGCAGCTCAGATGGTTCGATCTACCAAAGTGAGCTCAGGTGAACACCTTCCTTTGCAGCGCAAACAAAAAAGCCCACCCCCGGGCCTAAGTGGCTCAGAAATGGGCTGTTAGCCTTACAGTTAACCCGACATGCCTCCATAGTAAGCAAAGGCTTGACGTTTATCATACTGTCCAAAAAATAAACACTCCTCATGTGGGCAAGGTATTGGGAGGGGCCTTTATTGTCAAGAAGAAAATGGCTCTAAGTAAGGCGGAAGACATGAGTTGCAAGCAGAGCCTGCCTTTGTGTTCCTTACCAAGGTCACCTTCCTCCTGCCCGCATTTCCGCCATTTATACTTAGTTTGATCATGTAAATCCTTCCTGAGCATTGACTGTTGTCAGTATCCTGTCAATCCTGAATTTGAGTTTATGATACTTTATACCTTTATGCTCCAGCACCTTATCATTCTCAATCACTTCAAAACCGATACTGAGGGCCAAGCGCACCATTCTTTCATTGCCAGACCAGGTTTCACAGTAAATGGATTCCAATCCACCGTTTTCAAACAAGTATTCAACCCACAATTGCAATGCTTCCCTGCCAAGACCCTGGCCCCATAAGTTCTCATCATAGATGCCAATGCCAACTGCCCAGAGCTCCGGATTACCGTCAATGAGGTAACTGCTAACCCTGCCAATATGGGTGCCGTCCACGTCTATTTCAAGCACAGTTCTTATCTCTGGGGCGCCCTTTGCCAGTCTGTTGGATAGCCTTTGTAAGAATTCCCGAGCAAATTCCTCGGTAATTTCCTCCCAAGGCGCATCCCATTTGGTCCATTCCATCCCATCCACAAACCACTTGCGATAATCGTCCAAGTCGGCTTCGGTCAGGTCTCTGAGCGTAACTCTTTGCCCTTTAATCTCTTTGAACATGTCAAATCTCTACTGTGCTGTCTGGTCAATAATCGTTTTTTGTTAACAAGCTGTAAGCGGGCCTGAGCGTCAGAGGGTGAAAAATCCACCTATGGACACGCATTTGGGACTAAAAAATATGCAAGACCTGCCTTTCCAAGAGGATGAGGAGCGAGGTCAGCAGAAGCCCCAACAAACTGAAGACCCGCATGCGGGGTGTGATCTTCTGTTTGAAGACGACTATATACACGAACTCATAGACGAAATAAAAGAGTATAAATTCTATACGGAACCTTACGCCCAACAGGGAAAGAATGATGTAAGCTGCCAGTGATGCCAGAAAGAAGGACAAGAAAAATTTTGTGTCTTTACCGGTCATTGTTAACTCCTTTATGGTTTGGTTTCTTATCTGAGGTGCACTGTTACAATATTGGGGAGATGAGTCAAGCCTTTTCTTTTTTCCCACAGATGAACACGGATGTTCACGCATAGAGCTGATAAGGCTAACATCATGTTTCCCAGCCAAATAACTCACAACTCACAACTGCAGCGGAGCTGCCATGGCTAACGCCCTACTGCGGCGAAGCACCTCATTTGTGGGAAAGACCGGTATTTTTCAAAAAAGTGCTACATTAGAATTGACAAAAAGTCAAAACTCATTATTGACGACTCTCAAAAGGAGAAACACCATGCACATTACAATTACACGTATCTACACTGCCAGCGCAGCGACTGGCTACTGGCTACTGGCAACTGACAACTGCGACGCAGTCGCCATGGCGACCGCCCGTACTAGGCAACTCACTACTGGCAGCCACGCCGCCCCGGAGGTTTAAATGAAAGACAGTAAGGACTTTAAAGAGCTCCTGCAAAAGGCAGAGGCCGGCGACGCTCAAGCGCAGTATGAACTTGGGCTCTTGTATTATAAAGGTAAAGAGGTGGAGCGGGATTATGACGAAGCTGCCAAATGGTTTCTCAAGGCAGCGGAACAAGAACATGCAGAAGCACAATGTCGTTTGGGCAGCGCGTACTATTTTGGCCAAGGTGTGGAGGAGGATTACGACGAAGCGGTTAGATTGTATCTCAGGTCTGCTGAAAATGGCAATGCGGAAGGGCTGTGGTATATGGCTATTTACGGCCGTGGTGCAGACGGATTTTCGCATGATTGGGGAACAAAGGCAAAGTGGCTTCGCAAAGCCGCAGAGGCGGGCTGTGTATATGCCCAGTTTGAGTGGGGCAGGACGCTATTTAGAGGTTTGGGGGTAAATCAGGACCGAGC
>Ga0302242_1001301_pt1 | contig 19345 bp, 12 predicted proteins | sample AAG_UR_Lys_MG_FD_193510 | JGI IMG/M metagenome (GOLD analysis project Ga0302242, IMG submission 193510) | Enriched activated sludge microbial communities from anaerobic digester in WTTP, New Holstein, Wisconsin, United States - AAG_UR_Lys | ecosystem: Engineered > Bioreactor > Anaerobic >...
GGAATAGGATATAAAATCGAGCTAATACAGCCCATCGATATGTTTCCACATACTTCACATATAGAAAGTATTACTAAATTAAGTTTGCAAAAAGAACCTGTAGATGATATAATCTGAATAGTAGAATATCAGACAAAGAGAGGGAAAACTAGAATGAAATTAGCAAAACTTTCACCTGTATTAGCAGAAAAGATATGTCAGTTAGAAGCCAAATTATCATCTGTTAAATTAGGATTGGAAGAAATCAAGAAAAATTTAAAAGAAATTGAAGCAAATAACTGTAATTTAAGTCAGGTTTTATTAGATAAACAAAACAATCTTATTGGATATGTAATGGCATGGCTTACAGATTCGCAATTTATAATAGATGAAACGATTGCTTTTATAGATGCTCTGGCTATATTACCTGATTACGAATCTTACAAATATAATTTACTAAAGGGTATTGTTAAAAGTTTAGAAGAAAAAAAATTACAGGGTACAGCTATAGAAAGTACAGTTCTTTATAACGATCTAAATTTATGGACAAATGACTCTAAGATTGAAGAAGAAGTAGGATATATATTAACTAATAGCCTTATATATACAGATAATGAATTAAATCAGGAACTGGCATTATTAAGATTTGAACCTGTAACTACATAATAATTACTGCCTCAAAATGAACTGGAGGAATAGTATTGGTGCCTTCAGGTAAAATATTACAATCTCGTTATCAGATTCAGGGTCTTATAGAGAAAACAATTATATTTAGTTTATACGTAGCAAAAGATTTACATTTTTCTGATAAATCATGGTTAATTAAAGAAATAGATATTTTTTCTCAGGATCCAGAGAATGCTACTATGCTGTCAAAGAAATTTCAAGAAAAAGTATCATATCTTGCCAGGCTTGAACATCCAAATTTAGCTAAAATAATAGACTATTTTATTGAAAATAAAAAAAACTACCTTGTTATGGAATATATAGAAGGTCAGACACTTAAACAGGTTTTAAAATCCTCTATGGTTTTCTCTGAAAACCAGGTCTTAGTAATCGGCACTCAACTTTCTGGAGTTATAGAATATTTACATAATATTAAGCCCACTCCATTATTGTTATTAAATTTAAATCCATCTGACATTTACCTTAATGCATCAGATATATTATTATTGGATTATGGTTTATCCCCATTTCTTGCTCAATCAGGGAAAGTCGGCTATTTACTGAGTGATGGAAAAGGATACTGCGCACCAGAAATGTTAAAAGAAAAAGCAGATAATCGCGCTGATATATATTCTCTTGGAGTAATACTATATCAATTGTTAACAGCTCTGGACCCAAAAGAGGTAGAGACATTTACTTCTATAAGAATTAAGAACCCGGAAGTTTCATCACATTTAGACCACCTTATAAAAAAGGCTACCAAAATTAATCCAGATGAAAGACAGCTATCTATGAATCATTTTAGAAAAGAAATTGCCCGTATACCCAGAGTTAAGAAAAAGGAAGTTCAAATAGAAGATAGAGTAGAGGTAAATTACAATATGGGAAGTAAATTTGCAGTTCTTATGGAAAATCAAAAAAAAGGTATTTCTCATGATATTTTCCCTGATGATAGAGAAAGCATTTCTTATAATCTGGACAGGATTAAATCAAAAATCGTACCTGATGAAGACGATAGGGAAAGCATTTCTTATAATCTGGACAGGATTAAATCAAAAATCGTACCTGATGAAGACGATAGGGAAAGCATTTCTTATAATCTGGACAGGATTAAATCAAAAATCGTACCTGATGAAGATTATTTTGAACCAGAAATAACTACTATAGAACATATTTCTATAAGTATGAATAAAATTAAATCCAGGATTAAACCAGAAATAAAATTTAAAAGGTTTCCAAAAGTTATATACCTGGTTCTTATTATAGGCATGGTAATAGCAGTAATTTTATCCCTGGTATTTAAATATGCATCAAAATCTAATCAAATAATCACATTGACACCGGCGAATATTTATAAAGTATCGGCCATAGATAATTATAATAATAAAAAATATGTAGAAGCTATAGAAAATTTCACTAAAGCACTCAGCATTGATCCATCAGATGGACTTGCCTCAATACTTCTTCAAAATTCTCATCTGGCTATAAATGGTAAACCTGTTTATACGATAGGAGTAATAATGCCTCTATCCGGATATGGACAAAAAAAAGGAGAAGATACACTTAGAGGTATAGCCCTTGCACAGATGGAGTTAAATAAAAGAGAACCTTTCTCCTCTAAAGGTATAGAGATAATAGTAGAAGATGATTTATCCTCTATTTCCGGTGCTATTAATGCTACAAATGTGCTTTGTAAAAATAAGAATGTAATGGCAGTTATAGGCCCTCTAAATAGTGATCAATTAAAATCGACTTCTCCGATTTTCAATAATAATAAAGTTGTCTGTATTAGTCCTACAGCTATCTGCCCGGGTGTTGATGACCTGGGTCCCTATACCTTTCGTATGTGTGGAACATGTGATCTTCAGGCAAACATACTAACTAAATTTTGTATTGAACAATCGGGGTTTTCAAGAATAGCTATTATCTATGATGCAACACAGGATTATAGTGCTGGTATGGCGAGAGTTTTTAAAGATAAAACTATTGAGATGGGAGGTTCTATAATAGTAGAAAAATCCTTTTTGTCTGAAAACCCGGATTTGACCAGAGAGCTTTCTGAAATAATTAGATATTACCCTGATGTGTTATTTTTCTCCGGCTATCACAAAGAAGCTGCAAATACTGCTATAACACTCAGAGCAATGGGATCTAATCTTCAAATAATAGGTGGAAATTCTTTATACACTGAGGAACTTATAGAGATAGGAGGTAAAGCTGTAGAGGGAATTTTATTTACCAGTTATTTTCATCCAGATTATGATGATAAAACCCGAAGTTTTACAGAAGAATATCGAAAAACTTTTCGATTGCTCCCATCGGCCAGAGCAGCTTTAATATACGATTCAATTATGTTATTAGCTGATTCAATTAACAATAAAAAAATAAAACAAGAAGAGATAAGGGATTATTTACTTTCATTAAAAAGTAAAGAAAAAAAATTTAATGGAGTTACAGGAAAAACTTCTTTTGATTCTTACGGTAATTCCTGTAGAGACTTATTTTTAATTACCATCAAAGATAGTAAATTTATCCTGGTTAATAAATTAACCTTGTAATTGATAAAAACATATGTCTAATTTAAAACCAGATTTTATAATTAAAGAAAGATATAAAATAATTAATATTTTACATCAGGGAAAATTATCTGTACTATATATAGTATCAGATGAAGTTTCACATGGAAAAATTTGTGTTCTTAAGGAATTTTCCATCCCTTCAGGAGATAATTACGAAGTATTAGAAAGAATTAAATTATTTAAAAATTATGTAAAAACAATAAAAAAACTTAATCATCCTTCTTTAGTAAGAGTTTTAGATTTTCTAGAATATAAAAATAAATATTATATTGTAATGGAATATATTGAAGGACGAACTTTACAAAACATCATTGAAGAAGAAACTTTACCTCTTAAAGAAATAAATGTATTGAATTTAGGAATACAAATAAGTGATGCCCTGTCGTATCTACATCATAAAAAAGAGGAACCTATTATTTTAGTAAATCTTCATCCTTCTCATATTATTATAGATCAGAACGATAATATAAAGCTTATTAATTTCAAATTTAGTAAGCTATTATTTGATAATACCTCTTTTTCTAGTAAAATTGATGGCTATATATCTCCCGAAGAATACAGTGGCATTTTAGAAAACGATTCCCGTTCAGATATTTATTCACTTGGCGTGATTCTACATCAACTTCTGACAGGACGGGATCCATCTGTTTGCCCTTTTAAATTACACCCTGTTAGAAAATTTAATCAAATTGTTGCCAATAAAACTGAAACTGTTATATACAGAGCTACTCAATATAAACCTGCCGGTAGATATCAGGAGATTACTCAATTAAAAGAAGACCTTTCTATATGTTTAAAAACAGCAGAAGATAAAGCTAAAAGTGGACAATCAATTTCTAAATTACTAAAAGAACAACCTGCCAGATATAATATTTTTAAAAAAATAATTCTGGTTCTGGGAGGAATTGTTTTATTATTAATTATTATTTTTATAGCTTCTATGTTTATAAGGGATAAACATAGATCTGTTAATAAACTTTTTAACTTTAAAGCAGAAGGCATAAATCATTATAATTCTGGTGAATATTCAGAAGCTATAGACTGTTTTACAAAATGGATCCTGAAACATCCAGATGATGCAGAAGTGATAATTTATAAAGAAAATAGTTATCTCAATCTAAACGAAATTTCCTGTGTAAATATTGCCTTTACAGATTCTTTAAGCGGAGAATATGATACTATTGGTAAAAAAATGTTGCAGGGTATAGCCCTGGCTCAGAATGTTATAAATTCAGAAAAGAAAATACCTGGGTATTCACTAAATATAACGTTAAAAGATAATAAAGGCGATAAGTTTCTTGCTGTTGAGCAAGCCAATGAGATTATATATAATAGCTCTATTCTTGGAGTAATAGGCCCTGTAGAAGATAATACAAGTATAACTACAGAACCACTATATAATTTAGCCAATCTGCCACAGATAATTCCTTTTTCTAATATTATTAATAAAAGAAGTTATAATATTTCTAATAGTAATTCCTTACATGCACAAATACTTGCCAAATATTCTGTTGTTGATAGGGGTTGTAAAAAAATTACTATAATTTATACTGATACTAAACCTTATATAAAAGAAATGATTGAAGTATATACAAATAGAAGTATTAGCCTTGGAGGAGAAATAGTAGAAAACATTATCTTTAATCCGGGAAATAGTATGAGCAGGGAAATTATTTCAAGATTAAATAATGTTAAATCAGACCTTATATTTATATCAGGTGATATTAAACATATATTATTAATATGTTCCGAATTAGAAAAAGAGCATAATGAAACACAGGTATTAATATATAGTCATGAAACTTTATTGGGATTACTGGATTCTAATGAAAAAAAGCTTGAAGGAATACTATTTACTACAACCTTTAATCCAAAGACAAATGATATAGCTACCCAAAAATTTGTTAAAATGTTTAAAGACAAATTTAATGGATCTACTCCGGGGCCTTTAGCAGCTCTATCTTATGACGCTACTTTGATAATGGCAAAGGCTATTTCAGAAGGTGGTATAAATAGAGAAAAAGTTGATAATTATTTATCTTCCCTGGGACAAACAGCACCTGCTTTTATTGGAGTTACAGGAGTAACTGCCTTTGATAGGAATAAAAATGTACAGAAAGATATGCTTCTTATAACTGTAAAAAATGGTAATCTTCAACCTATAGGGATAATAACTCTTTAATTTAAATTTATAGTTGAGAGTTGAGATATTATTTCCTTAACTTTAAACCTTCAACTCTCAACAATTATTAAAGGAGCTCAGGAATAATTTGCTAAAAAAAGCTGAAATACTGATTAACAGGTATCAAATTTTAGACACAATAAAAATAGGCTCTAAAAGAGCAGTATATCAGGCAATTGACCTCCACTTACCAGGGAAAATCTGGATTATAAAGGAATTTATTTCTCCTTCTATAAAAACAGAAGATAAAAATAAATTCTATAAAGAAGCCCAAAATAATGCAGGCATAATATCACAAATAGACTATATTTCTTTTCCAAAGCTTATAGATTTTTTTATGTTAAATGAAAATTATTATCTTGTATTTGATTATATACAGGGGAAAACTCTTAGAGAGTTAATGAATACATCTACTCTTGAGAAAAAGGGAAAAGGCTTTTTAAATGAAGATAGGGCCAGAGAACTCATTTATCAGATGGCTAATACTTCTATTTATATTCAAAAAAATTCTATTTATAATTTGTTTATAGAAATTAAACCGGAAAATATAATTATTGACACGGGAAGTATATTAAAATTTATAGATTTTGGTATTACAGAAGAATTACCTTATAATATAAATAAACTCTATTATACAAAATTTTTTGAGAAAGGATATAACATAGAAGATGACTTTATAACAATTGGAATTATGTTTTATTTCATGTTAACAGGTACCAAATATTCAGGTGTCTTAGAGCATGAGGAAACTATTTCCAGAGAAAGTAATAACATAATATCTAAATGTTTAAACAAGAAATATTCTTCATGGGAAGTTTTGCTTGAAGATTTGAAAGTAAATAAGGATAAAGAGGAAAAAAAGATTTCAAATCAGGTTAATACTGATGATTTATTAAAACCCGATAATAGTAATAAAGAAACTTATAAAGAAGAAATATCCTTACCAATCAATACTGAAGACACTATTAAAAATTCACGGTCTATTGAAAAAGATACTATTTCTCTTAAATCTCCATTATCTACTTTACTTTTATTTACTATAGTAATAGTTATACTGGCAGGTATAATTCGTTTATTCAGTTATTCTCATACTGAACATATTGAAAGTATTGAAGATATTTCAGAAACCTCCCTTTTCTTATCTCCAATAAAACCAGAGGAATTTAAAAATAGAGCATGTTATTACTACAATCTTGGAGACTATTCCAGAGCAATTTCTCTATTTAAAAGACAAATATTTAATTACCCTTCAGATGGAGAAGCACATATATATATCTCCAATAGCTATGTTTTACAGGAAAAAGGAGAAAAAATTTATATTGGTCTCGCCATACCGGTTTCAGGTGAAGACATTCAGGTGGGACAGGCTATAATGCAGGGAATTGCTCTTGCCCTTAGAGAAATAAATTCACAGGAAGAAAAAAAATTCGTAATAATCATAAAAGATGACAAATCAGATCCTGATAAAGCCAGAGAAATAGCTATAGAATTTGTTAAAGACGATAAAATATCAGCAGTTATAGGGCACAGTAAGAGCAATACAACAATGGCAGCTGCAAAGATATATAACGAAGGAAGGCTTCCTGTTATATCACCTGTATCTACAAATCCTGATATATCACAAAAAGGTGCTTATATTTTTAAAACCTGTGGAAATGATATAACCCAGGGCGAAATACTTTCAAAGATTGCTAAAAAAGCTTTGAAAGTAAAATATGTGGCTACCATATCTAATTTACAGGAACCTTATTCATCTGGCCTGAGTTCTTCCTTTAAATCCTCCTCACCTTACTTCACATTCGTTTGTGAAGAACATTATACTAATGAAGATAAAGATATTAATGAAAAAATATTAAATCTTATAAAAAAATCACCGGATCTTGTATTTGTAGCCAGTTATGATATAGAGGCATTGCATATAATAAAACAATTGAGAGAAAAAGGCTACCACGGATATATAATCGGGGGAGATGCTCTGTATACACAAAAAATGATAAATTCAGGAGGGAAATATGCAAATGGTCTTATTTGTACTACTTTTTTCCATCCTGACATCTCCAATCCGGAAGTTATAAAATTTGTAAAAGCTTTTAGAAAGCTTCTGGGTGGCGGGACACCCAATCCTCTGGCAGCTCAGGCATACGATAGTACTAAATTATTATTTTATGCCACATTACAGGGACCAACAGATAGAAAAAATTTACGTAATAATCTTTCATTGATAGGTAATAAACTTAAAACCTTTAAAGGTGTAACAGGTGAAATAAGTTTTGATAAATATGGAAATACGAAAAAAGAATGGGTAATTGTAAAGATTGAAAATGGAAAATTTATACCTTTTGAAGAAAAGAGTGAACAGTGAAGAGTGAAGAGTGAAATTAATTTATTAAAAATATAATTTGAGTAAACCCTTCACCCTTCACCTTTCACCTTATAATGGCACATATAGCTAAAGTTAAAAAAGTATATGAATATAATGATTTAGGAGAAGGAGAAGTTCTCCTTAAAATAGAAGGTCTGGAAATAAAATGCGAGACCTCTGATATATTCATAGAGGAAACTCATTGTATTGTAAATTTAAGTATAAAACATGCTGAGATAATTAAAATATGTCCTCATAAAATCTGTTATGAAGTGATGGAATCGTCAAATTGTATGACTATATTAAAAGGAATTATTATGAAAAGTTTAAATAAAAGAGAATTTATTATAGAAAGTTTATTGGAGATTAGAGTAAGTTCAGATAAAGATATAGATATAGAGCTTTCTACTGGAGATTTTATAGAAGTAAAAGGGATTTTACATGTTAACTTAATTATCTAGGGGTGGTCTTCATATGTTATCACAGGGAAATATAATTAAAAGTGAATACAGTGTTATTAAAATCATAGGCAGCGGAGGTATGGGAGCCATATATCTGTGTTCTGAAGTAAATAATCCGGATAAACTATGGGCTATAAAAGAAATGCAGCTATCACAATTACAGGGAGAAATGCAAGAGAAAGCTTTAAAACAATTTGAAATGGAGGCAGAAATACTGTCTAAGTTAAACCATATTCATCTTCCAAAAGTAAAAGAATATTTCAAAGAAAATTCTAATTATTATCTGGTTATGGAATTTGTTGAGGGGGAAGATTTAGGAAAATTATTAAGTAAAAATCCGGAACCTTTTTCTGATGAACTTGTTCTAAAATGGGGAACACAGATTGCAACAGCCCTTTACTTTTTACACATACAAAAACCCCATCCTATTATATATAGAGATATAAAGCCGTCTAATATTATAATTACTCCAGGGGGAAATATAAAATTAGTTGATTTTGGAATTGCAAGGTTCTTTCAGCCAGGGAAAAAAAAAGATACTGTTCAGATGGGTTCCCTGGGATACGCACCGCCTGAGCAATTCGGCGAAGGACAAACAGACGAACGATCAGATATTTATGCTCTGGGAGTGACACTGCATCAGTTACTGACCAAGAGAGACCCTGCAGAAGCAGATAATCCTTTTAAAATACCCCTGGTAAGAACATTAAATAATAAGGTATCTATAGAACTGGAAAGATTAATTCAAAGGGCTACCCAATTTGAATCTGCAAGACGATACCAGCAGGTTTCAGAATTAAAAAAAGATTTAAAATCTCTCTATGATGAAAGACTCAGGAAGAGTTCTATTCTTTCTATTCAGCCACCTACAATTGCTATTACTTCTGTTGAAACTGAGCGTTTACCTTTATTGGAGAAAATTTCATCAGATTCATTACCACAGGAAAACAAGCAGGGTGTATCCATTTTGCAAAAAGTTTCCCCTCATGAGGCAGTGGGAGCAAAAATCAGTGAGACCAACAAAGAAGAAAAAAAAATAGAAGAAAAATCTATTGAAAAAGATCTTAAAGTTGAAGCTGATAAAAAACAGAAAAGTAAATCTAAAAAAAATATTTCTTCCGGTAAAAAGAAGTTTTTCCACTTAAAAGGCGCATCCTTATTAATTTTTCTTTTTATCTTCTTCGCTCTTGGCGGAGGAGGATATTATTTGTATAGATACCCGGAGAAAACTCCTCCCTGGTTATTAAAATATCTCTCTTTTATTCCTGATACTTCAATTACACCTTTACCGGAAGCTACATCTTCACCATCTCTATTTCAAGATGCATTAAAATTAAAAGAAAAGGGCATAATAAAATATAGAGAAGGTAAATTTTCGGAAGCGATGGAATTAATAAAAAAATTTATAGAAATTAATCCCTATGATCCGGAGGCAATGATAATAAAATCCAATATAGAACTTGCATTAAATGGGACAAAAAATTTTTCTATTGGTTTGATAGTATCTAAGACTGGAAAATACAGCATGGAAGGAAATGCTGTAATGAAAGGAGCTTTTCTGGGATTAAAAGAAATAAATTCTAACTGGGGAATAAGAGGAAAAATGTTAAAATTGGATATTTTAGATGATACCTCTGATTTAAATTTAGCCGTGAATTACCCTGATATGACAGCAGAAGATTTAACTGCTTTTATTGGCCCTGATGAATATATTTTAGATTTAACTCTTGCTCCTATCGTCAAAAATAATGGTATAATCCAATTTTCACCTACATTACCGATGCTTTCACCATCAAGAGGCAGGCCTTTTACTTTCGGTTTATCTCCTGATAGAAAAAGTGAAGTAAAAGCTATAATTAATTTAATATGTGAAAATATGAATAAGAAAGATATAACTTCTATTTATGATGTACAGAATCCATATTTTTTCGAGTTAAATTATATTTTCAAAGAGGAAATTTTAACTAAAGAACGAAATATAAATGGGAATGAAATATTGATTAGAGGAGATAATATAGGAGAAAAAAGGGAAGTAGCAAGGGTTCTAAGCATTTTAGAAAAAGAAAAAACTGATGTTATTGTTTTTTTTACTTCTTCCCATATAACAAAACAGATTGCATCTGAAATCAGAAAGAAAAATAAAGATGTTGTTTTTATCACGGGGCATTGGGGTATAAGTGGCTATTTATTGGAAGATGAAAATTTAGATGGTCTCATATGTCTCTCACCATCTGATATAATAGAAAATGAAAATTTTGTAAAAAATTATAAGGAGGTGTTTTCCGATAATTCTTTAATATTTCTTACAAGGCAGACTTATGATGCTCTTTTATTATTGAAGGAAGCTATAGAAATAAAAGGATTTCGAAGAGAAGATATTAAAAGTTATATATTAAAATTTGATAAAAACAAACCTTATCCCGGGAAAAGTGGTAAACTTTATTTTTCTGGACAGGAAGGGGAAAGGGAATTCAGGTGGAAAGCTTTACAGATTATTAATCGTACTTTTCATATTCATATATCTGATATAAAAGGTTAGGATAAATCTTTAAATAAATTATAAAATATGCTAAAATGTATTCTTAATAAGCCCAATAAAATTATTAAAAGGGGGGTGTTTATCTGGGTGTGAAGGTTACTAATAAAAAAGGGCAAAAAGTTTTTCCAGTAAGAAAAGCTAATTAGTAAAATTCATCCAGGTAGAAATTGGTTGAAATGTCCTGATTGTGGAATGGAAAATCTTGATGGAAGTGTTTTTTGTGACGACTGTGGTGCAAACCTTCAGGGAGAAACTATTGTCACTGAAAATATTATTAATATATTACCTGCTAAAGAAGAAGGTATTATATTAAAGGAAACTTATGAAGTAATATCTGTTATAGAAAAAGGAGTTATAAATAAGTATAGAGCATTAGATAAGAAAACAGGTCATGAGGTTTTGATTTTAGAACATAACTACAGACCAAGACCTACTGTAAAAGATGTAGAAGGTGAGGAAATACCCAAAGTTACAACCCCTTTAGAAGACGATCCCTTTAGACGTATATTTGAATTATTTAAAAAAATTAAGCAGAAAAATTTAATAAAAGTATTAGATTATTTTCAGGATAAGGGAAGATCTTATCTTATAGAGGAATTCTTCTCAGGAGAAACTCTACAGGATAAACTTCAACTGGAAGATTTTTATGTTGATGAAATACAAATAATGAAGTGGGGAAAATCTCTCTGTGATGCTTTATCCCAAATTCATAAATATGGAATTATACATAGAAATATACAACCTCAAACAATCCTTATAAATGCTGAAAATGAAATAAAACTTTCAGGTTTTGAAAGAGCAAGGATAAAGTCAGAAGCCAACATGGATGTAATGGTAAATCATGGTTATACTGCACCGGAAGGATTTGGAGTAGGGAAGAGCCATATAAATGAAACTTCTGATATATTCTCCATTGCAGCTATTCTTTACAGAATTGCAACACACTATAAACCTGGTATTGAACAACAGGGACCTCATATAACATTTCTGCCTTTTAAAGAGGTAGGAGCAAAAACTTCATATCCTGCATTTGAAAGATTATTGCTAAAAGCCCTTTCGAGTGTTCAGGAAAAAAGGCATCAGAATGTTATAGAATTAAGCTCAGATTTAACTGCAGTTATGGAAACACCTCCGGTAAAATTTATAGAAAAAGGTGCCTTTATACGAATTCGAGGTTCTATGAAAACCAATGTTGGTAAAGTCAGAGAAATGAATCAAGATAGTATGCTCAGTATGCAACTTACTATGAATGAATGTTCTCAGTTTACACAACCTCTTTTATTTATAGTAGCTGATGGTATGGGTGGAGTTGCTGATGGAGAAGTAGCCAGTTCTATGGCTATTCGTAACCTGGCAACTAAAATTTCACTTGAATTGCTTGACAGAAACTGCTCTTTTCCTCTGGATTCGGCTATCTTAAGTAGAACTATTGAATATGCAAATAATGAAATTTATACTTATTCTCAGCAGGAACCATCAAGAAAAGGTATGGGTTCTACTATAACAGCGGCTTTATTGATAGGTAACAGATTGATTATAGGGCATGTAGGAGATACAAGAGCCTATATTATGAATAATAAAGAGATACGGCAGATAACAGAGGATCATTCACTTATAGGACGTTTACTAAAAATGGGACAACTTACACCGGAAGAAGCAAAAAACTCTCCTCAGAAAAATCTTATATACAGAGCTTTAGGAACAAATCCTCAGGTAGAAGTTGACATCTATGAAGAAAAGCTCGAACAGGGTGATATAGTTCTTGTATGTTGTGATGGTCTCTGGGATTACTTTAGTAATGAAGAACTACATAAGTTAGTAAGTCGTTCCAAAGATTTTGATAAGACTTCAGCAAAGTTAATAGATCTGGCAAATGAAAGAGGCGGAAAAGATAATATTACCGTAATTATCTTTCAACTAGTTTCTATTGAATATAACTGAATATAATTAAGATTTTTATTTTTGAAAGGAAGTGATGGATAGGTGACCCCTAATAGTGAGGTTAATATTAAAAGCACCCTCAGCTATAGTTATATGCAGGTCACCAGTGAGGATAAGCTGGTTTATTTATTAGTTGATATTTTACCAGTAGCACAGGCTTCTTTAGGGCATGTGCCTCTTAACTTGTCTCTGGTGCTTGACAAGAGTGGTTCGATGTACGCTCAGGAAAAACTTGAATATGTAAAAAAAGCAGTTATATATGTTATAGATCAATTGCGTTCTGATGATCTCTCAAGTATAATAGCTTTTGCAGATCGAGCAAGAGTTGTTGTTCCAAGCCAGCAAATATTTGATAAAGGTGGAGTAAAAAATACCGTCCAGAGAATTGATAATGTTAGTGTTGGCGGGGGAACACATATGTTCAAAGGTATTACAGCTGCATGTGATGAAGTAATGAAAAATTATTCTAATAGTCGTAAAAATCATGTTATATTACTTTCTGATGGACTTACTGTAGCTGAGAGTAAGTGTTTAAAAAAATGTAAAGAAGAATCTGCCAAAGGAATTTCTTTTTCTACCCTTGGAGTAGGAAATGATTTTAATCAAAAATTAATGATGGATATAGCCGATACCACAGGAGGTAAATCTTATTATATAGATGTTCCCAGTGATATTCCTAATATATTTGCTCAGGAACTAAAAGGCGTTCAATCTGTAATTATCCAAAATCCAACATTAAATTTGAAACTTAGTAAAAATATTCAGGTAAAAAGAGCATACAAGGTTAAGCCTCTTATAAGTGATCTGGGGAGTCCTCAGGTATTTAATCAGACTTATTCTGTTAAATTAAGTGATCTGCAAAAAGATGAACCTCAATCTGTTTTATATGAATTGATATTGCCTTCTCGTCAACCTGGTTCTTACAGAATTGCTCAGGTCAACCTGGAGTATGATGTACCTATGAAAAGTGAAAGAGGTAAACAGACAAGTCAGGATGTTATAATAGTTTATACCTCTGATTACAACCTTACAGGTATGGTTGATACATATGTTATGAACCTGGTAGATTTAGTAAGTGTATTCAGACAGCAAACCAGAGCTTTAGAACTTGCTCAGATAGGTGAACATGCAAAAGCCACTCAACTTTTGAAAACAGCTGCAACAACATTACTGGATAGAGGACAAAGTGACCTTGCTACGACATTTCTTGAAGAAGCTAAAAATATAGAACAGGGTATAAACACATCTATAGCAGGTACTAAAAAATTGGAATATGGAACAAGAAAGTTAACTCAAATGTTAGATGATTCTTTCTTACCACCTATATAACAAAGATTCAGATATATAATAGTGGCCTTTTGGTCATAGAAGATTTAAATTTTAAGGAGGAAAGAGATTTATGAAATGTCCTGTATGTGGAGTTGATAATTTAGAAGGTTCTGCCTATTGTGATGATTGTGGTTCTAAATTGCCTACTGCTGGAGTAGCACCCATAGCAGCACCACCGGTTGCTCCTCCTCCTGTGGCAATAACACCTACTCCTTCACCTGTACCTGCAGCCCCACCTATGGGGGGGAAAATTACCTGTCCTGCCTGTAGCTATGAAAATCCGGCAGAAGAATCATTTTGTTCTGATTGTGGAGCCTCTTTAACTGCACCGTCACAACCGTCACCGGTAATTCCATCACCAGTACCTTCTGTTGATTCTCCACCAATAACTCCTTCAGGGAGGCCGGTAGCTAAATTAATTGAAAAAAAGACTCAAAGAGAATTTCCTCTTACAGCAGATGTCATGATTGCTGGCAGACAAAGCCCTGCAGATAATATATTTCCTGATCTCGACCTTACGGAGGTTGATACAGATTCATATATTTCCAGAAGACATCTGCAGATAATAAGGCAGGGTGAGCAATATCTGGTAGAAGACCTGGGTAGTTCTAATGGTACCTTTTTGAATGAGGGCCCACGTCTAAATCCAGGTATACAACAACCTCTTAACAATGGTGATCGCATTCAGTTAGGTCAAACAGAATTTGTATTTTTAATATCATAATAAAACTTAGAGGGTGGGGTATACCCACCCTTTATTGACTGATGTAATCTTTTAAGGTATAATAACATTATCAGACCAGGACTGTAGTATGTGGGTAAAGTCCCTAAAAGCCCCGGCTATAGCGTAGCCTGGGGGAGGGAGCATCCACGTCAGGTGACTATATGGATTGGGAACTATTAAAAAAAATAGATCCTACTAAATTGATTGGAGGAGAAGGTGCTTCTCCTTTCAATTTAATTACAGGAGAAAAAGAGAAAACAAAAGCTTCTAAAGACATCCCTCTCTCTGGATTGTATTACAGAAAGCCTTCGCTAAAGTATAATCCTCATAAGGGGTTATGTTGTAGTATTGAATTTTTTGAGTCTCAGGAAAAGAGCATATTTGATATAAGTCTATGGAAATCAATTACAATAGGTACAGCAGAAAGATATTTTGTTGATGCATGTAAATTTGTTGTTAAAAATAAACCTCAAAAGGCCATAGCAAAATTAGGAGAAGTTTTAAATAAAGATCCTCAGTATAGTGATGCATATTTTCTTATGGGCTGTATTCTTATGGAAGCAGAACAGTTTGATAAAGCAAATAGCTGTTTTCAGAAAGTTTTATTATGCCAGAAATCTCTGGGCAAGGAATTTAAAAAATATTTGCCTACCTTCCATGTTACACTGAATTTAAATTTACCTTCAGCTTTTTGTATCTTTCCTGAATTACTCGGTTCTACTATACTGGTATCTGTTAGCTACTGGGAAAATGGGAAAAAAGAGGACGCTATTTCAGCTCTGGAACAGTCAGAATCTATATTCCCTAAAAATTCAGGAGTTCTCTATTTAATGACTTATTTAAAATTAGAAATGGCAAAATATAACGATATAGTTACACAGCTTTCAAATTTTGAACCTTCTAATTCTCTGGATCTGGCAACATACACGTTACTCGGCACAGCACTTTATAGTTCTTATGATTTCTCAGTCTCCATACAAACATTGAAAAATGCACTTAAAATAGCAGAAAGATTAGACCAGGAAGATCAAACGAAACTTATACGATATCATCTGGGAAGAGCATACTTAAATAAAGGAGACAAATTTGAAGGACTTCAGGAATTAAAGAAAATTATTTCTCTGGATGTCGATTATCTGGATGTAAATGCTATATTAAAAGATCCTTTTCTCGGTTCAACTCCTTATACAAAAGAAAAAATTAAAGAAACTGTCCAGGAAACGAAAGTTATAGATCTGGTAGAAAAAAAGCCTGTAATGGAAAAAAAGGATATTTCCTCTAAAATAGCAATCCAGGAACCTGTTATAATAGAAAAAATTTCTGAAAAAACTAAAATTATTTCTGACCATGAAGAGAAAGCTATAACCACATCTGCTGAATCTATCAAAATAGACATAGCTCCATCTGAAGTATTACCTGCTATCTCTTCTCAAAAAGCCATACTTACAATACAGAATACAGAAGAAAAGTTTTCAATTAAATCACAGGAGTTTACCACTATAGGTAGAGAAAGTACCAATGATATTTCTTTCCCTGATGATTTTTCTATTTCTCGTCGCCAGGCAAGGATTGTATTACAGAATGGAGAATTCTTTGTAGAAGATCTTGGAAGTACTAATGGAACATATCTAAATAAACGCAGGATTTCTAAAAAAATGTCTCTTAAAAATAATGATGAAATACAAATGGGGAAAAAGATTTTCATATTTATGCTGGAATAATTTAATGTTATTGATCTCAGCATTTATAGGCAATAGGCAATTTGCTTATTGCCTATTTTCTATGATATAATTACTATTAAAAAGTATTCTAAATTTGGAAGTGCCTATAGTATGCAACTTGACCATATAGAATATAGAAAACTCAAAGGAATTAAGGAATTTCAGGCATGTGAAGATCTTCAACTAAAAGTATGGGGTTTTTCAGAAAGAGAACTATTTCCGGCAAGACACCTGTTAACAGCACAACAGAATGGAGGTCTGGTTTTAGGAGCATTTAATAACCTGAATGATTTAGTAGGATATTCTTATGCTTTTCTGGGATCTTCTCAGGGAAAGTATTATCTTTATTCCCATATGCTTGGATTGCTGGAAGAATATAAATATAAAAATATAGGTTATAACCTAAAACTTCTTCAAAGAAAAATTGCATTAGAAAGAAATCTCAATTTAATTAAATGGACTTTTGATCCCCTTGAAGGTGTTAACGCTAATCTTAATCTTCATAAACTGGGAGTCATTATAACAGAATATTATGTAGACTATTATGGAGAATTCAGTGGAATAAATTATGGTTTACCTACAGACAGATTTTTAGTTGAATGGAATCTGAACTCAACAATAGTTCTGGATAAACTCAATAAAAAAATTGAAGCATCATCTCCTTTAACAGAATACTGTTTAATTACAAAAATTTCTCAAAGAGAAAATGGGTTTTTGGAATTAATCGATATAAATATGAATTGCATACAAAAAAAAATTCTTGTGGAAATCCCCCCCAGTATACAGGAAATAAAAAGTATTGATTTTGAACTTGCTATGGACTGGCGAATTAAATTAAGGAATATATTTACTGACTATCTCAGTAAAGGTTATATAGTAATAGATTTTTGTAGTTCTACCAGTGGAGAAGAACGAAAAAGCTTTTACTTATTAGAACAGGTCTTTTCCCCATGAATCTATTAGAACCTGAATTTATAAAAAAACTAGAATATTTAAGTATTCTTTCCAGAAAAGTGTTCAAAGGAAGCCTCAAAGGTGAACATAAAAGCAAAAAAAAAGGCATCAGTCCGGAATTTTCAGATTATAGAAATTACACAATTGGCGATGACCTGCGCTATATAGACTGGAATCTTTATGGAAGACTGGAAAAATTATTTTTAAAATTATTTTTAGAAGAAGAAGATCTCTACGTATATTTATTACTTGACACAAGTGCTTCTATGGACTGGGGAGATCCAAAAAAACTGGATTACAGTATAAAAGTAATAGCAGCTCTCGGCTATATAGCACTGAATAATATGGATAGAGTCAGTCTGATGAGATTTGATAGTAATATGTACTGTGAAATAAACAGTGTCAGAGGAAAAGGTCAATTTCTTAATTTAGTTCAAAATCTCCAGAGTATAAAAGGGAAAGATAGCACTAATTTAAATGAGGCCCTTAAGAGATTTGCCTTACGTATTTCAAAACCAGGCTTAGTTATAATAATTTCAGATTTTCTGGATGAGAAAGGTTTTGAGCAGGGTTTAAAATTTCTTCTTTATAGAAAATTTGAACCCTTTCTCATACAGGTTCTTGCTCCTCAGGAACTAAATCCAGAGATAAATGGAAATATAAAATTAATAGATATAGAAACTAATCTTACTAAAGAATTGACTTTGAATCAAACACTTATAGCTTTTTATAAAAAAAACTTGAATAACTATATTGACAGACTTCATAATTTTTGTAATGAAAAAGGATATCAACATATTATAAGTTCAACTTCTCTGCCTTTTGATAATCTCATACTGAATACTCTGAGGAGAGGAGAACTTATCAGATGAATTTTATCGATTTTGGAGCTTTTTCATTTCTTGCTCTTGTGCCTGTTGTAATATTATTTTACCTGTTAAAACTAAAAAGAAAACCTGTAATTATATCAAATACTTTCTTATGGCTTCAGGCATTCAGAGATGCTAAAGCTGATAGACCATTTCAAAATCTTACAAACAATCTATTACTTATACTTCAGATATTAGCACTGATATTTCTTATAACTGTTAAAGCCAGACCTTATCTTAAAACATCTTTTCAGGGAGGACATCATACAGTATTAATAATGGATAATTCTGCAAGTATGCAGGCTACTGATACTGGGAAAAGCAGATTGGCAGAAGCTCAGAAAGCTTCTCTTAAAATTATTGATCAGATGAAATCAACTGATGAGATGATGATTATATCTGTAGGTTCCCGTCCCAGAATAGAAATTACCTTTACGCAAAATAAAGGAAATCTGAGTAAAACTATAAAATCAATTAAACCTCTGGATAGTTCAACCAGTGTCAGAGATGCCCTTATACTTGCCATATCAAGTCTTAAAAATTACTCTGATGGTGAGATATTTCTTTTAAGTGACGGAAATTTTCCTGATTTAGGAGACCTTGGCCCTCGTATTCCAGTTATATCTTTTCTGAATTTTGGAGTAAATTCAAATAATGTTGGTATAACAAATATAAATTTAAGATTCAGTCCTTTTTCTTCAGATTTTGATCTATTAGTGGAAACAGAAAATTTCTCCCAGGAAATTAAAGAATTTTCTCTGGACATATATTTAGATAATCAGCTTATTAATGCTCACAAAATCAGACTGGAAAGAGGGAAAAAGAAATGGGAAATTTTTCAAAATCTTTCTGCTCCCAGTGGTATTATAACTGCCAGAATAAATGTAAAAGACGACCTCCTTATAGATAATTCTGCATATGCTGTATTGTCTCTCCCAGAGCCCATGAAAATACTTCTTGTTTCAGAAGGCAATCCATTTCTTGAACATTTATTTAGTATTACTCCCAGAGTAGAGTTTTCCACAATAAAGCCAGAAAA
>Ga0302242_1001333_pt1 | contig 18946 bp, 17 predicted proteins | sample AAG_UR_Lys_MG_FD_193510 | JGI IMG/M metagenome (GOLD analysis project Ga0302242, IMG submission 193510) | Enriched activated sludge microbial communities from anaerobic digester in WTTP, New Holstein, Wisconsin, United States - AAG_UR_Lys | ecosystem: Engineered > Bioreactor > Anaerobic >...
GGGCACTTCCCCCGGCACATCCTTCATGCTGTGGACGGCAAGGTCGATGGAGCCGGCAAGCAGCGCCTCTTCAACTTCTTTCACAAACACCCCCTGGCCGCCGATCTGCAGAAGCGAAACATCCTGCATGATATCGCCGCTGGTCTTGATAACGCAAATCTCCGTCTCTATTTCAGGAGAAATTTTCTTCAGCTCGTCGGCCACCGAGTTGGTCTGCGCCAGCGCCAGTTTGGAGCCTCTTGTCCCGATTTTAATTTTCATCTTCATCCTGTCTGATTTTATCCGTGTCCATATTCAGCATCGCCCCGCCCGGCATTTAACGAATGAAATATTTTTCCCACGGCTCACCTGTGTTGTGTTACCGAAGCTCATTCAATCGTCGAGTTTGAAGAGCTGCCTGGCAGCGGCGACAATGTCCTGTGCGCGGGTCTGGGCGCTTTCTTCCTTCATCGCCGTCACCGGGCCATGCAGAATCTTGTTTACAATCCCGTTCACCAGCGCCTCCACCTTCTCGCGCTCATCATCGGGCAGAGCCCCCAGCCAGTTGGCGGCTTTTTCCATCTCACGGCCCACAATCCCTTCCGCCTTGCGCCTGAGCGAGACGATGGTGGGCACCGCCTCCAGCTCGCGGAGCCAGTCGGTGTAATTGGCCACTTCCTCGGCCACAATCGCCTCCGCCTTGATCGCCTCACGTTTGCGGTTTTTGATGTTCTCATCTACGATGCTCTGCAGATCGTCGATGTTGTACAAAAATACGTTCCCGAGTTTGCCGCACGCCGGGTCGATGTCACGCGGCACGGCTATGTCAATCAGAAAGAGCATACGGTTCTTTCGTTTTTGCAAACAGCCGGCCACCATCTGCCGGGTGATGACATAAGATGGCGAGCCTGTTGAACTAATGACAATATCAGTATCGCCAAGCGTTTCGTCAAGGGCATCGAGCCCCACGGCCCGGCCGTGGAATTTTTCCGCCAGCGCCGCGGCCTGCGCTGCCGAGCGGTTGGCGACAGTGATCTTTTCGGCACCGTTGGCGGCCAGATGCGTGCAGGCAAGCTCCGCCATTTCACCTGCGCCGATCACCAGAAGTTTTTTCCCGTCAAGCGTCCCGAAGATTTTTTTGGCCAGCTCCACGGCGGCAAAGCTCACCGAGACGGGATTTGCCGCAATGCCCGTTTCCGTGCGCACCCGCTTGGCGGTCCTGAAGGCCCGGTGCATCAGACGGTTCAGCGCCACGCCGGTGGCGTTTTCCGCCAGCGCCTGGCGATAGGCGTCTTTCACCTGCCCCAGAATCTGCGCCTCGCCCATCACCAGTGAATCCAGGCTTGCCGCCACGCGAAACAAATGCCGTATCGCCTCCTCCCCTTCATGAAGGTAGAGACATTTTCCGGCATCGCCACCGCTTAAGGCCCCCAGACCTATAAGATAATCCTTCAGGGCCGCCCGCGCCTGGGAGTCTTCCTCCACGTTGGCGACAATCTCCACGCGGTTGCAGGTGGAAAGATACAAAGCCTCACTGACTCCGTCGATGGCCAGAAGGCTGCCCGGCAGATGCATCGTTTCCTGACATCCGGCAAAAAGCCTCTCACGCACGTCAAGAGGTGCAGTTTTGTGATTTAATCCGACAAGTACAATCATGATCAAATGAAACTGTGCAAGCTGGGCAGGCAAAAGCGTACTACCACAGCGGACACGGCAAGCAATACAAATATTATAACTGACAGGACCGCCACACGGACTCCCTTCCAGCCGATGGCCAGCCGCTGATGAAGCAAAAACCCGTAGGCGACCCAGACGGCAAAAGACCAGATGACCCTGGGATCGGACGCCCACGGGCCTTCCCAGACAAAGACGGCATAGACGCTGCCGATGATGATTCCCGTAGTCAGCAGGACAAATCCCCAAGCAAGTCCGATGAAGTTAATTCTGTCCAGGTCTCCCAAAGAGGGCAAAAGTCTGCTCATCTTCGTCTGTGTCTTGTTTTTGATAAAATGGTTTTGCATCAGAAACATGGCTCCCGAAGCGGATGCCAGGACGAACAGCGCCTCGCCCGCCACCGATAAAACCAGATGCACCGTGGTGAGCCCGCCTCTCCACTCGGGCGGCAGAAGGCTTCTGTTGGGGGCCAGACCCGCGGCCGCAAGGAGCAAAAGTAAAATCAGCGGCGCGATAAACACGCCCAGAACACGGGTTTTTGTTTTAAGCTGAAAGCCCAGATAAATGCCGGCAATCGCCCAGGCATAAAATACCAGGTAATGGCGGGAACCTATTTGATTCCATCCTTCCCAGTTCGCGGCCGCCACAACCAGATTGGCGGTCAGGAAGGCGAACACCGCCGTCAATATCCAGGTGGAGATTTTGGCGATGAGCACTCTTTTTACTAAAATGGAAAGCAGGTATCCGGCTACGGCCAGCACCGTACAGGTAAGGGCCTGCATCAGAAAAACCGTTTCAGTGCTGCTCAAGGCTCACCTCCTGACCCGTGATGCTCCGGACAATCTCTTTCACACGGCCCTCGTCGCCACTACGGATGGCCTCAAGCAGGCCCGCGGCCATCAGCTCGTCAAACCATTTTCGCCCCATTCCGCTGTTTTTTTCCATCCCGGCTCTTAACTGCCCCAGAACAGAAGTGAGTACGGCATATTCTTCCGTATAGGTTTTCTCCAGCTCTTCGCGCAGGTAACGCGCCAGCGCCGGGGAACTGCCAGCCGTACCGCAGGCGATGGTCAGATCGCCACGCTCAACCACCGAGGGCAAAATGAAATCGCACTTTTCGGGATCATCCACGATATTGACGGGGATCCCTCTGCTTTTTGCATCACGCGAGATCCGCTCGTTCGTTTTATCATCGTCAGTCGCCCCGATCACTAGGCGCGCCCCGTAAAGATATTCCGCAGCGTAATCATCGTCGATATGCTCGATGAGGTTTTGTCTTTTGAGCCCGGCCAGGTCATCCGTCAGGCCGGGACTGACGACACTGACTTTGGCGCCGCAGTCCACGAGACGCGCCGCTTTACGGGCCGCCACCTCGCCTCCTCCGATAATGACACACTTTTTTCCTTTGATCTCCCAAAAAACCGGATAATACTTCAAGATTTTCCTTTCAGGGCGCCGCGTTGGCTGCCTGCGGCGTCAGAGAGGCACGCTATCACGATAAATGGCAAAATTCAAGATGCGGGTTACCGGACGCACACGGTCATCCACTTGAATTAAATGAATATTACGCTCTACAATACTCAATGACTGATAAATTCTTCCCGGTATTTCCAAACATCCCCTCCACCGTACGCGAACGTCCTTTTGTTCTGTCCATCAAACTAACAAAAAGCATCCGTTAACGCTTCTCTCCCCGGTAACAGGAGAATAATATGAATGCGGCAGTGCTTTTGGAAGTCGCAGTGGTTTTCTTTTTTTTGGCTCGTCGTTAGGTTTATTCCGGTTTATTGCGCAATTATTCGGTGAAAACGATGCGACGCCGACGCCTTTGCCGACACCGAAAAGAAGCGATTAATGCGGGCGCTACCGTTACTTGACCGCGCCGAAACCGGTGTCGCCCAGCCAGGTGTAAAACAGGCTGACGACTCCCGCCGTCTGATAGGCGTTTCCGCGATCCGGGTAACCGGCGTCGCGGATCGTGGCCGTGTACTGGAGTCCGACGGCATGATGCAAAAAGAGGCGGACAGTCACCCCGGCGTTCAGACGATTGATGAATTCCGTTCGATGATTTTCATGCCCTCCGATATCCGATACATAATATAGGCGGTCCGTGAAATCGAGCATCGCGCGGTCACCCAGAATCAAACGCAGATCCAGCAGGCTCTGCGGGGCTATGCCGTACGTATAGTTGCGCGGGCACTCGTTGGTGAGGTAACCGGCAGCAGCGTATCCAATCCCCCCGAGAACCGACCCCTGGAGAGCCACCTCCTGCGAAAACCACCATTGAAACGTCGTGCCCAGTGAAAGGGAGGTACTGGAAACGGGCAACAGGTATGGCGATATGTAGTCATAACCACCGTATAGTCCCCAGATGCCGCGATAGTTGTCTCCCGCCGCGTAACTCTGTCCGACGAGCAGGCCGCGTACCAGGATGCTCTCCAGGGTGTTTTTGCAACTGCCGCGACCGGATATTGCAAAGTGAAAATAATCAAAAGGCCGTGAGTAACTGTAGCCCGCCCGGCCGGGGAATCCATACGCCAGTGAAAAATCCGCCGCCGGTTCCAGGCGGTTAATGTGGCTTGAGATGTGCCTGTCGCCGAGATCTGAATTGCAATTGACGCCCAGCCTTGCGCTCCAGAATGTTGCCGGCCGACGGCCGGGAAACACCGCCTTAAAACGATTGCCAAAGGCAAGCCTGTTGAACCCGGTGGCGGGTGAAATCAGGGCAGCTCCCAATTCACGCCAGAGGCCCGGTTCGCTGCCGCCGCCTTCCAGCAGGAGACTGGACATCCGGAAAAGCGCCTCTCCAAAAAAGCTGCCCCCGGTTCCGGTGGCAATCTGGTCATTTATGGAAGGCTGGGTGGCCTCTCCAGCAACCTCCCACAGGAAGCTTCCCGCGTTCGCATAAAGAAGAGACTCCCAGAAATTCAGGCCGGCCGACCGCGCCAGGCCATGATGAATGGTACCCTGGTAGGGGTGGGAAAACTGGTTCACGGAAAAAGAATCATGATCAATAACCCAGTGTTCACGGGTCAGGTTATCCCAGATGGTCGACAGATCAGTCTTATAGGATTTTTTCCCGTTCTGCGTTTCATCGGGATACGCCACCCGGTCATACATGTTGAGCAGGAAAAGAAACGCCGGTATTTCCAGGGCGGGAATGATATAGCTCTTGCGGACGTCAGACTTCCATTGCAACGCGTTTGCCGGCGCAACGATGCTCTCCCGAATCTTTACATCCGTTGTCTGGACGGCGGGCACCGGGAAGAGGCGGGCGATGCCTGTATAACTTCCGTCTCCGGAAAGCGCCGGTGGAAAAACCCCGGCGCGGGCATACCAAACGGAAATTACTCTTTGCGTTAAATCATGCTCATCGACTGCTGATGGCCCAATGATCATGGACGCAGCAAAACTCTCAGCAGGAATTGAAGAAGTGTCGGGAAATCCGGCTGTCCGGGCAATGGCCAAACCGTGTACAGCAAAGACCAGAATACCCGCCTGAAGTATCGAAATAATCATCCAGAATACTTTTTTTGCACCGCTGGTAATGTTGCTGCTCCTTCTTGTGCCCCGGTTAGCACTCTGACACAGCCGCTTATATAGAGATTGCCGCTACGGGTCAAGATGGATTTGTACGGAAGGCGGAGGCAAACAGCCCTAAAATAAGCCGGCTATTGCAGCAAGATTAGTCTTAGCTCACTACTTGCTTCTGACACCGCAAATGCCTTGCAGCCCAGACTCCGTCTTTGTCGGCCAGGCCATAGACACCTCGTATCTTCGTTAAAACAAAAAAGGGCTTTTTTTTGAAGCCCCTTGCTTTTTATCCACCTTCTCACTCTGGATCTGTGATTTACAGCCGCTTTTCCGTAAGTCACCAAAGCGGTAACCGTATTCTTTCTTGCCTCAGGCAAAGAGCTTTTTAACGGCAGGAGCATATTTTCTGTCTTGAGTATTGATATGTCCCAGCCACCAGTCTCTGAGAAACTTCAAGGCCTGCTCCACTTCCTCGTCGGAAGTTTCCTCACGGGCGATACCCCGCGTCCTTTCCATCAACCGGCCGTGCAACAGAACATGGTCATCATAATCCGGATATTCGGCCCTTCTCATCAATGCTTCTTCGGTAATAAAATGCAAATGTGAATAAAGCTCAAGAATCCGCAACGTCGGCTTCAGAACGTCCGGCCCGCGCCCCTGGCGCACAAAATACTGAAAGGAATTGATCGTCGATACGATGCCGCGGTGCTGCTCGTCGATGATGGGTATCCCCAGATCGTTTTCTTTATTCCAGATTATGTAAAGCATCGGTTCCATTTTCCCTCTTTTCTAAGGCTTTCATTGAAATTAAAGTTGTGGCTGTTTTACGCTCCCCGTCTATAACTGATTTTTTCCGCCGACCATCTCCAATATGACACAGCCGTTCCGATTTTTCAAACTAACCCGTTACCGCCCCCGATAAAAAAAGAGAGGTTAAAGCTTCAGCTTTAACCTCTCCGTATAGTGACAGATTAATCTAAGCCGGGTTACCGGAACTTATTTTACACGTCCCTCTTTCCAGGCTTGAATCAGTTTGTCGTAATCTACGGTTTCACCTTTGGGTTTCTCGTTGGCCAGCTTCGCCTGAGGCGCAACACCGCCCGGTCTGCCCAGATAGGTCTTTTCGTCAACACATTTGTTGAGTTTCGGGCCTTTGTCTCCCTGCACACCGGAACGTTCAATGCGTTCCATTACAGCGTCCATTTCTTTGGCCAGATTGTCCATGGCCTTGTCGACGCTGATCGCACCGGATGAGGCTTCACCGATATTCTGCCACCACAGCTGCGCCAGTTTCGGATAATCCGGCACATTGATCCCGGTAGGTGTATTGGTGATACGTGCCGGGCTACGGTAGTATTCCACCAGACCGCCGAGCTTTGGAGCGCGCACAGTAAAGGATTCGTGGCGGATATCGCTGTCACGGATAAAAGTGAGGCCGACGTGCGATTTCTTAAGAGAAGTTGACTTGCACACGCAGAACTGCGCATACAGCCAGGCAGCCTTGACGCGATTCATGGGTGTCTGCTTGAAGAATGTCCAGGATCCGCAATCCTGATATCCCAGTTTCATGCCTTCTTTCCAGTAAGCGCCGTGCGGAGACGGGGCCATACGCCATTTCGGCGTGCCGTCGGCATTCACAGTGGGGCCAGGTGCAACCATGCCCGGTACAAAGGACGTGTACCAGAAAATCTGCTGCGCTACGTTACCTTTTTCCAGATAAGGCAGGTAAGTGTAGAAGTCGAGCCCGCGTGAGCCGGGAGGCGCATATTTGTCGAGCCACTCGATGTACTTACGCAACGCATATTTGGCCGCCGGACCGTTGGTGTCGCCGCCACGGCAGACACTGGCGCCGAAAGGCCGCCCCTGCTTGTCCACGCCGATACCCCATTCGTCCACCGGCCGGCCGTTGGGAATCCCCTTATCACCTGCACCGGCCATGACCAGCCAGGCATCGGTGAAACGCCAGCCCAGATCGGGGGCTTTCTTGCCATAGTCGTTATGACCATAAACTTTAACGCCGTCGACGAATTTGATGTCGTTGGTGAAAAACTCGGCGATGTCTTCATAGGCCGACCAGTTTACCGGTACACCCAGTTCATACCCATACTTTTCCTTAAATTTCTTTTTAAACTCAGGACGTTTGAACCAGTCATAGCGGAACCAGTAAAGGTTGGTGAACTGCTGATCGGGAAGCTGCCAGAACTTTCCATCCGGTGCCGTGGTAAATGAAATCCCCATGAAGTCTTTGATATCCAGTGTCGGCAGCGTCACGGCCTTGCCTTCTGTATTGATAAAGTCTTCCAGGCAAATGGTATTCCCGTAACGGTAATGGGTACCGATGAGATCGGAGTCGTTGACCCAGCCGTCGTAAAGATTTTTGCCTGATGCCCACTGCGTTTGCAGCTTCTCAATGACGTCCCCCTCTTGTATGAGGTCGTGCGTCACCTTGATACCGGTAATTTCATAAAATGCCTTGGCCAGCACTTTAGATTCGTATTCGTGCGTGGGAATGGTTTCAGATACCACTTTGATTTCCATCCCTTTGAAAGGCTTGGCTGCTTGTATAAACCATTCCATCTCCTTCATCTGCTGTTCTTTGGTTAGTGTGGAAGGCTGGAATTCTTTATCAACCCACTTTTTAGCGGCAGCCATATCCGCCATTGCCGTTCCTCCGAGGCACATCAACAGTACGGCAACCAATGCACTGGCAAAGGCAGCCCCGGTCATTTTCCTGAACCTTCTGTCCTTCATATGTTCTCCTCCTTCAGGCCTTCAAGGGTTGATTTTCTCTGAGCAGTTTTACAATGAGGACGTGAAGGCCGTAGTCGCCCGCCACATAAAACCGCTTTTCATTTACTTACCCCCAAACCATTACAACAAGCATCCAAATCAGAGCAAAAGGAAACACAATCCACAGGGATAAATCGGTGAGCCCCATCCAGACCAGATGAATCAAAGCCGTACCCAGAAGCCCGACAAAAAGCCGTGTACCCGGCGTTGTCACAATCGGCAGGAAGCCGCGGCGGGGAGTAGAAGGAGCCAGGCTCTGCCAGATGGTCATGGCCACCAGAATCAGGAAAATAACGATAAAGAAAATGGCTGTCGGCCAAGTCCAACACATCCAATCCAGTATCATATCAAGACCTCTTTATACACGGCCCAAGGCAAAGCCTTTGGCCATGTGGTTGCGTACAAACCAGATCACGAGAGCTCCAGGAACAATCGTCAGAACACCGGCCGCCGCCAGAAGCCCCCAATCCATCCCCGTGGCGCTGATTGTCCGCGTCATTACCGATTGAATGGGTTTGGCGTTTGTAATGGTCAGGGTCCGGGCGAACAGCAGCTCCACCCAACTAAACATGAAACAGAAAAAAGCCGTAACGCCGACACCGGCGCGGATGAGCGGGATGAAAATTGTCACAAAAAACCGTGGCAGACTGTAGCCGTCGATAAAAGCCGTTTCGTCAATTTCCCGGGGAATGCCGGACATAAAGCCTTCCAGAATCCAGACGGCCAGGGGCACGTTAAACAGACAGTGCGCCAGCGCGACAGCAATATGCGTGTCCATGAGGCCGATAGTTGAATAGAGCTGAAAAAAAGGCAGGGCAAAAACGGCGGCGGGCGCCATGCGGTTGGTCAAAAGCCAGAAGAACACGTGCTTGTCGCCGATAAATGTGTAGCGGGAAAAGGCATACGCTGCAGGAAGCGCCACCAGCAGCGAGATGCTGGTATTGATGGTGACATAAATAATGGAGTTGACATACCCCATGTACCAGGCAGGGTCAGTAAAGATGTTTATGTAATTGGCAAATGTTGGATCGGTCGGGTAAAGGGTCAGTTGACCAAGAATGTCGGCATTTGTTCTTAGCGACATATTCATCATCCAGTAGATGGGAAGAAACAGCAGGATGAAGTAAATGCCCAGCGCAATGAATTTTTTTCTTCCTTTCATCATTTTTGAACCCCTTTCCCGACATTTTGCAGAACCTGATAAAACACAAAACATAGAATCTCCACAATCAACAGGTAGATCAGCGAGAAGGCTCCGGCGACGCCCAGGTCAAATTGCCCCAGGGCCCGCTTGACCAGATCGATGGACAGAAAAGTTGTCGCGTTGCCGGGGCCGCCCCCGGTCAACACAAACGGCTCTGCATAGATCAGGAAGCTGTCCATGAAACGCAAAAGCACGGCGATGGTGAGCACACCCCGCATTTTGGGCAGCTGAATGTACCAGAACGTTTTCCAGGGGGAAGCACCGTCAATCTTGGCCGCCTGGTAGTAAACCTCCGGTATGGCCCTCAGGCCCGCATACGCGAGAAGGGCAACAAGCGGCGTCCAGTGCCATACCTCCATCAGCATGGTGGTTATCCAGGCGTCCAGCGGCCGTGCCGTATGGTCAAAAGCAATGCCCAGCACGTTATTGACGAACGAACCAAACAAACCGATATCCGGCCGTACAAATATGATCCAGATCGATCCGATGGTGTTCCAGGGGATTAAAAGAGGCAATGCCATGACCACAAGAGCAAAAGAAACGCCCCAGCCTTTTTTCGGCATAGCCAGGGCCAGCATAATCCCCAGCGGTATTTCGATCAGCAAAACCAGACCGGAAAAAAGGAACTGCCGCCACAAGGCCTCGTGCAGCCGTGAATCGCGCAGAACGGATTTGTACATCTCCGTTCCGACGAACAGGCTTTGTCCAGGACCGAAAATATCCTGCACCGAGTAATTGACAACAGTCATGAGCGGGATAATGGAACTGAATGCCACAACAATCAGAACAGGTACCGTCAAGAGCCATGCCCGATTATTCACCCATTTATTCATATGTTACCTTTCTACCTCACCAGCCGTTCATTGGTGTAAAGCTTTATCTTGTCCGGGGGAAATGCAATCCAGGCTTTACCAACCGCCACGGGTGCTCCCTCCGGCAAACGGGCGTACAATGTTTTGCCGTTAAATGCCGCAGTAACAATCTTATAACTGCCCAGATCTTCAACGCTTTTTACTACCCCTGCCAGCGCGTTGCCGACCGGTGACGGACTGATTTCCAGATACTTTGGCCTTATGCCCAGCTCAATTTCTCCGCTGATTTTTGTCGCCGCAGCGGCAGTCTTTTCATCCAGCGTAATGGCGGTACCGTCGATAAAAACTTTATTTCCTTCAACCTTACAGGAAAGAAAATTCATGCCGGGAGAACCGATAAAATACCCGACGAATTTATGTTCCGGAGTCTCAAACAAATCTTCCGGTGTACCGGTCTGCACAATTTCTCCTTCGTACATGACCACCACTTTTTCCGCAAAGGTCAGAGCTTCCATCTGATCGTGCGTCACATAGATAAGCGTCAGTTTGAGTTGTTCGTGAATCTCTTTGAGTTTACGCCGCAAATGCCATTTCAGATGAGGATCGATGACGGTCAGGGGTTCGTCAAAAAGAATAGCCGCTACGTCACTGCGCACAAGCCCGCGTCCCAGCGATATTTTCTGTTTGGCATCGGCGGCCAGTCCGGCGGCCTTCTGCTTGAGGACATCCGTTAAATCCAGGATTTCGGCTACTTCGCGGACCCGGCGATCGACGGCGGAAGCCTCCATGTGCCGGTTTCTGAGGGGAAAAGCAAGATTATCGTACACGGTCATGGTGTCGTATAACACCGGGAACTGAAAAACCTGGGCGATATTGCGCTTTTCCGGCGGCAGGGGAGTGACATCCACCCCATTATATAAAACACGCCCCCTTGTGGGGGTAACGAGTCCTGAAATAATATTCAAAAGCGTTGTTTTACCGCAACCGGAAGGCCCCAGAAGTGCGTAGGCGCCGCCGTCGTCCCACGTATTATGGATCGTTTTGATGGCATAATCCGCTTCCGACCGTGGATGACGTAAATAAGAATGTGCAACATTATCAAATTCTATCTGAGCCATGCCGGACTCCTCATTATTTAGCCATTGGAAAAAGGCGCAGCAAGTAACTGTCCCGCCTCACTAAAAACAAAAAAACAGTCGGGATTGGTAAAAACGCTTAACTCCGACCCGATGTGCCTGGAATGAACGCCGTCTTCCTGAACCACCAGATGCGTATCTCCATGATTGATATGGACGAACGTTTCCGAGCCATTGATCTCCGCCAGTTCAACCCTGGCACGGATTTCCGTCTTGTTAACACCGCCATTGGACAGGGAAAGATGGTTGGGACGTACGCCGAAAATATACTTCCCGTCCGCAATCGATTTTAAGTGACCTTCCATAGGGATTTCTATATCCTCGCCCAAAAGTGCCTTGTTTCCCGACACGACACCCGGCAGGAAATTAATCGGCGGATCGCTGAAGACCTCTGCCACCCGCGTTGTCACAGGATGATGATAGACATAAGGTGTCGATCCCGTTTGCAGAACCTTGCCTTCATCCATCACGACGATATTGCCCCCCAGCATAAGCGCTTCAGCGGGCTCGGTCGTCGTATAAACGACAATGGCTTTGCGCTCTTTGAAAATTTCCTGAAGTTCCACCTGAAGCTCTTCACGAAGCTTGTAATCCAGATTGACCAGCGGTTCATCAAGCAGCAAAAGTTCACTGTCTTTCACCAACGACCGGGCAATGGCCGTACGCTGCTGCTGTCCGCCGGAGAGCTCTGCCGGCAACCTGTCCAAAAGATCCTCAATATGCAGCATGGCCGCTGCCTTACGCACCTGCTGATCAATGTCCGCTCGGGACATGCCGCTCAGTTTAAGAGGAGAGGCAATGTTTTCGTACACAGTCATGGACGGATAGTTGACAAATTGCTGATAAACCATGGCCACACTACGCTTGCGGACAAATAACCCCGTGACATCACGCCCATCTAAAATAATACGGCCCTTCGAGGGGCGGTCAAGGCCGGCCATCAAACGCAAAAGAGACGTTTTACCAGCCAGGGTGTGCCCCAATATAACGTTGGTTGCACCGCTTTCAATTTTCAACGTGACGTTACAAATGTGATTTTCACCATTGACGATTTTACTGACGTTCTCGAGAACTAATTCCATTGTTTCTCCGCGTGCGAACCATTTGCCGGTTTCAAATCGGTCGGTTCATTCCTGATTTGTGAAAAAGCAAATCCGGTCGAAATGCTTTGCAAAAACCAGTGTCTGTCGATTCATGACAGTCTGGCTGCCGGAATATTTCAACTGACGGATGACAAACGCATGAAAGCGCTAATCGAAAAACCCCGATAAAAAGATAACCACACCATATGTGATTTGCCTTTATCAGGGCTTTCTCTGTTGCATCATGCTCCTGACGAACCATCACGCAGTTATTAAATTTTTCTCGTTGAGCGGCAATTACAATACAAAACTTTTTTTGTCAACATTTTTATAAAAAGAGAATATTTACAGGCAACTGCAGACAAATAGGCGGGCGGGCGTTTAGGGGACGCTGTTAACTTATTAACTTCATACCAACTTGAACGCATTATCTTCAGCAATCTGCTTGCCGCGGACAACGGATTTACTGATTGCCGGAAGGGATATCCTCAGCCTTCGGCTTAAACTGGACATGGAAACACCCAGCTCCCGAACCGCCCAATAGCATAAAAGGCTCCGGGCGTTCACAATGTGCTGCTGTTTGCCTATCGCCCAAACATCTTCAACCGCAATCCCCATTAACCTGGAGACCTGTGCAGCGATTTTATCCACGTCCATCCCTTCGGACTTCAGCTTTTGACTCTTTGTCAGGCTCTCTTTGGTCTTTTCCAAAACCCTGCTTACAAAATCACTGTCACCCAGTATCCGTTCATCACTGCGCTGGTACTGCCCTTCCTCCCTCTTCTGCTTCAAACCTTCCCATCCGCCCGCGCTTCTGATCAAGCCGCCGCCTGCGAGGTCATTTCTCCGCCCCTGTCCAATTCCCTGTTCCACGAACTGCCGATACATCCGGCGGGCTAAAGCCGGCTTACTGCCAAAAAGTTTGAGGATTTCGTCTGTTTCCTGCCAGGATTTTTGAAATCCGCCCATCAGCGTGCTGTGGCCCGAATAGGGAAACGCATCCAATTCCTGAATGCTCTTAACCAATCTAGCTCGTAGCGGATTGAGATGAATATAGCGCACAAGTTCCAGAAGGTAGGAATCTTCCTGGCAAAGAATGGATTTAAAACGATTCTGAAACAGATGCCCGTGGCGGCATCGGCTGCGGTTAAACCATAAGGCATATCCCGTCAACAGACGTCTCATAATGGTCGAAATAGGAACTTTTCCTGTACGCAAAAGCAGATGAAAGTGATTGGGCATCAAGGCCCAGGCAAAGCAGGTCGTCTGCGTATCCAGAAGAATCTCGCCCATCCGGTGAAGAAAGTGATCCCGATCGGCGTCACTGTCGAATATCTTCCTGCGCTCGATCCCGCGAACCATAATATGGTGCACGGCACCGGCGGCATCTATACGTGATCCTCTAGGCATGGGCTTCCATAACCTTATTTCCAACTCCGGTCAAGGGATAAGTTAATAAGTTAACAGCGTCCCTTTGCTCCTCTTAACAACGTCCCCTTGATCCTAGCATTAGCGGCCGCCTTTGCAGTATGCCGATAAAGTCTTGCCGCAGTTTCCTCGGAGAAATATCCGCCGCCATGCGTATAGGCAACAGGTATCTTCCTTTCGGCGAACTGATTGAATACAAATTCTTCGCGCGATTCAATATCCTTCTCGCTGAGAAACAAGCGCGCATTGTGGCTGCCTTTATAAACGTCCATGCCCGAAAGATAGATGCACAAATCCGGCTGAAACTGATCAATCGCCCGCGGCAGTTCGCTTTTGAGCATCTTCAGATAGAACATTCCGGAGGGGCTGCCTGAGAGCTTTCTGAATAAGTGCGGTATGTTCGGACGACTGAAATTATAAGCCTGCCCGTGGTAATCGAATAAAAACACATCCTGCACATCGGCCAGGCCTATTGTGGTGCCGTTTGAAAAATGCAAATCCAGATCAAGCATAAAAACACGTCCAACTTTCCTTTTCGCATACATGACCCCAATGGCGGCGTGATTCAGAACACTCAAAGCACCGCCGGAGTCAGGCGTGGCATGATGTCCGCCTCCCGCCAGCGATCCGGAGACCATGTTCATAAGCGCTTCATCTATGGCATCGAGCATTGAACCTGTAATATTTTTCATATCATCGTATATCGTTTCATGCCAATGTTGGCCGGAAGAGGCCAGGGAGTCCGGATAGCCGGTTTTCAAGGCTTCAACATATTCGGGAGTATGAAAAAGCAAAACCTCTTCGTCTGAGGCAGCCCGGCCGGCGGCGACCTTTCCCAAGCCTTCATTCACGATCATCTCGGCCAGCAATAAGTTTCTTTTCGTCATATTTGCTTCGGCTGGATGCTTGTTATTCGGAATGTAAAATATTGCTGGACTCATTTATCAGTCCTTAACAGCTTTTAGCTTATCCCTCAAGTCTTTGTGATGTCCCCTTGCGGATGCTGGTGACGCGGTAAGTAGAAACACCCAGTTCCCAAACCGCCCAATAGCAAAAAAGGCTCCTGGCGTTCACAATATGTTGCTGTTTGCCTATCGCCCAAACATCTTGAAGCGCAATCCCCACAGCCGCACCTGTCTAGGAGATCCTTTTCAAATAGTTCGCCCCCAGCACCCCGCCGATCACCAGAATGGATCCGATGACGTGATAGTAGTAAAATTCTTCCTTCAAAAACATAATACCAGCGATGATGGTCACCACCGTCCCCAGATTGACGAAAACACCCATCCGGGAGGCTTCCATCTTCGACAGCACATAGTTGGTCATCAAAGATGTGACCAGGGAAGAAAGCACGCCCAGATAGACGATGGAAATGACAAAGCTCATGTCGCTCAAAGGAGCGAAAAAGGCCCTGATGTTTCCCGCCAGCAGATTTTTGACGACGGCGACGACATTGAAGACAATGAAACTGATGGTGATCATGATGACACTCAGTTCGATATTGGAGAAGGTCTGAGTGAGTTTTCTGCCCAGCACATTGTAGCCGGCAATGGCCAGGCATGCCAAAAGCAGAAAAGTAATGCCCAGCGCGTTTTGGGCATCAAGGGAAGCGTCTTTCATGAGCGCAATATAGATGACTCCCAGGACGGAAAGAGCAATCGAGAGTTTTTGCAAAATGCTGCTTTTCTCTTTCAGGAAATAGGCAGCCAGGACAAGCGTGAACACAGGTGACAGAGCCGAGATGATGCCCGCCTCCGAGGTGCTGGAATACTGAATTCCGGAAGTTTGAAAACCGAAAAACAAAAGCGGGTAGAAAACGGCCAGCGGAATGATTTTTTTTATTCGTGCGGCACTGTAATTAACCTTCACCCACCCGGCAAGCAGGGGAATAAGCATGCCGGCAAAGGCGGCGGAAAAGCGGTGTGCCAGAATTTCCAGCGGCCCGGTGGCCCTGAGCGCGATTTTAGTGAATAAAAAAGAATGGCCGATGATCACCACATACAAAAATACAGCCAGATAGAGATATCGCCTGCTGCCCATAAAACCCCTTGCCGCCCGGATGGACTTTATCTCAGAGACCCTTATAGCAAATCACAACTGATGATGTAAGAAAAAACTCCCGCCGTAAATCCTGTTCACCTGGCTGTTGAGCTGGTGTTGAAAAGAAAGAACCGATATGGTTAACTGAAATCAGCCGATGTCGAAAAGCTTTCGATAAGCCGCCGGCTGACAATATGACCCCCACGGGTAAGATGCTTTAACTCGCACCGCGTGCGCCTGTTCTTTACGAGGAGTTACGTCATGAGCTTAAAAAATGAATTTGTGCAGATGGCCGAGCGTTTGAACAAAATTTGTAATATTGCGCCGATTGAAAATGTTTACCTTCCTCCGTTTTATGAAGGCGGCCAGCCCAAAGACGAGCAGTTCATGGCGGTTTCCCTGGCCTCGGGTGCCACGGGGATCTGCTATCTTCTTTTGCCCGATGAAGCTCGGCCGGACTATCAGGCACTTGCTCCAGGCGACTTTGCCGGAAAATACCCGCAGGAATTCGCCCCTGCATTCGGAGGCGGCAAGCCCGTAGAAGAAATGATCGCCATGGCATGCATCAATGCCATCTGCCAGCAGGCGATGACGGAGTTGTCCATTCCCCTCGATCATGTGACGGATCCGCTGGGCCTTCTCGCACCCGGGCCGGGGGATATAATCGGGATGGTGGGACTCTTCGGCGGATTGACCGCCCGCATCAAAAAAACAGGCGCGCAATTAATTGTCATTGAAAAAGATGAGGCGCTCATCGGGCAGAGGCGTTCGTTTCAGGTGAGCGCGGATGCGGCAGAGCTTGCCAAATGCAATAAGGTGCTTTGCACCGGTACGACCGTGCTGAACAATTCACTGGATGATATTTTGGCAAATCTGTCACCGGACACATTCGTTTCCGTGGTCGGGCCGACGGTGGGCTATTTCCCCGACCCGCTGTTCGCGCGCGGTGTCGATGTGGCAGGAGGCAGGGTGGTGGCCGACAGCCGCGAATTTCTTCTCAGGCTGGCCGGGAAAAAGCGCTGGACAGACTCTACGCAAAAAATCTGTTTCCAGAAAAAAACCTACCAGAGCCTGTTGGACCGATAAAAATGCCCGCATGAACGACGCTTCTCCAAGCTGCCGCAAAAGCTGTATTTTCCTCTCCCGCTCGCAGGCTGTTCTCAAAAAACATTGACACACAGACCAATCATTCCTATAGTGACCCAGCTGAAGTTTTCGGCTTCGTGCGCCTGTTTTCATTTAAATGACAGACGCGGGGGCTGAAGGAATGGTCAACATCATCGCCGACACTATAAACGAGGAGGTTTTGATCATGGCAGATACATGGCTTACGTCACTCATCACAGACACACCGCAGGCCGGCTTTGAGCTTGCCATCACCATGAGCCGCCGCGCCGTCAAGTACACACAGCCGGATGCGGCAATCAGAGAGAAGCTTCGCCCCGTGTATTCCAACAACGCGGATTCGCTTATCGCCGCTTCTCAGGTTGTGGCCATCAATTTTCAAACCGTCGCCGCAGCCAATAACTACTGGCGCAAGTAAGAGAAATCATCCGGCGGAAAACCGCGCGCCGCGCGCGGTTTTCCGCCGGCATCCAAAAATCACCAAAACAGCAGTGTACGGGAAGCAATCACCGTAGCGGTGTTGTTTTGTGCCAAAAGTGAACCGCCGGTAATTTCCTGAATAAATCAGCGTTTATTACTCACGAGTCAAACCACTCCGTTTGGCCGCGGCGGCGGCCGAAACGCCTGAGGCTCCTTATCGGCACAGCCCTGCACGAAGAGAAACCGAGGAAAAACAAATGGTACCTGCATTCAATCAAACATCATCAGCAGCAAATTTCCAGGGAAACGTCATTATGATCGGTTGCGGAAGCATCGGACAGGCGGTTTTGCCTCTTCTGGGCCGGCATCTGGAAAACATCTACGGGCGAACAACCGTGCTGGCAGCCGACGAGTCCGGCCGGGGGATTGCCGGACGCTTCGGCGCGAAATTCATCCACTGCAATCTGTCACCCGGCAACTACCGGAGCATACTCAAACAGTATGTCCGGCCAGGTGATCTGATGCTGAATCTGTCGGTAGATATCTACAGCCTGGACCTGATCAGGTTCTGTGCGGAGCGCGACGCTCTGTATGTGGATACTTCCATCGAGCCGTGGCCGGGGGTTTTCGACAATCCCATGCTGGAGCTGCATCAGCGGACAAACTTCGCCATCCGCAACAAAGCCGTGGAGCTGGCCAGAAAATTAGGCCCTGACTCGCCGACTGCCGTAGTCGATCACGGCGCCAATCCGGGCATCGTATCGCACTTTGTCAAACAGGCCCTGGTCGATTTGTCCCGCATGCTGAATAATGAAGCGCACCGGCCGGCTACCCGGCAGGAATGGGTCCTGCTCGCGCAAAGCCTTAATATATCCACCATTCAGATATCCGAGCGTGACTCGCAGGCCAGCAACAGACCCAAGCGCCAGCGGGAATTCGTTAATACCTGGTCGGTTGACGGATTTGCCGACGAGCTCATGCAGCCGGCGGAGCTGTCCTTCGGCACCTTTGAGAAGCGGCGACCCCGGGGCGCACGTGAACACCGCCCCGGCTGCGGCGCCCTGTACCTGGAGCGTCCCGGGGCCAGTACATTTGCGCGCAGCTGGACTCCCTCCATCGGCGGCTTTCAGGGAATGCTGGTGAGCCACGATGAAGTTTTTTCACTTGCCGACTATTTGTCAGTGCGCGCGGACGGCAGGTTCGCCTACAGGCCGACCGTGATGTTCGTGTACCATCCCTGCGACGATGCCATGCTGTCCGCTCTTGAACTGGAAGGGGGCGGTTGGATCATGCAGCCTTCGCGCCGCCGCCTCGGTGCGGACATTGTCGAAGGGATGGATGAACTCGGAGTGCTGCTGGCCGGCCACGAAAAAAACGCCTACTGGTACGGATCGCAACTGACCATCGCAGACGCGCGGAGTCACGTGCCCTATGCGAATGCCACAACCATGCAGGTAACAGCAGGGGCCATCGCCGCCGTGATGTGGGCGATCAAAAATCCCCGCAGGGGGCTGGTCGAGCCGGAGAATCTCGACTATGAAGAGTGCCTTGCCACGGCGGCGCCTTATCTGGGACGACTGATCGGCGAGTTCACGGACTGGACACCGCTTGACGGACGCGGCAGATACTTTCCCGAAAAGCTCGACGTCCAGAGCCCGTGGCAACTGCAAAACATCCGCAGCCGGCAATGGCATGGCGAGTAATATCTGTACAAGAGCTTTA
>Ga0302242_1001348_pt1 | contig 18763 bp, 17 predicted proteins | sample AAG_UR_Lys_MG_FD_193510 | JGI IMG/M metagenome (GOLD analysis project Ga0302242, IMG submission 193510) | Enriched activated sludge microbial communities from anaerobic digester in WTTP, New Holstein, Wisconsin, United States - AAG_UR_Lys | ecosystem: Engineered > Bioreactor > Anaerobic >...
GACCATATCTCTGGAACAGGGTCTTGGTGATGGCTGCTGTCAATGTGGTCTTACCATGGTCTACGTGGCCGATGGTACCGATGTTCACATGGGGCTTATTACGTTCAAATTTAGCTTTTGCCATTGTATTATCCTCCTTATTTGTTATTTGTTAATCTTATCGAGCAAACTGTCAGGCAGTTTTTCAAAATGATCAAACTGCATAACATAAACGCCTCTTCCCTGTGTCCTGGAACGCAGGTCGGTGGCATATCCGAACATTTCTGCCAAAGGAACAAAGCCTCTTACCGCAACAGCTCCGGACATAAGGTCTGTGCCTTCGATCCTGCCTCTTCTCGAGCTCAGGTCGCCGATAATGTCTCCCATGTAATCTTCGGGAGCAGTGATCTCCACCTTGAAAATCGGTTCGAGAAGAGCCGGCTTTGCTTTCTTTGCGGCTTCTTTAAAGGCCATGGATGCGGCAATTTTAAATGCCATTTCTGAGGAGTCAACTTCGTGATAAGAACCATCGTACAGTTCCACACCCACGTCAACCACCTGGTAACCTGCCAAGGGTCCGCTCTGCATGGCTTCACGGATACCATCGTCGATTTTGGAGATATATTCTTTGGGAATCGCTCCTCCGACAACAGCGTTTTTGAATTCGTAGCCTGCACCGGGCTCTCTGGGATTGACGCGGATCTTAACATGTCCGTATTGTCCCCGACCACCGCTTTGCTTGGCATATTTGTAATCCACATCTGCCGGTGCCGTAAGGGTCTCTTTGTAGGAAACCTGCGGCTTTCCGACATTGGCTTCCACCTTGAACTCACGAAGCAATCTGTCTACGATGATTTCGAGGTGCAATTCGCCCATACCGGCAATGATGGTCTGACCGGTCTCGGCGTTGGTATATGTCTTGAAAGTGGGATCTTCCTCTGCCAGTTTGGCGAGAGCAATCCCCATTTTTTCCTGTCCGGCCTTGGTCTTGGGTTCGATGGCGATCTCGATGACGGGATCGGGGAACTCCATGGATTCAAGAAGGACGGGATTTTTTTCATCACAGAGAGTATCTCCGGTGGTGGTGCTCTTCAAGCCCACAGCCGCAGCGATGTCGCCGGAATAAACCTGTTCGATTTCTTCTCTATGATTGGCATGCATCTGCAGGATCCTGCCGATACGTTCTTTTTTGCCTTTTGTCGAATTGTAAACATAGGAACCGGATTCTAAAGTTCCTGAATACACTCGGAAAAACGCCAGCTTACCCACATAGGGGTCGGACATAATTTTGAATGCCAAAGCGGCAAAAGGCCCTTTGTCATCCGCAGGTCTTTCGATTTCCTCTTCGGAGTCTGCCATAATCCCTTTTACTGCCGGAATGTCCAGCGGGGATGGCAGATAATCGACAACCGCATCCAGAAGGAGCTGAACGCCCTTATTTTTATAGGACGCTCCGCACAGGACCGGAACCATAGCTCCGGCTATCGTCAGTTTTCGGATACCGTTCTTGATCTCAGCTTTTGTCAATTCTGCCCCGTCAAGATACTTCATCAAAAGCTCTTCATCGCTTTCTGCGACATTCTCCACAAGGAAGTGTCTGGCTTCCTTGGCTGCCTCAAGTAACTCCGCAGGAATCTCCCTGACATCTCTCTCTTTTCCCAGATTGTCAAGGTAATATTCCGCCTGCATTTCTACAAGATCAACGATGCCGACAAACGTGTCTTCCCTGCCGATGGGCAGCTGGATCGCTACAGCATTTGCTTTGAGTCTGTTTCTTACCATATCCTTAACACGATCGAAGTCCGCCCCGTTGATATCCATCTTATTGACGAACACCATTCTGGGAACACCGTATTTTTCAGCCTGACGCCATACAGTCTCTGACTGGGGCTCGACTCCGCCTTTAGCGCAAAGCACCGTGACAGCACCGTCAAGGACCCTCAGGGAACGTTCTACTTCTACTGTGAAATCAACATGGCCCGGTGTATCGATGATATTGATCCTAGTGTCCTTCCACTGCGCGGTTGTCGCTGCAGAAGTAATCGTGATGCCTCTCTCCTGCTCCTGCTCCATCCAGTCCATGGTTGCGCCGCCTTCGTGGACTTCTCCAAGCTGATGGGTTTTTCCCGTATAGAACAGGATCCTCTCTGTAGTAGTAGTCTTTCCGGCATCGATATGAGCCATGATGCCGATATTTCTGGTCTTTTCAAGAGGAAATTGTCTGGGCATGTCTTACCTCCTTTCCGCAACGATAAACATGCAATAGCTATTATTCTGATACTACCATCTGTAATGTGCAAAGGCCTTGTTGGCTTCTGCCATTTTATGGGTATCTTCTTTCTTCTTCACAGATGCGCCGGTTCCATTCGCTGCATCCATCAATTCTTTTGCAAGGCACTCAGACATTGTCTTTTCGCCCCTTGCCCTTGTGTACTTTGTCAGCCATCTCAATGCCAGGGTCTGACGTCTGTCAGCTCTGACTTCGATGGGTACCTGGTAGTTGGCTCCTCCCACACGTCTGGCTTTTACTTCCAATACAGGCATGATATTATTCATGGCCTTCTGGAAGATTTCCAGGGGTTCTTCGCCGGTCACCGACTTGATTTTTTCAAACGCATCATAAACAATGGTTTGTGCGACTCCCTTTTTTCCGTCCAACATGATGCTGTTGATGAGCTTGGCCACAACAACACTCCCGTAAATCGGATCAGGAAGCACTTCTCTCTTAGGTATGTTACCTTTTCTAGGCACTTCTCTTCCCTCCTTGCTTGAAATCGGTACTCGACACGCCGTAGCGGCGGCCGTGGTGCACTCTTAATCTATATATATATATATCAAGGGCACTTTATTTTCCCGAAACTACTTCTTTGCTTTTGCTTTCTTCGTTCCGTATTTGGAGCGAGCCTGGCCTCTTCCTGTTACACCTGCAGTGTCCAGGGTCCCTCTGACGATATGGTATCTCACACCAGGCAGATCCTTGACTCTTCCGCCTCTGATAAGCACAACACTATGCTCCTGCAGATTATGGCCGACACCGGGGATATACGCAGTAACTTCAATACCGTTGGTCAAACGGACTCTTGCGACCTTTCTCAAAGCAGAGTTCGGCTTCTTCGGCGTTACAGTCTTAACAGACGTGCAAACGCCTCTCTTTTGGGGAGCTTCTGTGTCGGTGGGCTTTCTTCTGATAGAATTCAACCCCTTCAACAGAGCCGGTGCCTGTGATTTTTTGATCGCTCTTGTTCTTCCTTCTCTCACGAGTTGGTTAATTGTAGGCATTCTTTCTGTTCTCCTTTCCTACGTTCTTCCAATAGAAGACCGCAATAATGCATCTATTTAAACCGTTTTTCCGGTTTAAATCAAAACTGACCCCTTTTCAGCGAGCCGTTGCCCAGTATATCACCAGAGCTTCGGGCTGTCAATTCTTTTCGAAGGTCTCTTCTTCTTCGGCAAAGTTCTTCTCTATTCTGTCAAAGAGCATGGTCCCTTCGTCCTCAAAGTCCGTCCCTTCACTTTCCTCACGCACCGGCGCAAAGGACTCCATGTATTCGGTGTTGACTCCGTAATCCAGCGAAATGTCCTTATACCGTTTCATTCCGGTTCCCGCAGGGATGAGCTTTCCGATGATGACATTCTCTTTCAGGCCCAGCAAGGTGTCGGTCTTTCCTTTGATCGCCGCATCGGTGAGGACTCTTGTGGTTTCCTGGAAGGATGCCGCCGACAGGAAGGAATTTGTTGCCAGGGAAGCTTTGGTGATCCCCAGAAGAACTCTCTTTCCTTTTGCGTCTTCTCCATCTTTTTCGAGAGCAGCGGCATTGGCCTGGTCAAACTCCGACTGACTATAAAGCCCACCGGGCAGAAGGTCCGTGTCGCCGGCTTCTTCAATCTTATATTTGGAAAGCATCTGGCTGACGATGACTTCAACATGCTTATCGTTGATGTCTACACCCTGGTTTTTATATACCCTTTGCACTTCTTTCAGAAGATACTGGTAAACCCCTTCCACGCCGTTTAAGCGGAGAATGTCGTGGGGATTGAGGGGTCCGTACGTGATCTGATCTCCCGCCAGAACAAAGTCTCCTTTGGAAACTTTGAGCCTCGCTCCGTAAGGTATGATGTAGGTGCGTTCCTCATCTCCCCGGACTTTGACTTCCACCTTGTTGTCCTTTCGGGTCTCGATGGAAATGACAGTTCCGTCCCCTTCGCAGATCTCGGCGAGTCCTTTCGGCTTTCTTGCCTCGAAGAGCTCTTCGACTCTGGGAAGACCCTGGGTAATATCACTTCCTGCAACACCTCCGGTATGGAAGGTACGCATGGTGAGCTGAGTACCCGGTTCGCCGATGGACTGGGCTGCCAGGATGCCGACAGCTTCGCCAATATTGACGGGTTCTCCCGTAGCCAGATTTCTGCCGTAGCACTTGGCGCAGATCCCGTGGGCACTCTTGCAGGTCATGACCGAGCGAATCGCCACAGAAGTGATCCCGGCCTTGTCAATGGCTTCTGCGTGTTCTTCTTTGATTTCTTCGTTGGCCCCTACGATAAGTTTTCCGTTTTCATCAAAGATATCCATGAGAGCGGTTCTTCCAATGATACGGAGGTTGAGGGGCTCGATGACTTCCTTGCCATCGGTGAAGGCTCTGACTTCGATGCCCTCATTGGTGCCGCAGTCGGTTTCACGTACGATGGCGTTATGGCTGACATCCACCAGTCTTCTTGTCAGGTAACCGGAGTCTGCGGTACGCAGAGCGGTATCTGCCAGACCTTTTCTGGCTCCGTTGGTGGAGATGAAGTACTCCAATACGGAGAGGCCTTCACGGAAGTTGGATTTGATGGGGATCTCGATGGTGTGACCTACGGCATTTGCCATCAGTCCACGCATACCGCAGACCTGCTGGATCTGCTTCTTGCTTCCTCTGGCTCCGGAGTGCGCCATGATGAACAAATTGTTCAGGCTGCTCAGGGATTCCATGAGAGCGTCACCCACTTCTTTGGTGGCATCGTCCCAAGTCTTGCAGACCTTGGTATATCTTTCGTTCTCGGACATCAAGCCTCTTCGGTAAGCGGCTTCACACTTGTCTACCATTTCGTTGGCTTTTTTGAGGATCCCTTCTTTTTCATCAGGGATTTCCATATCGGATACGCTGATGGTAATGGCACCGATGGTGGAATAGTGGAAGCCCATGTTCTTTATGATATCCAGAATATTTGCGGTAGCCGTATTTCCCAGTCTGCGGTAGCAGCGGTCGATGATCTGTCCCAGCTTTTTCTTGTCGCAAAGGAAATCGATTTCCAATGAGTAGGGATCCACGCTGCGGTCCACATATCCCAGTGTCTGGGGAATATTTTCGTTGAAAATAAACCGTCCTACAGTGGATTCTACCAATTTGCCCCGGGTATCTCCCTCCAGGAATCTTCTTACCTTGACCTTGGCGTGAAGACCCACAACACCGTTGCGGTAAGCCATAAGCATTTCGTCAAAGTCGGCGAAGACTTTTCCGTCACCCTTCTCACCGGCGGTATTTCTTTCGGGCAAACCCGGGTGAGTCAGATAGTAGCTGCCTAAGATCATGTCCTGGGTAGGCGTAGTGATAGGAGAACCATCTTTCGGCGCAAGGATATTGTTGACGGAAAGCATAAGGAAACGTGCTTCCGACTGGGCTTCTACGGACAAAGGCACATGCACAGCCATCTGGTCGCCGTCAAAGTCAGCGTTGTACGCAGTACAGACCAAGGGATGGAGTTTGATGGCCTTTCCTTCTACAAGGACAGGCTCAAAGGCCTGAATTCCCAATCTATGCAGGGTCGGGGCACGGTTCAGGAGAACCGGATGCTCCTTGATGACCTCATCCAGTACATCCCAGACTTCCGGTCTTACCTTTTCCACCATGCGCTTTGCGCTCTTGATGTTATGTGCATAATTATCTTCCACCAATTTTTTCATGATGAAAGGTTTGAACAGTTCCAATGCCATCTTCTTGGGAAGTCCACACTGGTAGAAGCGAAGTTCCGGACCTACAACGATTACGGAACGTCCGGAGTAGTCGACTCTCTTTCCCAGAAGGTTCTGACGGAATCTTCCCTGTTTGCCCTTGAGCATGTCCGAAAGGGACTTGAGGGGACGGGATCCCGGCCCTGTCACGGGGCGGCCCCGTCTGCCGTTATCGATGAGAGCGTCTACCGCTTCCTGCAGCATGCGCTTTTCGTTTCTTACGATGATGTCGGGAGCGCCCAAATCAAGCAGTCTTTTTAAACGATTGTTCCGGTTGATAACCCTACGGTAAAGGTCATTGAGGTCGGAAGTGGCAAAACGTCCGCCGTCAAGCTGCACCATAGGACGAAGATCCGGCGGAATGACAGGAATGACTTCCAGAACCATCCACTCGGGTTTGTTGCCGGAAAGTCTCAGGGCTTCGATAACCTCAAGTCTTCTTACAATACGGATCTTCTTCTGTCCGGAGCTGTCCTTCAGTTTTTTCCGAAGGTCTTCGGCAAGCTCTTCCAGATCAATATTAGCCAGAAGTTCACGAACCGCTTCTGCACCCATTGCTGCACGGAAGCTGCTTCCATGCTGGTCTTTGTACTCCCGATACTGTTGCTCTGTCAGGATCTCTTTATAGACGAGTCCGGTATCTCCCGGTTCAAGTACAATATACGCCGCAAAGTAGAGAACCTTTTCCAGGTTTCTGGGGGAAATGTCAAGGACCAGTCCCATTCTGCTGGGGATTCCCTTAAAATACCATATATGGGAAACGGGGGCAGCTAATTCGATGTGCCCCATTCTCTCTCTTCTAACTTTTGCCTTCGTGACTTCAACACCGCAGCGATCGCAAACGATGCCTTTATAACGAATTCTTTTATATTTTCCGCAGTGGCATTCCCAATCCTTTGTAGGCCCAAAGATCTTTTCACAGAAAAGACCTTCTTTTTCGGGCTTTAAAGTACGATAATTGATGGTCTCAGGCTTTTTAACTTCTCCCCGGGACCAGCTTCTGATCTTTTCTGTAGATGCCAGACTGATTTGCAATGCTTCAAAATTATTTAATTCTTGCATACTACCCCTCCTACAGGTCCTCATCCAAGTCGAAATCGTCCTTCATGTCCAGATCCTCCTCATCGGCAAGAAGGTCTTCTTCAGAAGATTCTTCCCCAAAACCGGAGTCGAACAATTCCCCTTCATCAGCGATTCCTTCCATATCAATGAGACTTTCCAGGCCGGAAATCCCCTCCAGCTCCGTGGACTCTTTGATTTCGATTTCCTGATTTCCCTCAGCAAGGACCCTTACATCCAGTCCAAGGCTCTGCATTTCTTTGATCAAAACCTTGAAGGATTCGGGAATGCCGGGTTCCGGAATATTTTCGCCCTTGACGATGGCTTCGTAAGTCTTTACACGGCCCACCACGTCATCGGATTTTACGGTCAGGATCTCTTGGAGCGTATAAGCCGCGCCATAAGCTTCCAGGGCCCAAACTTCCATTTCTCCGAAACGCTGCCCGCCGAACTGGGCTTTTCCGCCCAAGGGCTGCTGCGTGACCAGAGAATACGGTCCCGTACTTCTTGCATGGATCTTGTCATCAACAAGATGATGCAGTTTGAGCATGTACATGTAACCCACTGTAACCGGATTGTCAAAAGTTTCGCCGGTCCTGCCGTCACGAAGCACCAGTTTTCCGCTTTCCGGATAACCGCACTCCTTAAGCAGGTCTATGATATCAAGTTCGCTGGCTCCGTCAAATACAGGTGTCGCAATATACCAGTCCTTGTATTTCGCAGCAAGGCCCAAATGGGTCTCGAGGACCTGACCGATGTTCATACGGGAAGGTACGCCCAGGGGGTTCAACATGACCTGTAAGGGCGTTCCGTCATTCATGAAAGGCATATCTTCTTCCGGAAGGATCCGGGAGATAACACCCTTATTTCCGTGACGACCGGCCATCTTATCGCCTACGCTGATCTTACGCTTTGTAGCAACGTAGACACGGACCAGCTTGTTGACTCCGGGAGGCAGTTCATCGCCTTTTTCACGGGAGAACACTTTGACATCCACGATGATGCCTGTTTCGCCGTGAGGTACACGAAGGGAAGTGTCTCGTACTTCTCTGGCCTTTTCTCCGAAAATAGCTCTGAGGAGTCTTTCTTCTGCCGTCAGCTCGGTTTCACCCTTGGGTGTGACCTTGCCCACCAGGATATCCGAAGAGCTGACTTCGGCGCCAATACGCACGATACCCTCTTCGTCCAGATCTTTGAGCGCTTCCTCGCCCACATTGGGGATGTCTTTTGTGATCTCTTCGGGGCCCAGCTTTGTGTCTCTGGCTTCGGATTCATACTCCTCGATATGGAGGGAAGTAAGTGCATCCTCCATAATCAGGCGTTCATTCAAAATGATAGCATCCTCGTAGTTGTATCCTTCCCAGGTCATGAACCCGATGAGGAGGTTTTTGCCCAAAGCAACTTCTCCCTTGTCGGTGGAAGGACCGTCTGCGATGACTTCTCCCGCACCTATGCGTTCGCCATGGAACACGATAGGTCTCTGGTTGATGCAGGTTCCCTGATTGGAACGCTTAAACTTGAGCAGTTTATATTCATCAAGACCATTGTCGCTGTCACGGCGGATCTTGATCCGTGTGGCATCTACAAATTCAACGGTCCCTGCATTTTTGGCAAGAATAACAACTCCGGAATCTCTGGCTGCTACAGACTCCATACCCGTTCCTACTCTGGGAGCGTCTGTAATCAGAAGAGGCACCGCCTGCCGTTGCATGTTAGATCCCATCAAGGCACGGTTGGCGTCGTCGTTTTCCAGGAAGGGAATCATGGCTGTTGCCACAGAAACCACCTGTTTGGGGGATACATCCATGTAATCGACCTCCTGCGATCCGACCATGTCATATTCTCCACCCGGCTTACGAACTACGATTTTGGCATTGACAAAGTGTCCGTTGGAATCCAGGGGCTCGTTAGCCTGGGCAATGATGATCTGGTCTTCCTCGTCAGCGGTGAGGTACTGGATCACTTCTGTAACGCAGCCTGTCCCCTTATCCACCTTACGGTAGGGAGTTTCAATAAAACCATATTCGTTGATTTTTCCGAAGGTAGTCAACGAACCGATAAGACCGATGTTGGGTCCTTCAGGAGTTTCGATGGGGCACATTCTTCCATAATGGGAGTGATGTACGTCTCTGACCTCAAATCCTGCACGTTCTCTGGAAAGACCACCGGGGCCCAACGCAGAAAGTCTTCTCTTATGTGTCAGCTCTGCCAGAGGATTGGTTTGGTCCATAAACTGGGACAGCTGGCTGCTTCCAAAAAATTCTTTGATGGCTGCGGTCACAGGACGGATATTCATCAGGGCCTGAGGCGTGGTGACCTCGATATCCTGAATGGTCATACGTTCCTTCACCACACGTTCCATACGGGCAAGACCGATACGGAACTGGTTTTGCAGCAGTTCTCCTACCGTTCTCAACCTTCTGTTGCCCAGATGGTCAATGTCATCCGTCATCCCGATGCCTTCAGGGAGATTGAGGATGTAACTGATGGAGGCTACGATGTCATCAAATAAAATATGTTTTGGCGAAAGCTGGTTCTTCATCAGCACCAGTTTTTCCTTGATTTCTTCTTCTTTTTCAAAATTGTCCAGGATAAATTTCAGGGCCGGGAAGTAAACCTTCTGGGGTATTTTCAGTTCCTGCACATCAAAGGAAACATGATCCTGCAGATTGACAAAGTGGTTGCCGATGACTTTGACCGCTTTTTTGTCATCCAGTTTGCTCTGCACCATGACGTATTCCACGCCTGCATTTTCCACAGCAAAACCGGCCTCTCTGTCGATCTTTACGCCCGCCTCCACCATAACTTCTCCGGTAGAGGGATCGATGATGTCGGCAGCTGCGATGCAACCTATGATTCGGTTGGACAGACCAAGTTTTTTATTGTATTTGTAACGGCCTACCTTAGCAAGGTCATACCTTTTGGCATCAAAAAACAGAGCTTCGATGAGATCGTACGCACTCTCAAAAGTTGCGGGCTCACCGGGTCTCAATTTTTTGTAAATTTCCTTCAAGCCTTCTTCATAGTTGCTTGTAGTGTCTTTTGCCAAAGACTTTTCCAGACGTTCGCTTTCGCCAAACACCGCGAGGATCTCTTCGTTGGTCCCCTCATAAAGTGTTTTTGCAATGGCGCTGGAAAATTCCCCATGACGGCGAACCTTCTTTTTCAGGTCGGCATCCTTCATTGTGGGGTTTTTTCTGAGTTCCGAAGTCTCTTTGGCTTCGACGGATTTATAGGAAAGCGCTCTCAAAATCGCTGTGACGGACTGCTTTCTGGTACGATCCACCCTCACCGAAATCACCTCGTTGGAATCGGTTTCGTATTCCAGCCAGGCTCCTCTGTTGGGGATGATAGTCGTCGAAAAAAGTTTATTGTTGGACTTATCTGTTGTCACATCATAATAAGGACCCGGCGAGCGAACCAGCTGGGTAACGACGACTCTTTCGGCTCCGTTATAGATAAAGGTGCCTTTTTCGGTCATCAGAGGGAAATCCCCCATGAAAACCTCCTGCTCCTTCACTTCACCGGTCTCTTTATTGACTAATCTGACCTTGACCTTCAGGGGAGCAGCGTAGGTGACGTCACGTTCCTTGCATTCCTCCTGATCATATTTCGGTTCGTCATTCAACGAATGGTCGATAAACTCCAACACCAGGTTGTCAGCATAATCCCGTATGGGAGAAATATCCTCAAATACTTCCCGGAGTCCTTCTTCGATGAACCAATCATACGAGTCCTTTTGAATCTGAATCAGATTTGGCATGTCAGCTACTTCACGGATCTTCGAGTAGCTCATACGTGTCTTGTTACCGATAATAACGGGCTCTGGCATAATCATCACTCCTTGTATAGAAAACAAACTACTTTGCGTGGCAATGTACTATAATATCACAAGGCCTTCAAGTAGTCAATTAAAACTTGTTTCCGTTTTTCGTTTTTTGACAGAATCCCAAAAAGAGACCCGTTCAGCTTTCAGTTCCAAACGGGTCTCAAATCGTGTGCTACTTAAGTTCGACAGTGGCTCCGACTTCTTCAAGCTGAGCTTTGATGGCATCAGCTTCAGCCTTTTCGATGCCTTCTTTAACAGCTGCGGGTGCACCGTCAACCAGTTCTTTTGCTTCCTTGAGTCCAAGACCGGTGATTTCTCTGACAACCTTGATGACCTTGATCTTTTCAGCGCCAGCGCTGGCAAGAATGACATTGAATTCTGTCTGTTCTTCAGCCGCTTCAGCAGCAACTGCTGCACCAGCTACAGCAACGGGAGCCGCTGCAGATACGCCGAATTCTTCTTCACAAGCCTTGACCAGCTCGTTGAGTTCCAAAATGGTCATGCCTTTGATGGCTTCAATGATTTGTTCTTTATTCATCTTATTTTTCTCCTTTTATATTTTTAACATTATGCAGTAGCCTTCTTTTTCAGAATCGGGTACCAAGGATGTCTTACGCTTCCTTGGCATCGGCCACAGCCTGGAAAGTACGAACGAGTTTGGATACCGGCGACTGGATGCTGCCCATGAATTTTGCGATGAGCTCTTCTCTGCCGGGCAGGGAAGCAATCGTCTTTACGCCTTCTGCGTCATAGAAAGTTCCTTCAATGATCCCGCCTTTGAATTCCATCTTCTTGTATTCTTTAATGATGTCATTCAAGACTTTTGCGGGAGCAATGGCGTCCTCATTGCTGAACGCAAATGCGGAGGGGCCGGAAAGAACATTTTCCAGACCTTCAAAGGAAGTCCCCTTGATGGCTCTGCTGACAAAAGTGTTCTTGTATACGGTGAAATCAATGTTTGCTTCTCTGAGCTTTTTTCTCATGGCAGTTGCCTGAGCAACATCGATTCCCATGTAATCAACGACTACTGCAGACTGCGCAGTGGCAAGTTTGCCTTTGATCTCGTCGATTATGGCTTGCTTTTCAGCTAAGTGTTTTTCTGATGCCATAGTTTTTCTCCTTTCCTGTAGAATTCCTGATGATGAAAAAGCCTTTTCCGTCCTGCAGACAAAAAAGGCTTTGATATTCCTATCACGAACCTCGGCAGGGAATTAAGCGTTTTGCACCTGCTGTCTACAGTTTATTTGCAGTATTGAATAAGCTCTTTCAGCTTACCTGTTGTAGGTCAGTTTCATGGGATTGATCCTGACGGAAGGTCCCATAGTGCTGGCAATGGCAACGCTTCTCAGATATTGCCCTTTTGCTACTGCAGGTTTTGCTTTTACGACAGCTTCCAGCAATGCATTGAAGTTGTCATTGATTTTTTCAGCACCGAAAGATGCTTTGCCGATGGGGCTGTGGATGATGTTGGTTTTGTCCAAACGATACTCCACTTTACCGGCTTTGATCTCAGCGATGGCTTTTTCCAGATCCATAGTGACGGTTCCGGATTTCGGATTCGGCATCATTCCCTTAGGTCCGAGGATCTTACCGAGTCGTCCTACAACACCCATCATGTCGGGAGTTGCTACAACGATGTCAAAATCAAACCAGTTTTCGCTCTGGATCTTTTGTGCCAATTCTTCCGCTCCGACAAACTCTGCTCCGGCAGCTTCTGCTTCCTTTGCTTTGTCACCCTTTGCGAAAACCAGCACTCTCTTGGTTTTTCCTGTTCCGTGAGGCAGTACGATGGCGCCTCTGACCTGCTGATCCGCATGTCTTCCGTCTACTCCCAGCTTGATGTGGACTTCGACAGTCTCATCAAACTTTGCTTTCGAAGTTTGGAGAACGAGATCAACGGCTTCGCTCAAATCATAAAGATTTTGCTTGTCGATCAGCTTTGCTGATTCTTTGTAGATCTTACCTCTTTTAGGCATTGTAATTCCTCCTTGTGGTACTAACGGCAATTACCTCCCACAGCACTAGTCCTCTACTACGATTCCCATGCTTCTGGCCGTTCCTTTGATCATGTCCGCAGCAGTGTCGATGTTGGCTGCATTCAGGTCCGGCATTTTGATTTTGGCGATTTCTCTTACCTGATCCATCTTCAGAGTTGCCACTTTCTTTTTGTTGGGCTCTCCGGATGCGGAAGTAAGGTTTGCTGCTTTCTTAAGCAGTACGGCAGCCGGTGGTGTCTTCGTAACAAAGGTGAAAGATCTGTCCGAGTATACGGTGATAACTACGGGGATGATCATTCCGGGTTGATCGGCTGTCTTTGCATTGAACTGTTTGCAAAAATCCATGATATTGACGCCCTTCTGTCCGAGAGCCGGTCCGACCGGGGGAGCAGGAGTTGCGTTACCAGCAGGGATCTGCAACTTGATCATGCCTTCTACTTTCTTTGCCATATTGAGTCTTCTCCTTTCTGCCATGCCAAGCAGGCTGATTCAAGCGTCTGACGCTATATTTTGTCGACCTGTCCAAACTCCAGTTCTACAGGGGTATCCCTGCCGAACATGGAAATTCTGACCTTCATGGTTTGCTTGTCAAAGTTGACTTCTTCCACAACACCCATAAAGCTCTCGAACGGTCCGTTGATGACTTTGATACTGTCGCCGGGATTGACATCCAGCTTGATATAAACTTTTTCGATCCCCATGCGACGCACTTCTTCATTTGTGAGGGGCACAGGTTCCGAGCCGTGTCCAACGAAACCCGTAACGCCCTGGGTGTTTCTCACCAGATACCAGGATTCATTGGTAACGATCATCTTGACGATAACATACCCCGGGAACATTTTTCGGGTCTTGATCTTGCGCTGCCCGTCCTTGAATTCAACACGGTCTTCTGTCGGCACAACAACCTCAAGAACCAGATCCTGCATCCCTCTGTTCTCGACAAGCTTTTCAATATTCACTTTCACTTTGTTTTCGTGACCTGAATAGGTATGTATCACATACCACTTCGCTTTCGAATCCCTGTTGCCCTGTTCGGTGTTTTCGTCCGGGGCATCCTCGGTGTTGTTTTCTTCCGGGAAATTTTCCTGGGCGATCAGGACTTCTTCGTCATTCCTATCATTCATTCTGTTCTACTCCTAAATGCTGATGTTCAGCACTGCCTTAAGCAGAGCCAGAAAAGCGCTGTCAAATCCCCAAAAAATCAATGCAAATGCGACGCAAGTAAAAATGACAACTGCCGTATACGAAAACAATTCTTTTCGCGACGGCCAGATGACTTTTTTCATTTCGGTCTTTACACCCTTGAAGTATTCTCCAGCATTGGGTCTTTTTTTAGTGGCTGTGTTGACGACAGGTTTTTTATCCATAGTGTCTCACATTCCCTTCGCTATTTTGTTTCCTTGTGGAGTGTGTGTTTTTTGCAGAATTTGCAATACTTGCTGAATTCGATGCGGTCCGGGTCGTTTTTCTTGTTCTTCATTGTGTTGTAATTTCTCTGTTTGCATTCCGAACAAGCCAGTGTAACTCTAACTCTCATGATCTGTATCCTCCGATTCTATCAAAACTAAGGCCGCCTCAGGTGGCCGTAAAGTCGCTCAATTAACTTATCATAATTCATCTCTGATGTCAATCATTTTATAAAGGAAACCCTTTTCCCTTCCCGTGGAAAGACCATTTACAGGAAACTTCCAATGCCCAATGCCATGAGTACATTCAAGGCCAGAGCAACCGGTATCATGATGAGAAACAAAGGTTTTTTTGTCTTATGATGAAAAAGAGGCATCGCCGCCAGTTCTCCGGCAGCTCCAAAGAGCAATGCTGCCAAAATCAACGTGCTTTCACTGATTCTTCGTTTGCCCTTAATTGCCAAACCCTTGTCCAGGCCCATGAGGGAAAAGGTGACTCCATTCCAAAGGAGGAATGCGATACTCAGTTTTTCATATATAAGAGGCAAGACCTTTGCTCCTTCCCCTGCCTGGCGCCCGATCCCTCACCCAAGGGTTCCGGCTGACACCAGAAAGAAGGGACGGAAATCCGTCCCTTCGCTGTTTTTCATTCTGTAGTTCTTATTCCTTAACGGAGGCTACAACGCCGGCGCCGACGGTACGGCCGCCTTCACGAATCGCAAAACGAAGTCCTTCTTCGATAGCGATAGGTGTGATCAGGGAGATTTCCATCTCGATGTTGTCTCCGGGCATGCACATTTCTACGCCTGCGGGAAGAGCGATATCTCCGGTTACGTCTGTAGTACGGAAGTAGAACTGCGGTCTGTAACCGTTAAAGAACGGGGTGTGTCTTCCGCCTTCTTCCTTCTTCAGTACGTATACCTGGGAACTGAACTTTGTATGGGGATGGATGCTTCCCGGTGCAGCAAGAACCTGGCCTCTTTCGATTTCTGTTCTCTGTACGCCACGCAGCAATGCCCCGATGTTGTCTCCTGCCTGTGCCTGATCCAACAGCTTACGGAACATTTCTACTCCGGTTACAACGACTTTTCTTCTTTCATCAGAAAGCCCTACGATTTCCACTTCGTCGGAAACCTTCAGGATCCCTCTTTCTACTCTTCCGGTGGCTACTGTTCCACGTCCGGTGATGGAGAACACGTCTTCTACCGGCATCAGGAACGGCTTGTCTGTCGCTCTCTGGGGTTCCGGAATGTAGCTGTCCACTGCTTCAAACAGTTCTACGATCTTGTCTCCCCAGGGGCCTTCCGGATTGTTCAATGCTTCCAACGCAGATCCACGGATGATCGGTGTGTCGTCTCCCGGGAATTCATAGCTGTCAAGCAGTTCTCTGACTTCCATTTCTACCAGGTCCAGAAGTTCGTCGTCGTCTACCATATCGCACTTGTTCAGGAATACGATGATGTAAGGTACGCCTACCTGTCTGGAAAGAAGAATGTGCTCTCTGGTCTGGGGCATCGGTCCGTCTGTTGCCGCTACTACCAGGATCGCTCCATCCATCTGGGCTGCTCCGGTGATCATGTTCTTTACATAGTCAGCATGGCCCGGGCAGTCTACGTGAGCGTAATGTCTGTTGGGAGTCTCATACTCAACGTGTGCCGTTGCGATGGTGATTCCTCTTTCTCTTTCTTCCGGTGCTTTGTCGATCTGGTCGAACGCTACCATCTGGCCCAGACCATATCTCTGGAACAGGGTCTTGGTGATGGCTGCTGTCAATGTGGTCTTACCATGGTCTACGTGGCCGATGGTACCGATGTTCACATGGGGCTTATTACGTTCAAATTTAGCTTTTGCCATTGTGGTTTTCCTCCTAAAAAATGCATTTTAAAGCAGTTTACCGCACATGCTTACAAAAAGACTCGTCAGCCTTTTCGCATCTGCCTGTAATGTTACACAGGACACCCTTCAGAAACAGCTTATCGCTATTGAAGAATGTCCCGCATGGATGGAGCTGTTGAGCAGATTCGAACTGCCTACCTCATCCTTACCAAGGATGTGCTCTACCGACTGAGCTACAACAGCATATTGTGCGCATTGGCACTTTTCATATTGTACAATACGCATCTTTGCCTGTCAACCATTTTCAGTACTGATTTTCAGTGTATTTGCGGGTTTCTTTTTGCCCTGCGCTCAGCGGCCTCCTGCCAGATACAGAGTGATTTTTCGTTTGATCCGCTGCATGGCGTTATCTACGGATTTTGTTGGTTTTCCAAGGGAAGCCCCGATTTCTAAGTAGCTCTTGCCCACAAGGTGCTCCTTCCATACCTTGTGTTCGAACTCGCTAAAAGAGCCCGGCTCCTGCCCTTCCAGATAATCCACTACCTCCTTCAGCAGGAACAGGGACTCCGGATCGGAATCGCTGTCTGTGGGCAGAAGTTCTCCCAGGGTCATTGCCTGCTGTTCTTCTGAAACGGGCTTTGAGAGGGAAACAGAGGTGTTTAAAGGAGAATGCTTCATCCGGGAAGCACTCTTGATAGCGGTAATGATCTGACGGTTGATACAAAGATCCGCAAAAGTATGGAAAGAGGCCTGTTTTAATGGATCATAGCTTTTTATGGCTTTGAAGATCCCGATCATGCCTTCCTGCATGATGTCATCGTGATCCGCTCCCATCATATAATACAGCCGGGCTTTTGTCCGGATCAGGTCCTTGTACTTGCGGATCAGTACTTCCTCTGCGCTTTCATCTCCATTTTGCGCCAAAAAAACCAGATCCTCTTCCGTGGGTTTGTTCTTCACCGAACACCTGCTCCCTTCATTTCTTTGCACATCTTTGCCTGTCGATCTCGTAGAGCAGCACCGCCGCAGCATTGGAGGCATTCAGAGAATTGATCCGCCCTCTCATGGGAATGGAAATGACATAATCACACTTTTCACGGACCAGGCGGCTCACCCCCTGTCCTTCACTTCCTATGACCAGGGCAATGGGTCCCGTGAGGTCAGCCTGATGGTACAAGGTCCCTCCCATATCGCAGGCTGCGATCCAAAGCCCCTTCTCTTTCAGGTTGTCTATGGTCTGGGCCAGATTTGTGACCTTGGCCACAGGCACATACTCAACAGCCCCCGCAGAAGCTTTTGCCACGGTGTCCGTAAGCCCTGCTGCGCGGCGTTTGGGAATGATGACGCCGTGGGCGCCGGCGCCGTCGGCGGTGCGCAGGATGGCCCCCAGATTGTGAGGATCCTCGATGCCGTCCAGCAAAATCAGAAAGGGGGCCTCTCCCTTTTCAGCGGCCGCCGACAGCAGGTCCTCCACCTCGTAATACCGGTTGGACGAGGTGAAGGCAGCCACCCCCTGGTGGCTGCCGACGCCCTCTTCGCCGGCGGTAGCCCTGTCCAGAGCCGCTTTATCCACATATTGAACGGGGATTTTCCGTTCCTTTGCCATCCCTTCTATTTTCTTTACAGAACCCTCCGCATTTTTTAGAATCATGATTTTTTCGATCTCACGACCGCTTTTTAATGCTTCCATTACAGGGTTTCTTCCGTAGATCATATTCGTATTATCCATTCCCTCTCCTGTTTTTCCCGCCATCCCGGGCGTTCCTTCCCAGCTGCTGTTGCAGCAGGGACCTGCAAATCATAAGTTTTTGATCCTACGATACTCCGTAAAGCGATAGGTCAGGCCCTTTTCTTCCATAGCCTCACCCTCTGAAACCAACTCCCAGTCATCCCGCTCATCCAGATTTTCAAACCAGGTATCCGCAGGAAACACGGCAGAAATTTTAGTGACATAAACGGTATCACAGTATGGCAGCAGGGCTTTGTAGATTTGCTCCCCTCCGATCACAAACACATCGTCACCCTGCCCTTCCCTGAGCTGAGACAACAGCTGCTCCTCGCAGGAGCATACCGAACAATCTGCTTTGAACCCCGGATTTCGGGAAAGAACCACATTGTTCCTGTCCGGCAAAGGTTTGCCCCCCGGCAGTGATTCTAAAGTGGCCCGGCCCATCACCACCGTTTTGCCCAAGGTTTTGCTTTTGAAATATTTCATGTCACCGGGGATGCGGGCCAAAAGCTGCCCGTCTTTTCCGATTCCCCAGTTCTCGTCCACTGCCACAATCGCTTTCATATTTCCCATTACCTCACCCTCATCCGGATCCAGAATCCTACGGCATCTTTCTTTTTATAATAGCAAGAATCCCCGGTGATTGCGACATAAAATATATCCTGCGGTCAATGCCTTCAAATAAAATCCATTTAAGGGCCCTTCTCCATACTTTTTTATCAGAAAATACTGATAAAAAATACTTATTAATGATGAAATTTGTCAAAATGATTTGCCAAGAAAATCGTTTTATGATATCTTTTCACGGCGAGCCAATCATAATCAAAATATCATTACTTGAGAACGCCGTAAGGCCTTATCCCATCTAATCTTTTGATTATAGCAGGTTCTTTTTTTTTGATATGGATGGAGCGCAATATTATTTTTTGGAGGAATTTT
>Ga0302242_1001354_pt1 | contig 18693 bp, 16 predicted proteins | sample AAG_UR_Lys_MG_FD_193510 | JGI IMG/M metagenome (GOLD analysis project Ga0302242, IMG submission 193510) | Enriched activated sludge microbial communities from anaerobic digester in WTTP, New Holstein, Wisconsin, United States - AAG_UR_Lys | ecosystem: Engineered > Bioreactor > Anaerobic >...
ATAACATCATACCTTTTCGTTCTTCATGTATTTTATCTTTCCATTCCCATACTTCATTTAGTGCTCTTGAAATATTACTCATCGCTCATTACCCCCATAGGATCTCTCATCTCTATTTTATCACTATAACCTTCCATAAGACATAGCGCTCTCACAAGCCTCTCTTTATTGATATTTGCAAGGTGTTTGAAATTCCAGCTCAGCAGAACGTCGACATTGTTGCAGACAGCCACAGCAATATGAAAAGCGTCCTGCGTCTTTGCCTTCGGCACAACCCCCATTTGAAGAATCTTGCCGGCCAATTCTACCACTTCCCCGGTAATTTCAAGAAATTCTATATTATAGTCTTTTATGACCTCCATAAGCTTCTTTTGTTTTACTGATTCGGCCTTGGTGATTTCATCTATAACAATATCCGAGATAAAAACCTTGTATTTTCCTTTTCTGATACCCTCAAAAAATTCAAGGGTTATGTCCCGTTTTTCCGGAGCATCTTCGGCGAAAAGAAAATTCAGCACGGAAGTATCAAGGTAAATTTCAAGTTTTTTCATATATTACCTCCAGATAAAGATGCTTTTTATTTCATAAAAATTGCCCCAAAAACAGCACTTTAAGCCCTAAAACTGGCCATTTATCATGCATAAAACGCCTTCTTTCAATGGGGTAGTCAAGGTGCCGGGTAGCCTATATTCAGCTTTTCAATGATATTGGCAAGGCTCTTGTCCAGTGTCCATATTGGGACCCCCGATAACACTGCCGAGGCAGACAAGTGTATGTCCACATAGCCCAACCCCTTTCCCATAAGGTTATTGGCCTCTATGAACTGTAAGACTTCTTCGTTTTCGACTTGGACCACCATAGGAAGCAACTGAAGAAGAGAGAGTATCGTTGTTCTATTCTTGATATTTCCACAGGCAAGTTCGCCCACAATAAAAGGATGACACATTACGTCTCCGTTATTCAGCAACGCTATCAGTTTCTCATTTCCTGCCCGAAGGTGCGAGACCCATATTGAAGTATCCACGAGAACCAATTCTATACCTCTACGGTTCTTCTACGCGGTATACTTTTCAACTGTCTTTCGGTGCCGCCAAGCTTTGCAAGTCTCTTACTGCTTTCTCTTGCGATTAAAGCTTCAAGTCCAAGTTTCACCAAGGTGGTTTTCTCTTTTATGCCGGTTAGTTTTGATGCACTATTTATCAATGAGTCTTCTAAGTTTAATGTTGTTCTCATATATGGTCACCTCAAAAGTAATATAATATGCATCAGTATGCATCTTTCGTATGCATAGTGTCAATAATATTTTGACAAAAAACAACACTTTAAGCCCTAAAATTAGCCATTTTTCATATTTTCAAAAAGTCAGTTTTTTCAACTCAAAACTTAAAACTCAACACTAAAAAAGGCTTGGTCTGTAATTTCGCTGATTGCTTCAAAATCTTTTCTGTTCTGAGTGTATAGTTTGGCGCCGATGGTCCTGGCTGATGATGCAATAAGACAATCATTCGTGATCGACGTAGATTTCCTTTTCAAAGAATATTTTTTCAATCTCACCTGCTGACTGATCGGTACGTCCTTTGACTGCCAGCTTGGAAACCGCCGCCGGTGTCAGGTTCAACTCCCGGGCAATATCGACGCCTCTCAGTCTCAGAGTATCGAAGGCTATATGGGATATAATCGCCCTGGCGCGAGCAATGAGGGACTGTTTTGAAGGGCTTTTGATCATGGCCGGGTTCATGGCGAAATGATTACAGACTACTATAGCGAGGCTTTCCAGATCAAGACCCTTTATTTTGGCAGCGGTCTTTCTTTCGTAGTTCTCATTTGCCTGCTTAAGAACAGAAGCGACAAAAGCGCTATTTCCCAGGATGCGTTCATCGCTGGCAAAGCCCTTTTCTGAATTCCTTAAACTCTGAACTGCGGTCCAACCTCCAGCTGACCGCACAAGGCCCCCTCCGATAAGGTCAGGTCTTTTTCCGAAGGCAATGCCCTTTTCAACAAATGAACAATACTCTCTCCTCGCTATGGCTTGTTTTTCGTGAAAGAGAGACAACACGAAAGAAGAGTCGTGCCACTCTTGTTCCTTCTTCCCCATAATGACGCCGTGACCACACCAGGGAAACTTCTCCAGTTCAGCCATATCCCTAACTGCACCTGCACGGATCGGATTGAGATGGATGTAACGGACAAGTTCAAGAAGATAGGGTTCTTCCTCACAGAGAAAGGATTTATAACGATTCTGAAAGAGGTGACCTGAGCGGTTGTGTCGCCGGTTAAACTGCTGAGCATAGCCTGTAAGCAGCCTTCTCATGAACGATGAGAGGGGAACAAGACCACTTCTCAGAAGCAGATGGACGTGATTCTTCATCAACGCCCATGCATAACAAGCCGTGGAGGTCTCGCTTACAATGAGGGCAAGACGGGAGATGATATTTTCATAGTCCTTTGAATCTTTGAAGACAGTGGAACGTTCAATTCCCCTGATGATAACGTGATGGATGGCGCCGGGTGCGTCGATTCGGCTTTTTCTTGGCATGAACAATAATCGCATACGGCAGGGAAGATGTCAACATTTCAAGAGCGTCCCCTAACCCCCGCCCGGGATTTGGCTACGGCCTGTCTTGTTCTTTCTCCATCTTTCGAAAATCTCGTGAACATTTTCCAGGGTGAGTTGACCTTTGCCTCTCTTTGCAGGTAACATGGGTGAGCCTCCTTTGATTTATCGGATTGTCGCTGATGTTACCCCATTGTGTTAGACTTTTTCACGCAGGCTTGCCGGAAGGACACAATGGTACTATAATATTCCGATGCAAGCCTTTCGATTAGTTCCAACGGCGGAGTATTTTTATCGTATAGTATTTGCGATTCTATCCAGATGCTGTCTGGATTTTTATTGCCACCTTTTATCGAAAAAGAGTGTCCGGTCGAATTTACTATAAATTCGTTATTTTTTTCAAGAATGCTTAGTAGCGTATCTTTTGCTTTTCTGCCACTTGCTGAAACTCCTACATAAAAAGAAAGAGACTTGTACATCCACGATTCTATAGTAAGGCCAGTTCTACCTGAAGCAACACGTAATACCCACCCTTTATAATTATTAACATGTATTATTGGATTCCATTTCATTATAATCTTTGCTATTTCTCCAATTATGAACTCTCTTGTCCAATGATTTTCTTTTAAATGATTATTAATTATATTTAAAGACATGTTGAGCGATGTTTCTTCGTTTATTATTTTATTAGATGTTTCAGAATTTTTTATTCTACATTCCGCTAAAAGGAATTTTAATCTTTTAATATATTCTTCCGGCAATGAATTTGTTGTTATATAAGGCTCAATTGCTAAAGCTAAGTTCCACCACTTTTGAAAATAGCAGCGATCGATCCACTGGTAAAAACAAAAAGTATCGACATACTTTTTTTCTTTTCCTTTTAAAAACTTAATAATTTGTTTTTTTGTTTTTTCGCTATTCATTGAATAATAAAACAAGTAATTTTGACATTTTTAACAAACACCCTAAAATCCTTCTTTTTCAACAAACGTGAGAATCTCCTGAATCTTTTATTTTTGAAATAACAACTTTAAATCCTGCTTCCTCAAGTGCTCCGAGATGGTCAAGTTCTTTCATACAACATCCAGCAGGTTTTAAGTGGTTCGCCGCTCCGGTTCATACAGCCTCACTAACCTTTGGCAAGGTACTCCAGTAAACATCATCCGGGGTCCTGTCGTCAAGACCTTGATGAGGCCGCCGCATGTTATATCGATCAAAGAACTTTGTGAGTTCCTTTCGTGCATGGCTGATTGATTCATATGCCTTCAAGTATACCTCCTGATATTTGACGGTTTTCCAAAGTCTCTCGATAAATATATTATCCCTCCAGCGACCCTGGCTGTCCATGCTGATCCTGATGCCATGGTTTGCGAGAATACTTGTAAACTCTGCAGACGTGAACTGACTCCCCTGGTCGGTATTGAATATATCAGGTTTTCCATATTTCATTAATGCCTCTTCAAGCGCTTCTATACAGAATGAAACATCCAGTGTATTCGATAATCTCCAGGACAACACTTTTCTGCTTGCCCAATCCATAACAGCTACGAGGTAGCAGAATCCTTTTGTCATAGGAATATAGGTTATGTCGGAACACCAAACGGAATTGGCCTCTGTAATGTTAAGTCCACGGAGGAGATAGGGGTAGATCTTATGTCCGGGATGGGGCTTGGAAAGACGAGGCTTCTTATATAGTGCCTCTATGCCCATCGTCCGCATAAGAGTGCGGACGTGGATTCTGCCTACTTTATAACCCCTGATCTTGAGCGCACTTTTCATTCCCCTTGAACCAAGGTAGGGCTCTTCCAAATGAATCTCATCGATTGTACGCATAAGCTCTCTGTCTTTGTCGCTTACCGGGGCAGGCTCATAGTAGACGCTCGATCGGGAGAGTTGTAATACTTTACATTGCTTTGTTATAGGCAATTTATGTTCCTTATCGATCATTTCTTTGCGCTCGGCACGGCTATGCGCCCGAGCGCGACTGCTAAAAAATCGTTCTCCATGGCAAGCTGCCCGATCTTGGCATGGAGTTCCTTGATATCCGGCTCCCTGGAGGGTTTTCCTTTGTCGAAGATCTCCGGTGCTTTTTCCATAAGAACTTTCTTCCATTCTGCAATCTGGTTTGGATGTACCTGAAAACGCTCTGCCAGTTCCACTAACGTCTGATCTCCTCTGATTGCTTCCAGTGCTACTTTTGCCTTAAACGTTGCTCCATGGTTTCTTCTTGGTCTTTTTGTCATTTTCACTGCTCCTTTCTATTTTATTAGTATAGAGCAGCTTAACCACTTATGTCACTGTCTGAAATTGTTGTACCATTTCTCACTTTAATAATTCGTTTTATTATTTTTGGATCTTTAATATTGTGTTCTTCAAATATAGACTCCACTTCTTTTTGAAACTTTTCTGTATTAGCTTTTACCTCCTTAAGCTTTGCCCGACATTCAAATAAAAGAAAATTTAGTCTTTTTTGATAGTTTTCATCGAGCGAGTTTGGTGGTAAGTAGGCTGACAACTCAATCGCAATATTCCACCATCCTTCGTAATAAGAACGATCAATCCATTGGTAGATACAAAAAGGGTCAACATCATTTTTGCATGTACCGTTTAGGAACCTTTTTATCAGCTTTAGTTGGCTATCTTTATTCATTCGCCTGTCCGAATGTCTCTGTTGTTAATATTTCAAAAGAATTGTCATACATACCAAAGATTTTAAGAATTTTTTTACCAATGTTGTATAGTGTATTCGCATTGAAATTCAGCTCAGCCCATATATGGGTACCAGAAATTAGCTCACTTCTATTGGATAATTCCCTTCTGTCCTTTGAAAAATATATTCTCTTAGACCCACAAATGGCAAACACTTTTTCCTTCTTTTCAGGGTATTTATTAAAAGCAATTTGAATTATCTGCATGTAAACATCTTTGTGAGAATCTGCTCTATACGTTTTGCCTTCTAAACAAAAACCATGCACTATTGTGCCGGTTAAATCCAGATTTGTTTTAGGCAAGTTGGATTTAGGCCTAACATATATCTTGCTGCCTACCCGTTCTACTAAGGGTGTAGATTTTGCTCTCTCGTTTGATTTGTCACGACACTCTTTAAGGATATAATTAAGTCTTTTGTCATAGTCTTTATCTAGAGAATTTGGTGGCAAATATGCAGATAATTCAACGGCAAGATCCCACCATTTATGAAAATGACATCGCTCAATCCACTGATAAAGACAGAAGGCATCGACATCAAAAACCTTTTTATGCGATAAAAAATTTATTATTTGTCGTTTTTGTCTATCTTTGTTCACCTTACCCTCTGATTCTCGGTTTAATCAGGTGACTTGAATACTCCCCAGGGCTTATCACTGCCATCTGGTCGTATATAATCTGCCGTGCTTCCACAGCAATATCAAGACACATTTTGAGTTCGTCTACATGGATAGTATCGACATCTTTATGGGGAAAAATTAATTTCAAAAGACCTGAAGTCGTTTTTTGTACCGAGTCCTGGTTCCTGCTTGTCTCACCGCCAAAATCAACATGGGATGCAACAATAGTCTGAATTGCCCTTTCCCTAAGCCTCTTTAGAATCTCAGCGAAATAATCCGTCATGAAGCCATAACCCTTGGCATATTTCTCCTTTTTAATCTTGCTAAATTCCCATCCCGGGACATAGGCGTTCAGTCTGTCTATAAAAGCGGTGTCTGTGTTAATCTCCGGAGGAAGAACTGCCAACCAATGCGTATAACGGTCTGATGGTTTTGACACACCATCTTTTACGTCCAACTCAATGTTGCCCGCCAGGACAATACTCGCCGTAGAGGTGAATTCCTGGTCACCTCTGCTGAACTGACCGGTCTGCATATAGTCTTTGAGGATATTAATTGTGGCATCTGCGTCAGCAAAACGGGTACGCCCTATCTCGTCGAAATACACAACGTCCCTCTGACCGATGATGCCAAGCCGTTTTACACCCTTATGGTAAAAGAGGGTGGCAGGGGTTGTTGATCCCCCGGAGATAACGAAAGAACGAGGCGACGTATTCCTATAAGTATAGGTTTTCCCTGTCTCTCGCGGACCAAGCTCAATCATATTGTAGTTTTTCTCAACAAAGGGAACCAGCCTTAGCAAGTAAAGCAACTTTTGACGCAAGGTGTAGTGCAAAGGGTCAAAACCGATGGTGTTCAGAAGCAGATCAATCCATTCTTCGGTATTAAATAACCTTCTTTTTTCTATATAATCTTCAAGGCTGACCCGGGTAATCTGGAATGGCTTAAAGTCAGTCACTACAAAGGGATAGATACGTGTTCCAACCTTGTAGTTGTTGTCGTATTCGATGGTAGATGTCCCCCAGGCGCCTCCAGCCAACAGGCTCTCGCCATGCTCAACCAGTATATTCCGGGTGATCCGTACGGTATTCTCGCCTATGGCAGGGACAGTAACCCAGTAATGGTCCTTTGAGGCATCGAGCCTGACCTGGAGGCTGCCCAAAAGGTTGTGGACTCCTTTTTCTTTGATGCGGCTCTTGATGAGCTCTTTTTCTGCGCTATCCACCCAGTTCTCCGTCAGGATGCGATCGATTTTTGACTGGCCTGCGACTGGATTCTCTGGATCGACAAAACGGGCGACCAGGTATTCCATAACAAAACGCGGGAACTCCTTATAAGCATCATTCCATCGGGTCAGGCTTTTGAGGATAATCCTGTCGGACATTATTTCCTTAACCTTGCGGTCAAGAGGTGTCAATTCATACTTATCTTTTTCTTCCTGCATCGGCCTTCACCTTTATAGTAGACTCATAGATCTTCGAACACATCGAGAGCGCTTGTGTCTATGTCAACCTTCATGCCAACCTCTTTGATTGGGATCTCCATCTGCCTCTTCTCGGTCTTCTTTTCTTTCTGTGGCGTAATGTATTGCGCTGTCACAGCAAACTGTTTTGCTTTTGGGTCAACCTTGACAGAAACCTTCCATGTATAAGAGGTTCCTCCGAGGAGTTTCAGTTTGGTCTCGGAGATGAGGCGGCCGCTCAGTCGGCAGGCCAAGCTCACATCTGTCTCCACCGTTCCCTTATTCGCAATCTTCACCGGTATCACAATGGTGTCGCCAGGAACAGCTTCCGGTGGTGCTTCAACTGTTATCGCTATTTCTGCCTTCAAAACTGTCTTCTTCTTGAGTCTCACCGCAGGGACAACCATTTCTGCCATTGATATACCCCCGTGTGAATATCTGGCTTTTTTTCCCCCTGCTTTTGGTCTTTCAAACCAATCGCGACCGATAGCAACTGTCCATATGTCTTTGTTGTCATACGTTATTTGAGCACCTACTGCATATTTCTTGTTTCGGATGTAACGATAGGTGATGTCTTCTGGGTCGATATCACCCAAGGCCTTCAGGTCGACACTGTGTGCGTTTTCCTTGCGAAGCTCGATGAAACCGTGATCGCTGGTGATGACAACAGTGTCGTTGGGACCAATCTCAGAGCGAAGCTCCGGCAAGACAATCTTTTCAAGGCGCTCTCTTATGATCTCGTTAATCCTGACAAGGCTCCCCTGTTCGTGGTGAATCCAATCGTCACTCACACTAAAAATCAGGACGCGGTAGTGGCTATTTTCAAAGTCAAGCTCGCCTTGCTCTGCCTTTTCTTCGCCCCTTGCCAAAACTTTCAGCAACTTCTTGGATTCGTCCTTTCCCAAACCAAGATGGCGAGAAAGAAGAATATTGTGGTCAGTGGTCGGTTTGTTGTAATAGTCTTTCCAGGAAGCAGGGAGCTTACCGGCAAAAAAGGCTACTCTCGAAATATCCGTATATGATGGTAGTGTGGACAGATAGATTTGCTCCTCGCCATCAACCTCGAAGAATTCTTTCAACCGTGGCCAAACAACACGATTCCACGAATCAAGTCTGAGTCCGTCCAATACAATGATCCACACCTTTTCCGGGTGATGAATGCAGGTCTGAATGAGATTTCTGAGTATCTGTGTATTCAGGTGCGGGAAGTGGACATAGGAGGAAAAATCGGTAATAATCTTTTCTGCCAGCGCTTGGTCGAATGCGTCAATGACTAACATAGCCTGGTGTTCGATCTGCTCCAAAAAAGGCTTCAAGGCCGTACTCAAAGACTGGTCCTTCAAAAGGCGCATAATCTCTTTAATCTCAGCAAGGGTAAGTTCGAGCAGATGATAGCAATGGTTATGGTAGGCATCGATGAGCTTAAATAATCCCTCTGGTGGTTTCGATGGTTTGCTCAATGTGCGTAGAAACCAGGCAAAGTAGCCGATAAGATCAAGCGTTTGGATGGCTTGCAGCGAGAAAGGGCTTTTTTGATAAAACTCACCCTTACTGTCTTTTTCAGGTCCTCGCATCAGCGCTGCCTTTCCCTCGGAGGATCCGAGAAGCTGCACCAGGACCCTGCGGCCAAGGACAAAAGCAAGAGCCGGATACGGCTCTGCCATAACCATTTCAAGCATCTCATCAAAGGAAGCAAAAGTGATTGTATTGACGATCTTGCTCAGGGCCTCAATTAAATCTTTCTCCCTCTCAGCCTCCTCACAGATTCTCATTTGAAGGTCAAGGTCGCGTTTTACCTCTGCCAAAACGGCACCAATCGATTCACCAATGGAATACACGTCAAAATCGAGAAGGCCAAGCTTTTCCAGATCGTAAATCCCTCGGGGGACAGCATACCTTGCTGTTATTGTCCCAAAATAAAGGCAGCGGACCAGGCTTGCCCTTTCAAGGCTGCACCAATTAGCAAGTTGTGGATGAGGTTCTGACCTCAGAATCATGGCTCTGAGAACCGCCATTTCTTGTTCGGTCAGTTCACAAAGGATGACGACCTTGATATAACGCATGATTCGTTCTATATGATCCGTGGGGAGGGAAACAAGATCCTCAATAGATATTTTCGGACAACTCGTTGCCAGAGTAACTGCCATGGCGTCGAACCTGTTCATCGTAGATGACGCGACTGCCAGTTTACGAAACTTGGCGAGATTTCCGACAAGTTTATCTACTTTGTCTGACCAGAGGGACAATAGTGGCTCCTCAAAGAGATCTGGCGGCAGCTGATCTTTGACCATTTCTGAAAGAAGCCCCGAAGGGCTGCAATCAATCACATCAACCGCCTCCTCAACAAGATCGGGAATGTAGGAAAGGTCAACAACACTTTTTGAACTCGAATCGACTATACCCTGGGCGATAATGACGATGCGCCCATTGTTCGCCTGTATATCACGCAAAATCTTTCGGAGGATAAGATCGTTTCTGTCGTAAACCAGCACCTGCCAGTCCCGCCCTGCTGCATCCATCAAGGGGTTTGGTGCATCTACCAAACACTTGGGGTCAAGAACCAGTACGAGGCGTGCCGAATCTACTGCCTTACCAAGGCGGTTTGAAAGAATATCCAGAAATGTATGGGCCTTTGTTGGCATAACTCCTTAAAACAGCGTTGTCTGTTCCCCTCCGGTTACTTTCTTCTCTTTCCCCTTTTTCGCGGCGAACTTTGCATACCGCAGACGATCAGAAGCGGCTTTGCCTTCTGGCAGCTCCTGCCAGCCCGGATTGGCAGAAAGGGTCTGTTCCAGGGCGAGGATCAAGTTCCATTCTTTTCGGGAGGCAAGCATCTCTATCCACGTAAATACTTCGTCGATTGAAGGTTCCCGGTTTAGTTTGCCTGAGAGGTATCGCTCGCACTCACGGATCACCCGCTCTTCCTCCTGGCCCTTGAGGACCTGTCGCTCATGTTCATCAGGGACCCTGTAAGTCCCATTCGGATTTTGAATGAAAAATTCGTCGAGAAGCTCTTCAAGCCCTCGTGTCCCTTTATAATTGCCCTTCAGTTTTGCCTGCTTCCAGAGCGGATCGATTTCGTCAAATCGTCGCGGTTCCTTGCTCAAAAGGCCGGTCAGCCACAGGACGGCTGAAGGTTCATTTCGTACAACGACCTCCCCCAACCATCCGTTTGCCGGGTACCATGCTCCTTCATGCTCTATCAGAGAGCGCTTCATGCCTGCCTGATGGAGCACGTCCGACACGAAACCTGCGCTGAAACCCTGCATAGAACAACCTTCCTCAAGAACCCTGCGCTGCACCGCCCGCGTTATAGCCTCCACCGTTCGCTCGCTGGCAGGTGCTTCAGGAGAGAGGTATTGAAAATACATCTTTATCTGGTGAAGGATAAAGCCCTCGACATCATCGATTCGTTTCAATTCGCTGTTTCTGACCTGGGGTACCTTTGGCTTGTGCAGGTTGAGCAGGACGTCTTTGGAGATGACTTTTTCCTGGCCTTTCTCGCCCTTGATGCCCTTGAAACTTCTCTGCACCTTGTCGAACTCCCGCCCACCGTAGATTACAAAACCTGCCTCGTGGGCCGCGTCTTGAATCGCCTCCCAGACGCGGTCGTCGGAGTTCGAGAACACGACAGTTGCCCATCTGTTCGGTTTGAGGACCCGGTACATCTCCCGAAAGGACTCGGCCATGAGCCGCTTATAATCCTCAAGCGTCTTTCCTCCCTCGGACGGCTTACGGCTCTTGTTCCACACCGCCTCAAGGGAATCATCGGTGAATTCTTGAAGCCATGATTCCCAGAGGAAGGAGCAATCACTATAAAAGATATTGGAGCCGAAGGGAGGGTCGGTGAAGATATAGTCAATAGAATCTTTGAAAATGCCATCAAGGTCTGTTGCTGTTTGCTTTGAAATAAATGACGCATTACAGTCTTTACTTTTTGACTTTTCTCTCTCTGATTCAGTTAATACCTTGATTCTCCTCTCAATCTGTTCAATCACATTCATTTCGATTGAAATTGCCGGCATATATAAATTGCCAGAGAGTACTGCGAACTGTGGCCAACGATTTCGCTTTGATGCCACGCCTATTATTGCAGTAAGACCAAATTGAAGCTTCTCCTTAACCCGAGAAGATACTACCGAACCGATATTCTCCCACAACCTTGCCAATGCCCACAGGTTCCTCTTCGTGTAGAAGTCGCATGCCCTGGTTATACCTTGATCCCTGTGAACACCCCTCCACATCTCCCGGGTGTCATCGAAGGCATTGGTGGGATACCAATATGGGATTTCTTTGTTCTCTATCTCCCGTAATCGTTCGAGTTCAAAATCGGTTACACGGTGCTCGGCTCTACGGGGCTTGTTCTTTTTGGGATCGATGTAAACATAGTTTGTTATCACGGGTATAGACCGAACAAGGGGCAATTCTGTCTTTTTCCATGTTTCACCGCATTGAGGACACATGAATGTATCCTTTACCTGCCCTGATTTGCTGTCAACAGCCACATCCCAGAGGATGATTTCACAGCCACAGCCATCAGGGCTAACAGGATGTCTCTTGAGGTCCCGTTTCTTGGGTGCACAGCGATATACATCGCTCCAGATCGTATATTGAATTGTCGCCGGTATCTTTTCACCGGTCTCTGGGTCCTCATGATAGGTTTCGTAGAGCCAGCTGAACTCCTCTTTCACCGCTTCTTTTATCCGCTCAAATTCCTTTTTCAGTTCGTCGACATTGCAGGGCGTGCAGTAGTTTCTGGCGATGTGCACTGCTGCCGGTGAGAGGTCGTTTAATATGACATAGCGAGAACCAGACGGAGCCAGAAGGGCTGCTACACCCGTCATGCCTGTGCCGCAGAAGGGATCGAGTATGAGGTCTCCTGGTTCAGTATAATGCTCTATGAAGGGGATTATCCCCTGGTAAGGGACTTTCGTATGGTAGGAGTGGGCATTGTAGATGGGCGTATTTTTGCCCGCAACCACTGGTTTATCGTAGGGGAGTTTTTCGTACTCGTCCGATTCGGGGTTGTAGGGTTTACCGTGCTGTCTGACGAATTGGTTCAGGTCATCGTGTTTTCGTTCTGTCATATCTGCCAATCCTATTTAAAACTGAGGAGGATTTTCTTCCCCTCCTTCTTCTGTTCTGCAAACTCTCGCTCCAGGAGGCTCCGCAACTGGGCGAGAAATCTGTCGATATCGCTTTGGGCAAGGACTGAGAAATCGCTTGTGATACGATCAATGACTCTGGTCTTTATAACCTGGGTGTTCGCATCATCAAGTATCTTCTGTATGGTCTCGATAACCGCGGGCGTGAGATTGGCCGCCACGTCATTAAGTTTATTGAGCTGCAGCAGGTCCAGGAGGGTTTTTACATCGTCCTTATTACGTTCCTGTATCACCTTCTCCAGCTGACCCCGCAAGACATTGAGCCTGTTTGACAAAATCCCCTGGGTTGTCTTTCGAAGCTTCGCTGCTTCATCCTCAGGCGGCACGTATGAAAGTTTATGATGCTCCGTTGATTCACCGGAGAGTTCACGATCAACAATCTTGCAAAGCTTATCATAAGCGTCAGCAAGATCGTGACCCTGAGGAGGCCCAATAGTCAGAATCTGATTCAGCTTGCCAAGGCCCAGTAACAGTGCTTCTGTTTCATCCAGTTGTGTCTTGATCTTTTCCAGTGTCTCCTGATTGCGCTTTGCCTGTACCTCCTCTGCAGCGTGGAGATGCTGCAGGAATTTTTCAGTCTCATTCAGAAGCGATGCCACTCCGCTTGGGTTGCCGATGAGTGAGGTCAGCCTGTATCTTGGCAGGAGAAGGTCTCTCTCCAATGACAGGTTCTGATCAGTGCCCACATCTGCGCCTTTGAGCTGGCTCAGCATTGCGATAACCTGGGTGGAAAGACCTGCTATGTGACGAAGGGCATAAACCCTATCAAATTCTTTCTTAAACTCGGCGATATCCGGTGCAAATGCACGCCGTTTCGCATCAAAAACATCCAGGTCTTCAGAAGTGAAGAGTTCTTCCACTTTTTGCAGCAAATCTACATCCTCCTTCGCGAGGGGATCGCCTGTACTGTCAGAAAGGGCCTTGAGATTAACAGTCATGCTATGGATGGCAGGCGCCTGCTTCGCCATATGGGAAAGAAAAGTGCTGACCTGGATGTCGATGTCGTGGGGGTTGCTGGCCGGTTTTGCATCCTCCCATATGAGCTTGGCAAAGGGCTGGACATTATTCCAGTCCGGCCCTGAAACCACAACGAGACTCTCGACGTGTTTCTCCATATCAGACTGGTATTTGACATCCACAACGCTGGCTCTGGTAATTCTATTTGATTTGAGACGCTGACCGTCTTGGGTGACGACGTTATGTTGAGGGTTTAATTGTATTTCTACCTGGGATGGGACAACCTTGGAGCGCACATAGATAAGGAGAAGTGTCATACATAGCTGAGGCGGTATCCCATATGGAGGGTATGCCATCTCCTTGAGCAAATTCCAGATTATGATCGCAGGTGATTTTTGAAGGCGATCATCGAGAAGCTGGAAGAAACGGGAGTACTTCGGATTGAGTTTCTTCGGGTCTTCGGCGGTCGCCAATCCGAGGCCGACTGCTTTCTGTTCGAGGGTGCTTCTCACGGCCTTTGCACTGACATCTGCCTGGACCAAACCAGTGAAAAGGTTCTTGCAATCTGCAGGGGATATGACCTTCTCGATCTTAAGGGTTTCGAATACGTTTGAAAATTCCTTATACGCATTCTCAAGGGTTGGCCGTATGAGTGCCGCGTGGCGCTGATCCGGAGTCGGCTTTGTCATGGCGGCCAGTAAGTCCAGGTTGAGGCCGTCCTTCGTATGAACCGCACCTTTCTGGAAGGGTTCGAGTTGGTAGCGAAGAATGTCGGCAAGGGCGTCGGCATGGGTCGACTCAGCGAAAGCCCTGATCTGGGCAGCATCAGGCCCCTTCTGCTTATCGGGTCCATAATCTTTCATGAGTTGTTTTGCTGCGAGATAGGTGATCACCATGTCTTTCACTTTTTCGCTAAGCTCAGCAGCTTCGACCACGACAATCCTCGAATCAAGCAGGCTTCCCGGTATCGAAGCGCCTTTATTGAGCACATAAACGAGGCGAAAATGTGTGTATGGGTCAGTTATGACCGCTCCGAGCTCGGGCCTCCAGCTCCGGGTGAGCAAGGCCTCGCCTTCGTAGCTCAACTGGTGGGCGTCTACACTGATCCTCGAAGACTTATCAAAGGCATACCCATTAAAGAGCGCCGGTAGCCCCCTCGTTTCCGTGGGCGATGCGACGAGCAACCCTTCCCAGCATTCCTTGATCTCCAGGGACCGAGCCCTACAGTCTTCTTTGATCACTTCCAACAGCTGCTGTGGTGTCGGTCCCATCTCTTTTGGTATAAACCGCGCCCCTCTATCCCTTTTCGAGGGATCATATTCCAGTTGAGGTATTCGCACCGCCATCTCCCCAAGGAGCATCTCCACCCGTTGTTCCCCAGTAATGGGACCCGTAAAGGTAAGGGTCGCATCAGCGAGTTCAGAAGCTGTCATGGGAATCGCCTGTTCACCTGAGATTACGAACTGAATATAGAGAATTGTAAGAATGGCTTTCCCAATAAAAAAGTCTTCTTCATCGTCAAAAACCCTGGGAAGCTGTGCAAGGGCATCCCTGAATTTTTTCTGGGAATCGCCAAAACGAGGGCTGGCAAGGGCGTTCTGGAGGCTGGGGCTATATTCGTGAACACAATTCATTGCAACCGGCATATTTAGAGCCATGATATCCTGGGATTTCATCACATCGTAAAAGATATTAAGCCCAAGACGCACTCCCGGCATATCTTGCACGCTGCTTGTAAATCTCCTCACCGTTTCGTAGGCAAGCGGGTGAAAGGGGAAGGTGTCGAGGAATGTCTCTTCAGTTTCATTCTTATAGAAGGCAAATTCGTTATAAAAGTCATGATAGTAAAGCTTGGCCTCCTTCTCCATATCTTGTTTGTAGCGCCGCACCCTATATGCACATATCACGTGGTAATCTCTTTCCGCCCCGGACCCGGCGAGCAATGGAAGCGGTTTTAGCCTCCCTGCAAGCTGGGCAGGGATATCCGTTTGCGAGGCAATCACAGTGAATATCTCACATCCATACTGCTTTGGAAGGATTTCTGTGAGAGCCTGAATAACGCTGGAGTCGAACATACCCTCAGGTGAAGTGATCTGCCGCTGTGAAAGCCACGATTCATACTCGTCGATGATGAAGAGAAGGCCGTTGTAGCCTGTTTTAGCGTCCACTATTTGTTTGTAAAGATAGAGTAGCCTGTCGTTGACACTCACCTTCGGTTCGAAGGGGATGTTATTCTCTTTGAAAAAACGTCGAACGAAATCAGCAAATCTATCAGGATGGTTTCTTTTAAGATCTCCAGCTTTCTGGCCACTTCTCTGCTGAATGAAATTGTTGATGGTACCCTGCAGGGAAACATTGAACCCATCGAAGAGGTTGATCGTTTCGGCAACCGGAGTGATGTTGATCTTTTTGTCTAACCCAAGCCTTGTAACAGCCTCATCGATTTCTTTCTCAAGCTGGTCGAGAAGTGTGATGGGCCGATCCATGCTAATAGCTGTCTTCCCCCTTAATCCCGCTACCACCGGAAAAAGACGACGCCTTTCGAATTTGAACCGGTAATTTCGAATATCTTCTTCATGGACGGAGTTCCAGACTGCATCTGAGTTGTCGGCCAAGAGACAAGCCAAGGTTGCCAGAAAATGAGATTTTCCGACACCATATTCGGCGGTGAGCCAAAATCCGCGCCCCATCGGTTCAGCAAAAGACAGAAGAATCTCCTCGAATGCAGTCTTTAATGTTTTGGCAAAGTAATAGAGTCTTACTGTCTCTTCACGATTGCCAGGTTCTATAGATGTTTCAAGATAGATGGTTGTATCCAGGTAATCCTGTTCCTTCCCATTCTTGATGACCGGAACCCTCTCGATTATTTCACCTAAAGGTCTTCGCGTTGGCATTAATCTCCTCCTATAACATCAACAGTGCAGTCAGTATCCCCAAGCTGTCTTGCGAACTGTTTCATAATAGAGGTTGTGTTTCTCTTAACCCAAGTCTCGGTCCTGGGGGGCAAATCCCTTCCCGATTCCCGTGGAAACATAAGCACTGCGGCTGACCGCGGACTAACGGCTAATTTAAACAGAATTGACAGGTCACACGAATATCGTGCCAACAGTATCGCATTTTCGATTATCAAAACAGATGGCTCTTGCCTGTTTTTCTGGTAATCTCGACAGGTTTCATTGAGGTGATTCTGAATGAATGTGCGGTGATCAGCCAGCGCATCGTTTTTTGGAAGCATGGTCTGCGCCATATCTTCGTAATGGGCTTCTAAGCCCTCAGTTAATCCTTCCAGTTTATATTTCATTCCTGTCCAGATAAAAACGGGGCGCTGGGGGACAGGACCAACTTTCATTTGTGTCAGTCGAGATACAAATTCTTCAGCTTTCATACTGGGCGGCTACCTTATCAAGAAGTTCATTCCATGTATATCTGGTGGTAATCTGTTCAAGGTGATCGACCATAGAATACCGCATGATAAGCCCCTGGGCTTCTGCCCGTCGAAAACCTATACGAACATGATCAAATTTTCTATATCCAAGAAAACGCCAGAAGTTGGATGCTTCAATCTCTGTTAATTTAATGGTCCTTGGATTCTGTGCCAGCAGAAGGTGAGTTGAAAGAATCAAGGCATCTTCGAGATTGCCAAATCCAACCACTATAAGGTCTTTCTTGCCATGGGGTATAACGTATCCAGCGTGTTGAAGGCAGTTCAGGATCCTTTGATTTAACTTGTCGCTTTGCTGAGTAAAGGTAGTCTGAATATAACTTTTTATATGGTCTCGCTGGATTGAAGAACCTGGTTCTCGTGGCCAGATTACTTCAAGATAAACTTTTGCAATTAATGGTTCTGTTGCGCAAAACAAAATACGCCAAATCTGTTCAAGCAGTTCTGCGTTTATTTTCAGTTGAATTAAGCATATAAACCCATCAAGTACTTTTTTATCAAGTCTCTGAAAACGAGTCAATATTGCTCTGCTGTATCGCTTTCGTGTTTCTGATGAATTGAAATTCAGCTTACTTTGAATAAAGTTTTCGTCTAATAGTTCATCAGAATGTTTTATAAAATAGAACAATTTTAAAGTCTCTGCCCATATAGGTTCCTGTGGAAATGGTGTCCTCATAAAGTCCAAATTACCGAAAGCAATGTTATTTATATGATCTAAAATATTATTATGTTTGTTCACTTCAATATACACCAACGTATCTTAAAAAAATACCTTGAAAAACATTCTATGGTCAAGTCTTGAATTATCAGTTTTTTCATTCTTAAGCCCCCCACAAAGCCCGATTTTCCTGTCAACAGAAATTCTCATGACCGTTTTGTCCCTTTGCATTCATTATAAATAGCAAGCCCTCGTCACTTATGCTAATCATTTCAGTCAGTACGAATTATATTGCAATATTTCATCAGAATTAAAATGCCGATGACGATTTATTTGTTTATAATCCTACTTCCTACTTCCTAAATCCTCAATCCTACTTTCTGCTTTGCCCTTCCGATTGCCTCCCCGTTATCCCGTATACAAAAACTCTAACGCCATGAAACAAAATGTTCAAGGAAAATAACCATCACCTAATGTCCGCTATGACCCTTGACCGCTGGCCATAGATAACAATTACCTTATCTCCGATATTCAGACATGGCTCAACTCCCTGGACAACAGTAATGAGGGATCCGTTCTCTGTCTCTACGACATATTCCATTCCCTGCTGTTGAGTTGCCCCTTCTTCTGTTATGCTGCCGATAATGCCGCCAACGACAGCACCGCCAATTGCCCCTATTATGTTTTCTCTTGCTGCTCCTCCGATGGCCGAGCCTGCAACGCCTCCGGCCGCAGCACCTGCAGTGGTCCCCACCCCTGTTTGTGATCCAAGTATATTTACCAAGCGTGCACTTATAACTTTGCCGCGCACAGCCCTGTTGACCTGACCCACAGAGCCTACCGCATAGCTGTCGGGCGAGATATTGCGCATACAGCCGTAAAGGGCGCACAGAGGCAATACAATGATCGCTATTAATGTGAATTTAATAATCGTTTTCATCTGTCTGCCGGGAACATGGGTTTGGTCATATCTACCGACTCAAGCGCCTGAAGAAATTGCAGAATATTGTTCTGAACAGCACGGTTGACAGATTCCCTTGCACGTACCAAACCGAGAAAGGCATAATTGAAAGGACATACCCCTTCAGAGTTTATTGTTGTTGTAAAAACTATATCCCCGTTTGTCCTG
>Ga0302242_1001372_pt1 | contig 18580 bp, 18 predicted proteins | sample AAG_UR_Lys_MG_FD_193510 | JGI IMG/M metagenome (GOLD analysis project Ga0302242, IMG submission 193510) | Enriched activated sludge microbial communities from anaerobic digester in WTTP, New Holstein, Wisconsin, United States - AAG_UR_Lys | ecosystem: Engineered > Bioreactor > Anaerobic >...
TGGATTGCTTCAGAGATTTCGAAACCACGAGATGCTGTGTTTCGAAGGTCTTGCTTTTTATGACAAAAGTTCTGGTAATGCTATATTCATCAGCTTTTCCTTGGTTGAATGTAACCGTCAGATCATGGTCTCCTGCCGCTGCGTATAAATCAATGGGCAATAGGGCAATGAAATGATCCCCATACTTAAAAACTTTTTCTTTTACTTTTACCACGTCGGTATGAATGCTTACCGTATCCTCTTCGTTTACTTTTTCAATTTTCAGCCCTAACATATTGCCCGGATAGTGTTCTGCGGTGGTGATCGTAAAATCTCCGGGATGGCTTTTTAAACAAGCCGCAACCGAGGGTGTCTTTGACTCGCTGCCACAAAAAGATTGCCCATCAATGGTTACCGTCTGGGTTTCCTTTTCCCACCCTACCGCCGTTCCAAAAGCTTCCAGTACCGCTCTGATGGGTATAAAAGTCCTGCTCCCTCTTATTTTTGCAACGGTATCATTTGGGATTTGCTGCCCGTTTTTTATGATATAGTATTTTCCAATCGGCACCTCAACCATAATGTCATCTTTTTTAAGAAGAGCGGTCTGTGTATCTTTGTTCCAATCCACTTCGGCGCCTAAGGACTCCATGGTAATGCGCAGCGGTACTTGCGTCCTATTGTGAGAATCCATAAAGGGAATTCCCGTATGACCACAAAATTCAAGGTTCGTATCATCTATACTAATATCCACCGCATAAGCACTGGTGGAAAACATAAGAAGCAATAGAAAGACAACAGCAAAGACAACAATTTTTCTTTTCAATTTTTCACACCTCTTTTTTTCTTGCTCATTCTTCCCAGCCTGGCAAGGCCTTGCAAATTTCCTTGTAGTCCGGGCATAACTTCCCCACCAGCCTCCAAAACGACCTGTCATGGTTCAGATGCATCAAATGACACAATTCGTGAATGACCACGTAGTCAATGGCTGACTCCGGAAACAATATGAGATTCCAGTTAAAGGTCAGTTCCCCTCTGCTGTTGCAGCTCCCCCATCGGTCCCCATGGGACTCAAAGACACAGGACTTGTACTTTTTACCAATCATAGGTTGAAAATGCCGCAGTCGTTGCTCAATGTGCTTTTTCGCCTGCCTCTTGTAAAAAGTGATCAGGGCCTTGGTATAATCGACCTGGCCTCCTTCTGGTGCTTCCAACAAAAGAGAATCCCCTTTCAAGGTAAATGCCACTTTCTTTACCTCAGGATTTATTTTTGCCTGTATGGGCCATTGTTTTCCTAAATATGTGATAGTTTGTTCAGTCATAATTTTATACACATTCTAATAACGCTCCATCAAGAGAAAGTCTCGAATATTAATGTTTTTAATTCCGTTTCTTCCTCTATCGATTTCATCCATCGAGACAACATATTTCGGGTAATTGTCAGGAATGGTTTCAAGAACCGTAAATTCCCTTTCTACCGTTTCTTCTGTGGCAAGAAGATAGGTCACCTGCACATATATTTTCTCATTTTCAAGGGATGCCACAAAGTCGATCTCATTATTATTATTTTTCCCGATCCTGACCCGGTATCCTCTGCGAAGCAATTCCATATAGACGATATTTTCGAGAGTCTGGTTTATATCACGCATGTTATTGCCATACACAGCTTCACGGAATCCATGATCCGCAATATATATTTTTTCCTGAAACTGCAGCAGTTTTTTTCCTATTACATCTTCACGCGAAACCATATGAAGAAAACAGGCTGTTTTGCAGTAGTCGATATAGTTATAAATTGTTTCCGTGGAAACACTTCGGCTTTCGCTTTTCAGATATTTTGTAATATTGGCCGCAGAAAAGGTATTTCCGATATTTGCAATAAAAAACTGTATGATCCGCTTAAGCAGTTCGATATCCCGTATTTTGTTTCTCGTTGCAATATCCTTTAATATAATGGAATCATAAATATCGTTCAGATACTGCAGCGCACTCTTTTCATCCATCGAGAATTGATGAAGAAACGGCATTCCGCCTCTTGTAAGGTAGGTCTGAAAAACCTCTGCCGGGTTTCTTCCCGGAGCAATGTCCAGCACCTCTTTGAACGAAAATGGATATATTTTAAACTCAACATAACGCCCTGCAAGATATGTCGCCAGCTCCCCTGATAAAAGTTTTGCATTGGACCCGGTTATATAAATATCTGCGTCAAAATCGATGAGGCAGGAATTTACCATGGTTTCCCAGCCTTCGAGCTCCTGTATCTCATCGAAAAACAAGTACATTTTCCCGCTGATTTTTGATGAAAAATCCTTTATATGCGAATAGATACCGTCAAGAGAATGAATATCATTGTTACTTTTACTTTCAAAATTCACCGTTAAAAAATGCTTATCGGAAATGCCTTGTGAGCGCAGTTCGGCCTGGATCAATTCAAGCATCACAGATTTTCCAGAGCGGCGTATCCCGGTGAGTACCTTAATGATATCCTTATCCATAAAAGGACGGATCCTTGAAATATATAGTTCTCTGTTTATCATTTCAGCGCACCCCCTTCTTAATATACTATATCGCCAGAATATCACAGTTATACCGAAATTCCAACCAGATTTTTCAAATATCTTTCGTTATATCGAAATCTAAATTTTTCAAACCAGCTTCAGTCGCTTGCCATTTTGCACAGCCAAATCCAATTTGTTGTGGTATGATTAAAAGATTAGCGCAACACAATACAAAATGAGCCGGAGGATGCAATGGACAACCAGGAAGAAAAACATCAGCGACGAATTCGATATAAGGGCACTCACCCCAAAAACTATCAGGAAAAGTACAAAGAACTTCAACCCCAAAAATATGCCGATGTGGTGGAAAAGGTGATGCAAAAAGGCAGTACTCCCGCCGGCATGCACCGCTCTATTTGCGTTGATGAAATATTAGAATTCCTGCAGATCACTCCCGGACAGATCGGTCTGGATGCAACCCTGGGTTATGGCGGTCATACGCTGGAAATGCTCAAATGTCTGGACTCTAAAGGGCATTTGTATGCCATTGATGTGGATCCCATTGAATTACCACGTACGCAGTCCCGTTTGGAAGGTTTAGGGTATGGCCCGGAAATTTTGACCATCCGGCAAATGAACTTCTCCAGTATCAATCAAATCATTGCGGAATCAGGACCCTTGCATTTCATTCTGGCGGATCTGGGAGTCTCCTCTATGCAAATAGACAATCCGGAAAGAGGCTTCACATTCAAAGCAGAAGGCCCTTTGGATCTAAGACTGAATCCCAAAAAGGGGGACTCTGCCGCAACTCGTTTGAAAACCATTTCACAGGACGACCTGGAATGTATGCTGCGAGAAAACGCAGACGAACCGAATGCCAAAGCCATCGCCCGGGCCATTGTTTCGGAAATCCGAAAAGGAACCACCGTCGCTACCACAACGCAGCTCCAGCAGATCATCAAAAACACTTTGAAGTCCATATCCGGCAGCAACAGCGATGCGAAAATCAAAAAAGCCTGCCAGCGATGCTTTCAGGCTCTACGAATTGATGTCAACAATGAATTTGAAGTGCTGCGTAAGTTTTTAGATAAGCTGCCGTCTGCACTTGCCGAAGGGGGACGTGTGGCCATCCTCACCTTTCACTCAGGAGAAGATCGGCTCGTCAAAAAATCTTTTCAGAGCCTGTTTCGCGACGGGGTTTATCGTGAAATCGCAGAGGAACCCATCCGGGCGTCCGCAGAAGAACGCAATAACAATGGGCGCGCACGTTCTGCCAAATTGCGCTGGGCAATAAAGGCATAGTTCTTCAAAAATCATTCCAGCGAATATCCAATATTGCTGCCGCTCCGGACTGCCTGGACGATCTTTCCTAAATCACTGCAGTCTCCAATCTTATAAACGTTCTCAAATTTTTCTTTCATTTCGTCATACAGATCCGTGTTTGGCCGGATCCCTAAAGACAGTATTACCATGTCCGCGGGCACACTGACTTGCTCATTGTTGGTCATATTTTTTACCAGAACACGTCCTTCAACAATTGATTTCATTGGGTTTTTGTGGTACAATTTAGCCATGAAAACACAGGAAGTATCGGCAGAAAAACTGCTTGTAGCAATAGAAGAAAAAGACCGCAGAATTGCTGAACTTGAGAATCAGGTGGAGTGGCTTATGAGCCAGATGAAGCTTCTTAAGAGCAAGCAATTTGGCAGCTCAAGGGAGCAGACCGATAGTGATCAACTCTCCATTTTCAACGAAGCAGAAGCAAATGCCGATTTCACCATACCTGAGCCGGAGATTACAGAAGTAAAGGCACATTATCGTAAACGGACCAGGCTTACTACGGATAAATTACCCGAGGACTTACCGGTAGAAATCATCGAACATGAACTACCTTTAAAAAATCGTATTTGCTCTGATTGCGGTTGCGAACTGCATACAATGGGGAGAGAAATACGGGAAGAGCTAAAGATTATCCCTGCGAAAGCCGTCCTATTGCGCCATATACAGCATGTGTATTCCTGCCGCAACTGTGAAACCAAATCAGACCATGTAAGAATCGTAAAGGCGGATATGCCGTCGCCGGTCATCAAAGGCGGATTTGCCTCGCCGGAGACGGTTGCTCATATTGCAGTCCAAAAGTATAGCATGGCTTCACCCCTTTACCGTCAGGAGCAGGAGTGGAAGCAGAATGGTATCCTACTTAGCCGCCAAACCATGGCGAATTGGCTGATAAAAGCCAGCGATAATTGGTTGCTGCCGATCTATGAGGAAATGAAGCGAAGGTTGGTTAAGCATGAAGTACTTCATGCCGACGAGACAACCCTCCAGGTGCTAAAAGAGCCAGGAAAAACGGCACAACAAAAGAGTTACATGTGGCTATACCGAACAAGTGGCGAGGCAAAACATCAGATTGTGCTTTATGATTATCAAACCGACAGAAATCATGCAAGGCCGAAGAGTTTTCTTAAGGATTTCGAGGGTTATCTTCATGCGGATGGGTACGACGGATATCACAAACTACCGGAGAGTATCATTGTAGTGGGCTGTCTTGCTCATCTTCGGCGAAAATTCTTTGATGCGTATAAAACATTACCCAAAGAGAAAAGGGATTCTTCGAATGCAGGAAAAGGCGTTGCCTATTGCGATAAGCTGTTTGCATTGGAAAGACAATTTGCCGGTCTTTCTCCCGATAACCGATTCGCAGAGCGGGAGCGGTTATCAAAGCCTTTGCTGAATGAATTTTACACCTGGATGGATTCTCTGACCGGTTTGCCCAAATCACTTCTGGGAACAGCAGTAAGCTATGCAAAATCCCAGCGAATATACATAGAAAGGTATCTGCTTGATGGTCGCCTTGAAATCTCCAACAACCGGGCCGAACGCAGCATTAAGACCTTAGTAATCGGTCGAAAAAATTGGCTCTTTGCCAACGTCCCCGGCGGTGCCAGAACCAGTGCTGTTTATTACAGTCTGATTGTAACTGCGAAGGAAAATGGCCTTAATCCATTTGAGTATTTGGCATGGATCTTTCACAACGCACCGAATCTGGGAAAGCCGGGATATGCTGCTACGATCGATGATTTACTCCCTGGCAGCAAAGCCTTGCCGGAAAAGGTATATACCCCGCTGCCTAAGTCTGCAGATCCGGAAAAGTATGCCTGGGAGGAAGATTGATGAGAGTTGGCAAGCATACGGCATTTATGATTGATTTTGTTTCTGATTTTGCAGACGGTATACTATCCAGAGACGCTTTTGACATGGATTATTCCGGGTATATTATCGAGCATTTCTCGATGATGGAAAGAGAAAATATGCGTTTAGCTCATAAATTTGCCGACACTGTAGATAGTGCTGTGGAATTTGCCGGGAATCACAATATCTCCGACGAGGATTTCAGGATAATGATCAACAACGCTATTTGCGATCTACTTGGCATAGATGAGCCAGAATTAATCTAGTTCAAGTCATGGTGTACTTGACGCTTACGCCGGAATACTGGTTTCCATTTCACTGGAATTGCGGTTTCCTACGACCGGACTGCCGGTGTAACCGGAACCGGAATACTCACAAAAAGAAAGGTTTCCAGCAATCGGCGACTACAACCGAAAGTCTGGAAGCCTCTGATTTCAGGCCTTTTGAGGCCTATTATTTATCTTTGCGTGACATCAAGACAACAGTCTCAACGTGGAACGATAGGCTCACCTCGATGTCTGGTCTGTATTTTTCATTTTGTCCGTTCGCGGAAATAGGTCAATAGTGGATTTAATGGGTGTTCACTGTTCGAGGGAACAGGTCAACTGATTTCTTCCGTCCGCGGGAATAAGTCGATATATGGTTAAATACCATGATTCCCACTCCGTTGCACCAAAAAATTTGATACAATGCTGCACCCCCTAATATGGCAAGGTGGTGCATTTAATTTTCTACGCGATAATTCATCGAACGAGTAGTTTTATAATCAAACTAACGTAATGCGCATTGTTATCGTTATTCTTTTTCTACTCCGACCAGATTCAATATTCTTATTATAGGTTCAAGTAGTTGCTTAATACAACTTCATTCCAGACAAAGTTCAACGAGGCGTCGAAAAGGCCTACAGCACTTCCTGCTATAAATTTCGAAAGATACCGAGCATCCTTTTTCAACTCAGGAGGCAGGTTGCTTAAAAAATCGGGCAAAGCTTGCATTATTCGAACTCGTTCGTCGGGCGATGCAATAACATTATCTACAGGAAGGCCGAAGCTTTCTAAATATCGCTCAAACCCGCTGAAACCTGAGGCCGAAAGTGCCGATTGATTCAAGGGAGCCAGTTGATTACTTTCGCTCATATCTATTAACCTCCTATTCCTCGAATCCTGAATCCCGCACCCGCAGTGTGCGGCAATTCTCGGATATAGTCCGCACAGTTTGTTGGGTGAATCCTTCGTCAGACTCTGCTTGAACTTCAAGTGATACCGTGACCTTTGCACCATCGACCGAAGTCAAATGTTGGATGATTTCCTCGACGTACTTTTGAACATCTCGATTGATGCGAGTGGTGTCAAGGTCTGCTGACATAAAGAACCTTCTGTTCTTGGGCGTGGATACGGAAGGGGTATTATCTTCGCGAATTGCGCTACCTTCGTTTGATGGTGTGTATACAAATCTGCCCTCACCGCTTGCATTTGTGGGAACTGTCGCACTTCCGTCAAGACGCGATGCCGCATCTGCTTCCGCTTGATGTTTTGCCGCTTCTTCGGCAAACTGCTTTTGAGCAACATCAACCTTTACCAGATAGCCTGATTTTTCAATAAACCCAACATACTGGTTAAATTTCAGATCAATGTATCGTGTGCCGTCGAAACCAGAGGCGATAGCAAAATACTCAGCGGAGTTCACGCCGGCTTGGATAGCATCGATGAGGACGTTTTCACTCGCCAGTCGCGGAAGGTAACAATAAGTACAAAGGTACTCCCAAAGTTGCTTAATGGCGATGTTATCGGATTCGCGCCAGAGGATATTATCTAGTTCCATTCGAAGGAGAGCTGGAGCCCAGCGCTCGATGATGGCTTCATTTTGGCGTATTTTTTTAGCGGCCTTTTGAATAATGCTCTCGTTTCCACCCCTGATTGTGATAGCATCCCATACAATAGTTTTCATATCCACATTTTTGTCGATATATGGTACAAGGAGCCAGCAGTAGGCTTCATTGATCCGCGCATCCACCGTTTCATTAGCGCGGTGAAGGTTGTTCTGGGTTTCACGATTTTGCGCCGCATCGAGATTCAAGTCCTCACTATCATCCTTGATAGATTTCCAAGCTATGTAGAGTCGCACAGCTTGTTTGAGACTTGCCATCAGATCTTGGTCGGGTGCAATGAATGCCAACATATTGCGATAAATACGCGGAGTATTACCACGGTTGTTCAAAATGTCTGTTACCGCCGTCATTGCTGCATTGTTCTGGTTCGTTGCTTTGTACTCGTCAGACGGACGCAAGATAACAAGACGGGCGGTTTGCTCATCAGGCACATCAAGTGAGGACGCAGGACAAATATGGATGCCAGCGAATGGCGCTTCCTTACGCAGGGAACGAAGTCTCGTCTCAATTTCGTATTCCACATCAGAAGATGACACCTGCGTGGCGCGGTCATCCGCTGTTTTTCTCAGCGTAGGACGACTATCATACCAGAATCTGTCGCCCGACGGATTAGTATATAAGAACGAAAGCGAATTACGTAGTGTGTTCAAAGCATCGTTGAAAACGGCGATGTTTTCTCCGGGTTGGACTACACCAAGACGAATACGAGAACTTTCGACGCCACGAGTAGCCTGTTCACGACTTGTCGGGGCGGAGCCGAGCATAATGGTTCTTGCAACACGGCGAGCAGCAAGATGCCTGCCGTATCTTGCGTTCTTGTCGGTCTTATAAGGGATCGAATCCTTACCATCCACTTCTTTGTCAACGATGCCGTTCCAATTATCAGAGAGATGACGGGTGAGTTCATCACGTACATTTGGCACATCGAGTGGGATAGAGCCGGGCATAATCATCAAACTAGCATCATTACCCATCCAAAGTTCATACACAACTCCTGCCATCAGGCGCAGAACACCACGGGTGCGCTGGAAACGCTCAAGGGTAGACCAATCTTTATACAAGCGGTCAAAGACTTCTGGATGGATGGGATAGCAAGACACCATCCGCTCCTTATATTCCAATTCTCGTGCTTCGATCGGAAAGTCAGTTTCATTCTCGTTATACATTGCGGAGAATGCTGCGCAGACAGCATCTCGCGCGTTGGGGTTTTTACAGTCAAGAAACAGGCGGCGACGCACGACTTCAAAGCCCTCATTCGCCGCAACGGGCTTCCAGATAGACTCCATGCGTCCGAAGGTATGCTCGATGGTCTCAAGGGCGGTCTTGCCCGCTTCACCACCGATTTCAATAGTCGATTCAGGGATGGACGCAACAACAAGGCTATTCTTGCTCGCCCTAGCCGCCTCGGTAACTTCTTGAATAAACGAGATGAAATTGTCAAATGTCCCTGCAGGCAGACCGCTTGCGCCATAGATTTTTTTGGCGTAGGCGACCAACTCATCCATAAGTATAAGGCAGGGAGCAGCGGCGTCAAAGAGGTTCTTTAAGGTCTCCGAGCCGGGGGAAACTCCCTTTTTATCTGATTCTTTTACAAGGTCATATAGAGCAGGATTGCCTGCTGATTCCGCAAGCTGCGCAGCCATCTCACCCCATAATGTATTGATAGTAATGCCGGGCATATAGCTTGGACGCTTACTCTTAGTAGGGTCAAGCGCTGTTCCTACAAGAACAGCTACGTTCGCTTTCGGCAGAGTATTAACACCCGCTCGCTCTAATACTGGCTTTACATTTGGAATTTTATCGATGGAGACTCTGCCGCGCATCATGTGGTAGAGCGCAAGCATGCTATGGGTCTTTCCTCCGCCAAATGCCGTTTTAAGTTGAATGACAGGCTCACCATCCAGACCGCAAACGCGACGAAGCGCCTGTTCCAAAAGCCCTGTCATGCCTTCCGTTACATATGTGCGGGCAAAGAACTCTACTGGGTCGCGGTACTCATACGCACCCTCACCACGGGCAACCTGTGCGAGGTCGGCGGCAAATTCAGCGTTCTTATAACGCCCTTGCGCTACATCGGGGTGCGGTTCTATAACATCGCGCCAGCTGGGAAGACCATTGATAGGTGTATCTCTCAGTATACCATCTTTTTTTACTTTAACTGCAGTGTTAGTAACAGTCACTCCTTCAGTCACTGTAGTAGAGCCGTTAGCAGAACCATAGCGGGAAGTACGCAAAAGCACACGGATCTCCTCCGCGCCTTCAGGATCAATTTGTTCACACAACCGTGACATGGTATCCAAAGCACGCCATGTGTCATCAGCAGTAAAATCCTCGCCGCCGAGGTGCGCAAGTTTGTTTCTTACACCGACCAGTTCTTTCGCCCATGTTCTGTGGTCGATTGATAATTTCTTACGGAAAACTCTCTGCCAATGTAAATCAAACAGAAGGAGGCATCTGGCGATATCAAGGGAATCCACCAGCATAGCCCATTCACCTGAAAGAGGCAAATCGCGTTTCTGATCATCATAAAGCGTATCTATGACAGCTGCTTTCCACCAGTCATCGCCAAATTCTGTCCTCAGCTCGCGAGCTATGTAGGGTGCTAATGCCCCAAGTAAAATTCGAAAACCCTGCGAAACTTGCATATGATTATTAGCCATGATTATTCCTCCCTCTAATCATTAGTGATATCAAATAATGTCATTTGTGTTGCGTTGCTCATTTGCATCTTCAACTCCGCCGCCTTGCTCTGAACTTCCGGCCAGCCGATGACGAGAGAGTTATATGCGTAGGCTTCCTGTGCCCAACCTTTGCGCTCAGCTATCTGGAACAAGCGGTATGCCAGAGCCTTTGCCTGTTCCGGCTCAGATGTAAAGATATCTGCGACAATCTTTGCCGCGCCAAGCACGCCGTCCTTTTCCAAAGCACGGGTGAGCTGCTGCGTAAGTAACCAGATGATCTCTTTATCAGTCTTCTCGGGGATTTCTTCCCTGTCTAAGAGCCTTACGACGCCTTTTTGTGCATAAAGAACGCCACGGGCGGCGAGCTTTTCCACCGAGGTATTCTTTGCCCGCGCCAGCACGTCCGCTTCACCGAACTTCACATCGTTGAAAGCGTACTGTGTGTAAAGGTCAACGCAGAAACGGCTGTCGCGGTCAAGTTCGCCATCCTGCTCGGAAAAATAAAGGTCAAGCTCCTGATTAATGATTTGCAGAGCCGAGCGTACGCTCATCGGGGTTCCGTCTGCTTCCAACACCTTGGAGAAACGCGAATACACGCCCATGCCGGGTCCGATTGCGCTCTGCGCCAAGTCCACCGGGGCGATGTTAGACTGTTGTAGCTTTTTCAGAGCAGGCTTGAGTTCACGCTTCAACGTGTTTATGAAGTCACGGCGGGTGCAAATCGGTGCGTCAGCTGGTCGCTTGCGGCAGACAAGGACGATAGAGGAAGCGAGGGCATTAGATCCAAGACTACGGTTCCTTGTAATTTGCTCTGTCCTCATAGGCCAAGTACCGGATATTGTAAATCCTGCCGTTATTATCGCTGATAACATTGTTTCCCATCCAGTAGAAGCTGTATTGTTATTTGCATCCTCATCACTCTGTTTAAATGCGTAATATACTGAAATTGGCGCTTCATCAGTGGCATACTTAAAAATCTGTTCGAAAGTCTTTAGCATCCCATTTTCAAAAAACTCTCTAGCTTCTCTTGCACCATCTTCAAATCTAAAAGGATTCGCGATTAATTCTTCTGCTTTTGGAACAAGTACAGTTCTGAAAATATCTGGATAGATACTCCTGAGTGACTGCCTTAGCCAAATATAAAAGAAATCACTTAAATCCGCATAGCCAATATAATTCGTTTGCTGTTCTTCGTACTATTTATATTTTTATTAATTAAAGGGAAAACAATGCTATGGCTGGCTCTGTTTGGCGGAAGTCTACTTTCCGCGCTTATCTTCGGCAGGATATACTGCGGCTATGTCTGTCCGATGAATACCATGATGATTCCGGCTGAGTGGGTGTCGAAAAAACTAAAGTTACAGACAGCAAATAAGCCCAAGTGGCTTAAAAACGGGTATTTTACATGGGTTGCCCTGGTTATCAGTATTGCGGTTATGTTGCTGTCAAAAAAATTACTGCATATTGATCTGCCAATTCTGCCTTTCTGGCTGATTATATCTGTGCTTATTACCATTAGATATAAAGCGGCAGTATTCCACAACCTCATCTGTCCTTTTGCCGGCCTGCAAAAAGCATTCGGCCGGTTCTCAAGATTTTCGCAAAGAGTTGACAAGGATGCTTGCATAGGCTGTAAACTTTGCGAAGAGGTTTGCCCCTCCAAAGCAGTTGTTATTTCCCTGGAGGATAAAAAGGCCGCAATGAGCCATGCGTTATGCTATCAATGCACAAATTGTCGGCAAGTTTGCCCCGCGAGCGCCATTTACTACGGTAAGCATAGAGGATAAAGCTACCCCCTGTTATATGCTATGCCCGCTTTGTATGGTATAATAAACAAAATACGGGCGCTTAGACTTACATGATGCGAAATAATTTAGGAGGTACGCTATTATGATTGAGCAGATATTCAAATTAGCAAGCGGCAATAATAAGGCTGTGGAAAAAGTCATATCCGATGAAAATCTGCATTACTTGCACATGGTATTCAACAAAAACGAAGGGCTGCCAGAGCACTTTTCCAATTCAAACGTATATATGACAATAGTACGAGGCAAGCTCTCTATCGGCTTAAACGACCAGGATATCCACGAATACGAAGCCGGGACTTTGCTCAAAATTCCTTTCCAGACCAAAATGAATGTCAAAAATATGCATGACGAAACCTTGGAGCTGATTATCGTTAAGGCCCCTGCTCCTAAAAATTAAGAGACTCAGGCGGAAAGCGTGATAAAAGAACAAGCAAGGCACCCTACGAATTTTGAGCGTAAGGTGCCTTGTTTTACCGCGATATGGGTCAGCCAGTTTATTATATCGGCTTCCTTCATCTCCCTTGTTGTATAGCCTAAAGGAAAAAGGTTTTAGAATATTGTAAAAGGTTCAATTTCTATAATCCTATACAGGGAGGCTCCTAAAGTGTCCCCTCCTCTGATTTTACAATATAAGCCATACATTTTTTATTAAGAAATCCCCCGATAAAAGCTGCTATTGTAATCGGCAATATAGCTGAAAAAGGAGCAAAAAGCATACATAACGCAATAATAATTAATGGCTGCCCCAAAGCCATAGCGGTATAAGAAGCCATAAATGTTAAGACAATAAAAGATTGATTTGCCAAAATAAAAGTTGACAAACCATAACCTATAGCTGTAGCGCAAAATAAACAAGGGAAAAAGCTGCCACCGCGCCAGCCGCCGGAAACGCAGCAATTTATCATAAGGATTTTTATAAAGCCAGTGGCAAACAGCAGCGGTGCAGTCCAATTATGCCAATTTTCTACTAGGTCGACCATTTGTTCTTCACCGGAAAACATAGTATAAGGTAAAAACATTCCCACAAGACTTAAGATTAGCCCGCATATAACAGCACGTAAAACCTTTTTATTTTGTAAAGGCTTAAAAATATAGTTAAAGAGCTTTTTAGAAAACAGGAAAATCAATCCTGTCAATATGCCTAAAAGAACAATTGGCAAAAAATAAAGCAATTCGTGAGAGGTATAGACGAATTTCCCAAATTTAGCAATCTTTATACCTTCATGCGCTAATATCTTAGCGATAATCCGAAAAGCCAGGACGCCGCCTACCGCAGCGGATAAATAAGCTGACCACCGTTTAATCTTCGAAACAGTATAAGTTTGGCCGTCATATATAATATCAACGCCGATGAACGTATTAATAGGATTTTTAATTAATTCAAATAATCTTGTACGTTTCTTTTTTTCTTTGTTCTGTAAAATATAAACGATACTGGACTTGTATTTATCCCGCACCCAGCAAAACAACATAGCGATAATTCCGGCAAGTCCAGCTCCCAGTCCTACACTTCCGCCGAAAATAAGGGGCATAAGAGCAGCGACGAAAACAATTCCCAAATTATTATATGGAATATTCTTATCTCTTTTATAAATTTTAAGAATATCCTCCAGCAAAATTGGATAATCGCCATATTTGCGCTGCCAAATACCTATAAGAACGCCTCCTGCTATGCAGAGAATCACATAATAGAGATTTATTTTTATTCCGAATATAACAATACAAAAAAAAGATTGCGGAACTTTTGCCCATAATAAATTAATAGCAAATCTCATTATTTGTAAAAATGAAACAGTAACCGCTCCTACAAATCCTCCACATAAAAAGGTAAGGGCAGTAAAAATAAACCAGTTCCAGATTTTTAAATAAGTTTTTACTTGATTTTCCACTTATCCACCTCAAAACAGCAATTTGAAAACTAAAAAAAGCCTGGCATTCCTGTCATTTTTCGCATCCTATTATACCATATAGCAGCATTTTTAACTGACGATGACACCTTTCCTCGTGATCATGCAGAATGCTCTTAGCGGAGCAACCTTGCTGTATGGATAGATAACGGGCGTTGAAGAAATCCTGGTAGGCCCGGAAATCTTCCACAACCTCCGATACGGATATGCCAGGGCGTAGAGATACCCGGTCAAGAAGCTCTGTTAAAACAGAAATATTAAGTGTATCGAATTCACTTTTCACCTCGCCGATGGCTTTAAGCAGATGCATCGGCGGATTTATAATAGCATTGCAGAATAGATTTAGGTATAGTGGATTATCACTAAAGAAATGAAGCCTCGCGTCGAAGTACCCTCGCAGATGTTCTTCAACACCTCCGTTAAGTGTTTTGACCGCATCGGACAAATATGAAGTCAGTGCGTCAAAGCATTCCTTGACGCATAGCAAATACAGCTCATCTTTGTCCTTAAAATAGTAGTAAATGATGCCCTTGGACATGCCGTTATCATTGCAGATGTTGTTAAGTGACGCCTCCCCATAGCTTTTGGCAGAAAATTCTTTTAATGCGCCCTCGAGTATTCTCTGCCTGCTTTGCAGGTTCTTTTCCTTGCGTTTCATTGTATCGCCCCGCAATTTAAATTACAGACCGCATGGTCTATAATCGCTAGTATATCGCAAACAGACCGCCTGGTCAATATTATATGCATAAACCTTTCACAATACAAGCAGTCCCAAGGTTAGCATAAAAACTCTACCATCGTGCAACAACCCCTATACTTTAATACAAAATAGGTGAATGCCTTGTACGATTAACTAAAATAAAAACCAACATACCTCTTGTGCTTGAGGATGTTAGTTTTAAAAGGCTTAACTTCCGAATCCCGCGCTATCCATCTACTTAGCGTTAATTTTGTGCTTCCTTAGAAATATAAAGTTGCATATTAGTGAAATGATAAACACTAAAACAAATAGATACCCAATCGGTATGAGCGCAAAAGGCTCAACCAAGGTTCCATCTGACAAAACCTTTGCACCAATAATATGGTAGGAAAGAAAGCAAACCATTACTGCTAAAGCTGAAATAAGCATAGAACCTCTTGTGAATGAAACTCTCTTATCCTTTTTCCATGCTGTAGAAATGCGTTTGATTGCATTTACATCTCCGTCTAACACCAATGGTTTTTCTAAGTCCATCTTAAGTTTTTGCAATTCATGCACACATTGTGGACATTGGGTTAAATGTTCCTCAACCAATGAACAGCTTTCTTTGCTACAAACCTTATCATAATATAAAGGCAACAAATCTTTAATAACTTCACATGAAAGTTTCATAACAGGGCCTCCTTTAATTTGGCTCTCGCACGGTGATAAGTGACTCTTGCCCAGCTTTCTGTTTTTCCAAACAACTCGGCAATCTTACAAAATGATAAATCGCCAAAGAAGCGTAACATAAATACCTCTTTATATGGTTCTTCCAAATCATGGATCAATTTATGAATTTCGTAGGCACTTCCGTCGGCAATTATTTTTTGCTCGAAATCGTCATTAGGAACATCAACCGCATTATCAATATCTTCAAGAAGGTATGGTTGTTTTTTTAAGTATGAAAAATATGTGTTTTTTGCATGCAAGACAAAACTTCCAACCTGACCATAAAACCTCGGAAATAGTAGAAAGTAATTTCAAATAGGCTACCGTACTTTTTCTTGTGTTTAGGTTCAAGGACAAATTGAAATTTGCTCATTTACTTATATTCATTCGGAATAGGAATATTAAACCTCTCGCACAAAAGTCTTACATCATGAACATCATTTTCATCATGCTCATATCCCAAGTGAAATAAAACTTGATTCTTAGCATTTATACACTTTACCTCTTTATCTCCTATTTTCCCGATACCACTAAACACTTCCGGAGAATAAGCTTCTCCTTCAAAAACAAGGTATCCCTGTTCGTCGAATTCAAATATATGAAGATCGATTATCCTGCCTTTAGCGTCCTTCCAAACCGTGTGATCTGTAGTGGTATATGCTTCGATAACTTCAGCAAAGCCTTCATCTTTTATTATTTCAAGAAATTTTTTGCTATTGCTTTTTTCCACAAACAAATCAATATCGTTGTGGACCCTTGTTTCCTCTCCTAATAGAGCATCAACTCCCCAGCCGCCATCTAACCAAATGGCAATCTCACTTTCTTCGGCATATAAAATTATCTCAATGGCATCTTTTTCATTTACCATGCAACCCCTCCGTTCAAATTCAAATTTATAGCTACAATAAACAACATTTTTTAGCCAACATCCAATCTGACTACACAACCTCAAAAACTTCCGAAAAAACATCTAACCTGACCACTCGCGACCCCTGACATCTAACTCGGCCACTCGCGGGGCTATGACATCTAACCTGACCACTTGACTATCAAAAAGTGCCTTTATGGACTTGTTTCCGCGAAGCGATATTTTCATGTTTTTCGCCTGGTGGGTTTCATACCCATATCTGCTAAAACCCTTGATATATAAGGGTTTTCAGCTCTCTCAATCTTTTACCCTTGACATCAATACTACGCACTCAACGTGGAACGATAGGCTCATCTTGATGTCTGATCTGTAATTTGTTATTTTTCCGTTCTCGGGAATAGGTCGATAGTGGTTTTTATGGGTATTTTCCGTAGGTGGGAATATGTCCAAAGTATTTTATAGCTTGTTGCTATTCTGGGAAACAAGTCGATAAAATCGGTTTTGAGGTATATTCCCGCCATCATTAGTGGCAAAGATACAACATCTTGGAATTGCGTATCCTTCGAGGGCATGCTTCTTTTAACATTTAACGGGTGTAACCTTTGTACACCCTTCCTGATCAAATAGCGGATTTGATTTTTCTGTAGGCATCGCATATAGCCGAGACGACGTATTCTACTTCTTCCAAGGTGTTATACATTCCATATGAAATACGAATCGCCGATTTTGCTTCCTCCTCTGAAAGCCCCAGGGCAAGCAACACGTGGGATGGGATGTCTTTGCCGGAATTACATGCGGAACTCGTGGAAACGCACACGCCTTTCAAATCAAGAATGTTCTTGAGAGATTCACCTGACACACCGTCAAACCCGAGGTTCACCGTTCCCGGTAGACGGTTTTCTGCATCTCCGTTTATCTTTACGGAAGGGATCACCTTCTGAACTCCCCGTACAGTATCGTCAATCATTGCTTTCAATCGTGTCCCTGTGGTTTGCATTTTAGCCACACTTTCCTCAAGTGCATAACCCAAAGCAACGATTCCAGCAACGTTTTCCGTTCCTGCACGATAGCCATGCTCTTGCTCACCTCCGAATATCATTGAAGGTAATTTCAGACCAGAACGCTTAAAAAGAAATCCAGTCCCTTTGGCGCCGTTGAACTTATGAGCAGAAGCTGACAGAAAGTCCACGTGCATTTCATTGACATCAACAGGAATGTGCCCGACAGCCTGAACCGCATCTGTGTGAAATAGAATTCCCTTTTCGTGCAGATAGGAGCCGATTTCAGCCACCGGCTGAATGGTTCCGACTTCGTTGTTGGCGAGCATTATCGATACAAGCCTTGTGTTCGGTCTGATTGACAACTTTACGTCATCAAGCGAAACCCGTCCACTTCCATCCACAGGCAAATAAGTAACCTCAGTGCTTTTATCTTCGAGAGCTCGACAAGCATTCAAAACGGAATGGTGTTCTATTGATGAGGTTATGATGTGGATAGACTCGCCACCAAACAACTCTGCGATACCCTGTAGCAACCAACTGTTCGCTTCCGAACCGCCTGAAGTGAACGTGATTTCAACCGTTTTCGCTCCGATAGCCAAAGCTACCTGTTCACGTGCGTGTTCAATGGCACGTTTTGCTTTAGCCCCGAGCGAATATTGACTGGAGGCATTTCCGTATTGCTCCCGCAGAAACGGAAGCATTTTTTCAAAAGCCTTATCAGATATTCTCGTCGTAGCGGCATTATCCGCGTATATCACACGCTCACTCCTCTCAAAACAAATCGCAGCCTTGTGCCTTGAACTCCTCGACTTTTTCAATTAGGAATTCGGTATCCACTTCCAGATACTCAGCAAGGCAGCCAAGACAGTAATAGATCTTGGCATTTTTACTCAGCAGTTTTTTCGTAAGCCCTATCTCTTTTTTACTGAGATTCTCTTTGCCGCAGACATAACAGACCTTACCGTCCATAGTGTTATTCCTCCTGCGTGTCGTAGTCGGGTCTGACGCTGAACGCAGGTATGTCTTTCCCTCTGTATTCCTCGTCAAGGAAACCGAGTTGGTACTTTATGGTGTCCCTCATTTTACGTGCCCGGTCCAGGCAATAGCGTTTGAACTCGCGGGCTGTAATGTCGCCCGGCTCACGTACGTTTGGGAAGAGTAATTTGATGTATGCCGTTGCAATGCGCTTCACCGCTTCAGTATCGCGTGTATCTGCGGCTTCAGGGACTTCAATGAGTTCATCCACCACTGTGCGATAACTCATATCATCACGAAGTTCATGGAGTATTGAACAGAAATATTCAGAATTGAGCGCCCAACCTGCAATCTTCAAATCATCGTTCATACGTG
>Ga0302242_1001380_pt1 | contig 18470 bp, 13 predicted proteins | sample AAG_UR_Lys_MG_FD_193510 | JGI IMG/M metagenome (GOLD analysis project Ga0302242, IMG submission 193510) | Enriched activated sludge microbial communities from anaerobic digester in WTTP, New Holstein, Wisconsin, United States - AAG_UR_Lys | ecosystem: Engineered > Bioreactor > Anaerobic >...
CGATTGCCGCCACCGACGCCACCGGAAGCGAGCCCGGAACGGACGACGGCCAGTTCACGGTAACGTTGGCGGGAGGCAAACTGGCCCCGAACGGCGGAGTCACCGTCACCTATACGGTCGGCGGAAGCGCCACGCCCGGCAGCGACTACACGGCCCTCTCAGGCACGGTCACGATTCCCGCAGGCCAGTCCTCGGCGACCATTCTCGTGGACGTCCTGAACGACGACATCGTCGAATTGCCGGAGACCGTGGTCGTTACCTTGACGGGCACCGATCATCCGGGAGTGACGATCGCCGCGACCGAGAACACGGCCATCGTGACGATCAGCGACGACATCGAGCCGGGTTCCGACGCCACCACGGTATCGATCGCAGCGACGGACGCTGTTGGCAGCGAACCGGGAGCGGATAACGGGTTGTTTACCGTCACGTTGGCGGGCGGCAAGCTTGCACCCACAGGCGGCATCACGGTCAACTACACGGTCTCCGGCACCGCGACGGCCGGAACCGACTATACGGCACTGACGGGCACCGTGACGATTCCTGCGGGCGCCTCTTCGGCCACGATCCTCGTCGATGTGCTGGACGACAACATTGTCGAGGCAGCGGAAACGGTCATCGTTGCTTTGACAAGCACCAACCACGCCGCGGTCACGGTGGACCGTGCCAACAACGCAGCGACGGTGACAATCAACGACGACGACCCCACGACGGTCTCCATCGCAGCCAGCGATGCCACCGGCAGCGAGCCGGGGACCGATGACGGTGCGTTCACGGTCACGCTGGCGGGCGGCAAGCTCGCACCGGCCGGCGGGATCGCGGTGACCTACACCGTCGCCGGAACCGCGACCGCCGGCGCCGACTACACGACGCTGACCGGCACCGTGACGATCCCCGCCGGTCAATCGTCGGCCACGATCTTGGTCGACGTGCTCGACGACAACGTCGTGGAGACACCGGAAGCCGTGATCCTCACGCTGACGGGAACGAACCACGCGGGCGCGACGATCCACGCGACCAACAACACGGCCACCGTGACGATCGACAGCAGCGACGACAATACGACGGTCTCGATCAGCGCGACCGATGCGACCGGCCGCGAACCGGGCACGGACGGCGCCCGGTTGACGGTCACGCTGGCCAACAGCAAAGTCGCGCCGGACGGCGGCATCGTTGTCAACTATAACACCAGCGGCACGGCCACGGCAGGCTCCGATTACACGGCCCTGCCGGGAACAGTTGCCATTCCCGCCGGTGCCTCGTCGGCGACGATCGCAGTGAGTGTCCTTGACGACAACGTCGTCGAATCCGCCGAGACGGTAATCGTCACGCTGACCGGCACCAACCATGCCGGGGCCACAATCGCCTCGATCAACAATTCCGCGACCGTCACGATCGAAGACGACGACTCGACGACGGTGTCGATCAGCGCCAGCGACGCCAACGCGGGCGAACCGAGCAACAATGGCCAGTTCACGGTCACCTTGGACAACGGCAAAGTTGCGCCGGCGGGCGGTATCGTGGTCAACTACACCACCGCCGGCACGGCGACGGCCGGGTCTGACTATACGTCGCTGCCGGGCACCGTAACGATTCTCGCCGGGCAGCCGTCCGCGACAATTCCCGTGAACGTGATTGATGATACTACCGCGGACGAACCGGCAGAAACGGTTGTGGTTACGCTGGCTTCAACGAATCATCCCAGCGTCTCGATCAGCACGGCCAGTCCGTCCGCCACAGTCACGATCGCGGCGGACGATCTACGGAATGCGTCGATTTCCGGCGTCGTGTGGATCGATGCGAACAACGACCGTCAGCAACAGAAGAACACCTCCGGCAGTCCGCTGGAGCCCGGAATCCCCGGCGTGACCGTCCGACTGACCGGAACCGCCCGCGACGGCAGCACGCTGGAGTTGGAGGCCATGACGGATGGCGACGGCGCCTACCGCTTTTTCGATCTGCCGGCTGGCACCTACGAAATCCGCGAAGAGCACCCTGCGGCCTGGATCGACGGCCCGGAGATGCTCGCCTCCAGCACGGCCAACGACACGTACTCCAACATCGTCCTGACACCCAGCCAGAACGCCGTCGATTACAGTTTCGGCGAACGCACGCTGCAGCCGCAATTCGTCTCCAAACGCCAGTTCCTGGCTTCCACGCCGGCCACCGACGTGTACCTGAGGGAGCTGAACGCACTGGCGAAGCAGCGTGCCGGCGACGCCGCCGGGGCTCAGGCCATTCGAGACGCCGGCATTCCATCTGAGGTCAGTGCGGGCTCCACGGCCGCCGCAGCCGCGTCGGCCCAGGTCACCGCTCCGGAGTCAAGCGCCGCTGGCGCGGCGGGAGAGGGCGAAGCGGCCCAGACGAACGCCGAGGCGGCCGACGTGAACGCCAAGGCCCCGCCCGCCGAAGGTGAAGCTGCGCCAAAGCCGGCCGCGAGTTCCAGACCGAGTGTCGAGGTCGCTTTCCGCACCGATTCGCGGCCCGCGGCGATGCCCGCCGCCAGCGAGGCCTTGGACGTGCGCCGATCGCTCGCGTCTGCGGCTTCTTCCAAGCCAGCGCCGGAATCCGCCGCTTTCCCCACTGGCGAACGAGCCGCCTGCGAGGAAGTCATTGGCGTCGCCGGTCTGCAACCGTCCAGCCAGTCGCAGAGTGCGCAACGAGACGACCGCGCTGCAGCCGCCGACCGCCGTGCTTCGAGCGCCTTCGACGGCTCTCAGCCGGCGGCCCAACTCTGTAACGCGTCTGGCTCTGCGGCAACGTCAACCCGCAAGGCCGAAGAAAATCTGGAACCTGTGGCCCTGGTGGACCTGGTCTTCGCCGAGGACGCGTGGCTGGACGCCCTGTAAACCGCCCGTGACGCCATCTGGACGTCTGCCGGCCTGCGAGAGTAGGATACTTTCTGTTGCGGCACTTGGCGTCGCCGTGTCGTCTCGTCATCTGGTCCAGCGAGCGTTGTTTGTCCCATGCCCACTCGTCATCGAACGTCACTTTGCCGCGAGGGCTGGTACTCGCTGCTGCTGCTGGCCGTCGTGTTGACGTGGGCCTTGTTGCGGGAAAACAACCTCCTGCTGCTGGTCGCCGGGCTGATGTTCGCGATGCTGTTGATTAACTGGCGTTTGTCCGTTGCCGCGTTGGGGCGGTTGGAAGTGCGCCGGTGCGCCGTATCCGGCGCGCACGCCGGAAGTTGGCTGACGATCGAGGTGGAGGTCGTCAACACTCGCCGCCGTTTGGGCAGTTGGGCTCTGTCGGTGGAAGATTCCTTGAAACGCCAGGACGACCAACGTGGCGTGCAGCCGGTGCGGCCGGCCTTGATGTTTCCCTACGTCCCTGCCGGGCAGTCCGTGCGTCAGTCCTATCGCGTGTGCCTGCCGCAACGAGGCCGCTATGCGATGGGTCCGTTGCGCGTCTCGACGCGGTTTCCCTTCGGACTCGTGCAGAGAGCGCTTTGGCATCCGGGCGACGACCAACTCTTGGTGCTGCCGCGACTGGGACGGTTGCGGCCGGCGTGGTTGCAGCATTACCAGCCGGCGCCGCACGGCACGCGCGGCGCGCGGCGACCGGGTTGCGTGCCGGGCGATTTCTTCGCGGTGCGCGAATGGCAAGCCGGCGACAGCGTCCGCTGGGTGCATTGGCGGAGCACCGCGAGGCACCGCGAGTTGGTGGTCCGCCAGTTCGAACAGCCCGGCGAGCGCGAACTGGGGGTCTTGCTGGATTTGTGGGAACCGGACGAGCCACAGCCGGACCAGCGGCAGCGAGTAGAACTTGCCGTAAGTTTCGCCGCCACGCTGGTGGTGGACTTTTGCCGCAGCAACCGAGGCCAGTTGCTGCTGGCAACCGCCTCGGCGCGGCCGGTCTGCGTGGAGAAACCGGCTTCCCTGGCCATGTCGCGCGAGGCCCTGGAGGCGTTGGCGTTGGCGCAAGCGTCGCCCAACGCGCCGTTGTCGGCCCTGCGGGGCGCCGCGTTCAGCCGCGCTCGTCCGCAGTTCGATGTGGTCTTGATCAGCACGCGGGAGCGCGCGGGTGCGGAACTCGAGGCCCTGCTGGCCGCGGCTGGTTCCGCCGCGCCCGGCGCGAGGCGACGCCTGGTCCATGTCGCCGCGTCCGATTCGACGCTGGCCGATTACTTCGAGGACGACCGGCGACTCGCGGAGGCCCCGCCATGAGCATCGGGCGCCGAATCGAACTGCACATCGCGGTGCTGACGGTGATCGGCGGAGTGCTGCTGAGTCTGGGCGGCGCCAGTCTGATCCTGCCGGTTGGGTTGCTGATCGCCGCGCTGCTGGCGACGCGGCGGGTGGACGGCCGGCCGCCTTTTGCGGCGCCGCCGGCTGCGGTGAACGTGTCGATTTTCGCAATCGCGGCCTTTAGTGCCTGGCGGCTGGCGGCCGCCTATGGCACGCGCGAAGTGATCCTGCTGGGTGAGGCGCTTACCGCGCTGCAGGCGGTGTTGTTATTCGAGCGGAAGACGGCCCGCACGCGTTGGGACCTGTTCAGTCTGAGCCTGGTGAACGTTCTCCTTTCGACGGCCCTGGTCCAAGGACCTCTGTATGCGCTGGGGCTGTTGACGTACGCTTTCTGTGTCCTGGCAACGTTGGGTCTGATCTGTCTCGAACGCGCTCGGCTGCGCAGTTTCGGAACCGGCGCCGAAGGGCGCATCCTGGAGGCGGCCAACCGCGTGCGCGGCGGTTGGTGGCGGTTGCTGGGCATCGCCGTGTCGACGACGATGGTCGGACCGCTGGCTTTGTTCTTGCGGTTTCCCGAACGCGTCGCGTCGAGCGGCGTTTCGAGCGGGCCGAAGGAGGAAGGCCAAGGGGCAGGACCGCGCGAGGAAGCCGCTTGGCAACCTGGCTCCGCCGGCTTGGAGGACGCGGCGGCCGTCAACCGGGAGTTTTGGTGGCGAACGGGGCGGATGACGTTCAGCGCCTTCGCCGCGGCGGCGGTCTTGTTCTGTGTGGCTCCGCGGTTCGGCCGCGTCGAGTTCGAGCTGCCGCCTTTGGGCGACCTGCCTTGGCGGCCCGGCTCTTCGCGCCCGCTACGCGTCGTCGGCTTCACGGACCGCGTGCGTCTGGGCGAAATGGGTACGCTGTCGGAGGACCAGCGGAGAGTGTTCGAATTTCGGCTGGTGGACAACACCGGCGAGGGCGTCTTTCTGCCTCGAGGCAACCTGTACCTGCGCGGGGCGATGCTGAACAAGTACCGTGCCGGACGTTGGGAGTTCGCGGAATGCGGGGGGATGGACGGCCGCCTCTCGCTGGACCTGGAGAGTCCCGCCGCTCGACAGGCGATGGTGCGGCAGCGGACCACGGTCGAGCCGTCCGCCGAACCGGACCTGTTTGTCATCTGGCCCTTCATCATGGTCGGCGACGATCCGCCGTTGAGGATTGACTCGCGGAGCGGGCGCCTTCGCCGCCGGCGGGACATGCTTGAACGGAGCTTCACCTTTGAGGTGGCCACGACGGCGCTGCGGGACGGCGTCCAGTCACCGTGGATGCCCACCGCCAAGTCGATCGACGAAGGATGCCACTTGGACTGGCCCGCGGAAGCCCTGCCGGGGCTGGCCCGCTTGGCGCAGCGCTGGATCGACGAGGCGCAGGTTGCGGCGGACGATCCGGCCGCCCGCGCACGCTTGCTGGAGAGACGTCTTCTGGACCCCGGCCGCTTTCACTACAGCCTGGTGGAAACGTCACGGGATCCGACCGTCGATCCGATCGAAGACTTCGTCACCCGCCATCCGGAAGGCAATTGCGAATACTTCGCCAGCGCCCTGGCGCTGATGCTCCGCAGCCAGGGCATCCCCACGCGCCTGATCGTCGGCTTCCGGGCGGATGAGTCTAGCGAGTCGAGCGGGACCTATCGCGTGCGTCAGTCGCACGCCCATGCCTGGGTCGAAGCCTACGTGCCGGCGGAACGCCTTCCGGCGGGCGTGGCCCGGCGAACGGGCGGGCATGAGCCCCCCGGTGAAACGCCCCGCCAGGACGGGCTCCACGATTGGTCGCACGGCGCTTGGCTGCGGCTCGATCCGACTCCCTCCTCTTCCACGCGGACGACGGGGGTTGCGAGCTTGTCGCGTCAAGTCGAGAACTGGCTCAGCCTGCTGCACTCCTTCTGGCGCGATCACGTGTTGTCGATGAACAGCACTCGGCAGCGCGAAGCCCTGTACCAGCCTCTGGTCGTCCGGGTCCGGCAGGCCGCGACCGATTTCGCCAATCCCGCCGTGTGGGATGGGACCGGCACCCAGAAGCTGCTCGGCTGGGCCGCCTGGCTCGTGTGGTGCGCGGGCGTGGCCGGCTGCCTCCTGGCCGCCGTCCTCTGGCTGCTGCGCCGGAGGCTTCCTGCCCGCTGGCCAGGGCCGATGCGGATGCGCTTGGGCCGTCGCGACTCGCGCTCCGCCGCCAGCCGTGCGCGCGTCGCGTTCTATCGCCGCCTGGAAAGCTTGTTAGCCCGTTACGGGCACGTGCGGGCCGCTTCCCAGACCCCGCAGGAGTTCGCGGGAGAAGCCGCAAAGCGAATTGCCGCAGCCTGCGGCAACGGTCAGGTGACCGACTGGACGAGGCAGATCGTCCAGGCGTTCTACGAGCTTCGCTTCGGCGCGGGCAGCCTGGCCGACGACCGGGCGGGCGCTGTCGAAACCGCGCTGCAGCAGCTCGGCCGAGCCGTTCGTCGAAAAACGGCCGCCGCGCCCAGCGACACTGGCGGCAAGCCGCCGAAGGCGCCCCCGGCGTGAGTCTTGGACGTGGTGGCTTCCCTTCCAAGACTCGCCCGGCCATAATCAATCAATCATAGCGTCCCGGCTGTTGAGGCTCAAACGCCGAGCCGTTCCCCGTATCAAGAACCTCAAGGAGCATCCCATGAGAAGCGTGAACATCCTCGCCGTAGGCATCTGGCTGATCCTCGTTGCCGCGCGGCTTGCCGCTTGCGTCGCCGCCGAACCCGGTTCCGGCGAGCAGCCCAAGCCGAACTGGGACACGGTCTGGAACCAAGAGACCGTCGTGGCGGACATTCGCGGTTTGATCGCCGCGGTCGACGCCCAGCGAATGTCGCAGCACCTGTTCTATTTGTCGAAGGACCCGCTGCCGTTTCGCAAGCTGAACTTTTCCTTGCCGGGGCACGAAAAGAGCACGCTGTACGAAGCCGACGACTACCTGGCGGGCAAGCTCGAATCTTGGAAGTACCAGGTCCAGCGTGAGGCGGTCCAGGTGCAGGCGTATCGCCGGGATACGAACAAGCCGCAGCACCACCAGTACTCGCGGCCGATGCCCGAAGATCCGTGGTACACGGCCTACAATCTGTACGCCGAGAAGAAGGGCCGGACGCGCCCGGAAGAGATCGTTCTTGCGCTGGCCCACAAGGACTCGCAAAGCTGGATTGATTCGCCGGGGGCCAACGACAACGCAATTGGCACGGCCGGCGTCTTGGAGTTGGCCCGCGTGCTGGCGGAGTATCCGTCTCAGCGTACGATCCGCTTCCTCTTCTGCAACGAAGAGCACACGCCGTGGACCAGCGTTACCGCTGCGCAAAACGCCAAGACTCGCGGGGATAACATCGTGGCCGTGTTCAACCTGGACGGCATCGGGGTCAAGACAGCGGAGGACACCGCGGCGGGCAAGAAGACCAATGTCACCGCGTACACCGTACCCGCCGGCGAGCGTTTGGCGGAGTTGATGAGTGCCGTGAACGCCCGCTTCGCCATCGGCCTCCAGCAGCGGTCTGTCAAGCGTCCCGGGCCCGGCGACGACGACGGCTCGTTCGTCAAAGCCGGCTTCGGGGCCGCCGTCGTCAACATCGGCTCGTGGCCCTATGGCGACCCCAACTACCACCTCGAGGGCGACATCCCCGAACGCTGCGACGTCGCCAACGCGGCCATGACGGTGCAAGCCACCCTGGCGGCCATCATGACGCTGGACCAGGACCGCTGATCACCGGTCACAGATCACCGGTCACCGCTCTTGCCGCCGCCGGTCTGGGCCCTGTAGATGTTCGACCAAGAATCGCACGGTCACGGCGACCACCCCCGCCGCCACAGCCAGCATTCCGGAAACAAAGAGCGAACCCAGGTTGACCTGCCGGGCGGACCAGCCAGCTTGCGGCCAAACGGATGGCTGCAGGACGGCCATCATCAGATTGAACGAACTGAACGCCTGGAGTCCCGTCGGGATGATCGCGCCAATGCAGAAGGTCCTCACGTAACCCCTGCCGTAGACCAGCAGCGACACCACGACCACGATCATCATCGTCCGCAGAGTCAGGCTCGCATAGACGGAGACGAACCCCGACGCAAGCGAGAGCAGCGCGGTGTCCAGAAATGCCAAGCCGAGCAGGCTCGAAGCGATGATGACCAGGACCAGCGTCAAGTCGCGTCGCCAACTCGAGCGGCTCGCCGCCGCCCCGTGTTCGGACTTCTCCCACGCGGATTGCAGCCACGCGGCCCGATACGCGACCAGCACGGTGACCGTGCCGACCAGCATGATCACCGCCGCCAGGTTGCGGATCGGCAGGACATTTGCGTTTGGATTCATGCCCCCGGCGACCGCCGCGGACATGGCCACCAGCACGCCGGCGCCAATCACGAACCAGGCCACGCGCAATACGGTCTTGTTGGCTCGAGGGCGCCCCGCGATTGAGTTCGTCGGTTCCTCCAACATACATGCCTCCGTCAGCAGCAGATCAGGGCTGCAATTGCTTCGGGCCTCGTGACGGCGATTTCGCTCCATTCTACCGTGGCAGACCGACCGCTGCCAGACCGTGCGGCCCTGCCGCCTCTGGCCGCGGCTCAGTTTGCGGGTGCGTTGCAGAACCGGGGGCGACTTGGTACTGTCAAAAGGCTAAAGGCAGACATCGAATGACCGGAGGTTGTGCGGAAAGGATCTTCTGGGGGAGCGTGGGCCTGGCGGCGCTGACGTTCGGCGTCCGCGCGGGCTGGGAAGCATCGCAGACCGAGACGGGGACCGGGATGGTGGCCGTCCAGTGGCGTGACGCGACGCTGGGGTGGGTGTCCGGTTGCTACGAACCGGTGTCGTCGCGTGCGCCGGCCGCGCAGGCCGAGTTCTGGGTGCAGGAGACGTCGCGCATTCTGGCAGCGCATCCGAACGACGCGGGACTGACGATGGGGGCCGCGATGATGCTGGATGCGCCGGCCGGTGGTTATGTGAAGAGGTACATCAAGTTACAGGAAGGGCCGGCGTGGCTGCCTGTCATTCCGCAATTGGACTACCCGGCCCTCCAAGGCGTGGAGGACGAATTCGAGCTGCGGTGCTGCAGCCGCTGCCTGGACCTGGCGGAACGGGCGTGTCGCCTGGAACCAGGAGAAACCGCCTGGTGGCAGCTTCGGGCCGTGCTTCAGTTCCGCTCGTCCGTCTACGGCAGCGCCAGCGGACCGCGCAGCCCAAGCTGGCTGGAAGTGCTGGATGAATGCAGGCAACACGATCCGCAGAACGGGTTGTACGACTACTTGGCGGCGTGCCAGCTGTGGGAATCGTCTGCCGATCTGGAATTCCGCGAGGCGAACGAGTACGTGCTGGTGCGCGATGCAGCTACGTTCCACCGCGGTGTGGAACGATTTCGGCGCGCGCAGGCCAAGCCGTCCGTGTCGTTGGACGACAAGGGGCTCTCGGCGACCGAGCGGTTTCTGCGCCAATCGTCCGTGCCGCGTTTCGATCAGGACGATTTGGTGAACAGCCGTCTTGCCGGTCTCCGCCGAGCGATGTATTTGCGTCAGATTTGGCGTTGGTGGGGAGCCCAGGTGGAGGAAAAGCAGCGAGCCGGGGATTGGGCTGGAGCATCCGCCTGTCATCGAGACAACCTTCGCTTGCTGGATCAGTACCGGGCTGGTGGCCCGGCGCAGGAATATGATCCCGTGGCACATTCCTGCCGCGTCGTTACGACGGAGATGTTGCAGTCGCTGATCCAGGAGCACCCGGCGCAATTCGCTTCGACCGTCCTTGCGGAAACACAACGTCAGGCGACTGCGGCCCGCCAGACGCAACGCTTGGTGCAAGCTGCCCGCAAGTCCATGAAAGGCCCCGGCCCACCGTCCGCACTGGCTCCGACGCTGGCCAGTTTGGTCGGCTTTGCCCCGGATGCAATCATCGTCCTGCTGCTGGTCGGCGTGCCTTGTTGGCTTGTCGGCTGCCGGCTGCGCGGGGCGCGAGCAGGGGCGATCGGCGCAGTGGGACACAGTTTCGCTTGGCTGTCGGCCCTGGTTATCACGCTGGTCCTGTTCGGACTGGCCCCGGCCAGCGTCATCCCCGCGTCTGTCCAAGCATGGGTGATGATTGTGCTTGTCGTGGCAGGCATGACAGCCGCGCTGGCGTACGGCGTCTGGACCTGTCTCCGGAAACATCGTTTCCAGTACAGTCTGAGGACGTTCCTCTTGGTCATCCTCCTTAGCCCGTTGGCTTTGCTTGCCGTCAGCTACGCGGTCAACCTCATTGACGTGCTCAGCCCCGAACTCCACATTCCGGCTCGCGCCTGGGAGAACCTGGAGCCGCGTCTGCTACAAAAATCAGTCGCGTCGAAAGGTGAACCGGCGATCTGGCTGTGGTGGTCGCTGGTGCAATGGTCCCTCTACCACGGCGCGTATCTGACCATGGCGCTTTGGGCATTTCTGGTCACACTCGTGATCCTGCTCAGACGCAGCGGCGACCTCGGGCGAAGGCTCCTTTCCAGAAAGCGATGGAGCTGTCTGCCGCGGACGTTGGGCAAACCGGCGACGGTCGTGGCGTCGCTTCTTCTGATGGCCTATTTGGCCGTGGTTCCGCTGACCATCCGCAGGGCCGAGGCCGATTTCCAGCACAAGATCGCGTTCGCGCGAAACCCGGAAAGTCACTGGACCAAGCTCCGTCAGGCTGTTGCCGCCGTTCGCGCCGAAGAAGCCGCCACGAAGCAGGGGCCGTCTCGCTGATAGGAGTTTGCCGTTCATGTCGGCCCACCGAGGCCACCGGTTCTCCCGAGGATCGGCTTGCCAGCATCAAGGCAACCGGCGGGCTAACGCCCACCGCTGGCCGAAGCCAAAGAGACCGTTTGCCCGGCAACGACGCCCGTCGTACAATAGCAGCGCATGAGACCGGAGAAGCCAGGCGACGACACTTGCCGAGACCCCGGACCCGAACCGGACCCGAACACGATGAGCCCTGACGGAGCCCTGGAAGAACAGATCCGCCGCTACCGGGAGATGACCGGCGAGCAGCGGCTACTGATCGCGCTGCGGCTGCACGAGCTGTCCTGTGACATCGCCCGCGACGCCATTCGCCACCAGCACCCCAACGCGACGGCGGAGGCGGTCGAGCAGCATCTGCGCCGCCGCCTGGAGTTAGCTCGCTCATGACAGAACATGAGAAAGTTCGGTACGCAGCGCGTTCCGCCCTCCGCACCAGTTCAACGCCATCGACAACCGTTCGGCCTTGAAAGTGGACTTTTGGTTGTTGCGCGACGATGCTTTTTCGAGGACCATGTTCGCGCGGCGCGTTCAGGTGACCATCCTCGCGACTCCCGCCTGGCTGGCGAGGGCCGAGGATGTTTTGCTGCACAAGCTGTATTGGCACACCCTGTCGCCGTCGGATCGGCAACTCGGCGACGCCGCCGGTGTCTGGGCCGTGCAGGGCACGAACCTCGACATCGCCCACCTGCGCCGGTGGGCGGCAGAGCTAAGAGTCGCGGAGTTGCTGGAAGACATCCTGGCCGGCCGCGTCCGTCCGAAAGCCACCTGACGCCCTGCCTTCCAGCGAACCGCCGATGTATCTGCCATGCTGTCCAATCGTCGCGACGAACCCACAACGCCCGCTCGATGGCAGGCAATTGCCTGGGCAGCCACGATCGTACCGAGGCAGCCTACTTCGGGGCGAATGACGTGTTGGGCTGATTGCGTCCCGCAGTTTTTTTGCGAGAATGATCCGGGTTCGGGCCTGCTGGAGGCCGGGACTGGATCGATGGCATCGCAGGGTATTGACCTCCGTTCTTTGAGGAGTACACGGTTATGAAGAGTCGCAAACCGTCACGCGGCCAGCATCGCAAGTCGGGCCCCGGGGGCCTTTCCCGCCGTTCTTTTCTGGGAGGCGTTTCGGCGGCGGCCGCGTTCAGCATCGTTCCGCGGCACGTGTTGGGAGGCGAGGGACAGGTCGCGCCCAGCGACAAGACGACGCTGGCGGCCATCGGAGTCGGGGGACAGGGGCTGCAAAATGTGCAGACGTTCTTGGAGTTTCCCGAGGTCCAGGTGGTTGCGGTCTGCGACGTCAATCGCGAAAGCGGCGGTTACCTTTCCTGGAATTGGACGCAGGGAAAGGAGCAGCGGACCGCCGGACGCGAACCGGCTCGGCGGTTGGTCGACGAGCACTACGCCCAGCAGAAGGCATCCGGGACGTACCAGGGCTGCCGCGCCTACAACGACTTCCGCGAACTGCTCGCCAAAGAGGATGCCGACGCCGTGATGATCGCCACGCCGGATCACACGCACGCCGTGATTACGATGGCGGCCCTGAAAAAGGGCATGCACGTGTATTGCGAAAAGCCGCTGACGTACTCGGTGTACGAAGCGCGGCAGGTCGCCGAGGCGGCTCGCCAGGCGAAGGTCGCCACGCAGTTGGGCAACCAGGGCCAAGCCTCGGAGGAAGCTCGCTTGACGTGCGAGTTCATCTGGGACGGCGCCATCGGCGGGGTGCATGAGGTTCAGGTCTGGAGCCCGGCCCGGTTCTGGGCTTGGTATCCCAATGAGGGCCGTCCGCCCGAAACGCCGCCCGTTCCGGACGGCCTGGATTGGGATCTGTGGCTGGGGCCGGCGCCCGAGCGTCCCTACCACCCCGCGTACCATCCGTGGACCTGGCGGAACTGGTGGGATTTCGGCACGGGACTGCTGGGCGATTTAGGCTGCCACAAGCTGTCGACCGTCTTCAAGGCGCTCAAGCTGGGCCACCCGACGAGTATCGAAGCGAGCAGTACCAAGATCAATCCGGAAACGTACCCGCTGGGCGTGATCGCCCGCTTCGAGTTCCCCGCGCGCGGCGACATGCCGCCGGTGACGCTGCACTGGTACGATGGCGGGCTCAAGCCGCCCTACCCGAAAGATTTGGAACCCAACCGCGGCATAGGCGGTGTCATCTACTTGGGCGACAAAGGCACGTTGATGGACCACCGGATCATCCCCGAAACGAAAATGAGGGCCTACGGCAAACCGCCCCAGCGGCTGCCGCGTTCCGTCGGGCACTACAAGGAGTGGGTGGATGCTTGCCGAGGCGGACCGGCCGCGGGCTCCAATTTTGTGGACCATTCCGGGCTGTTGAGCGAGGTCTGCATGCTGGGCAACGTGGCGCTGCGAGCCGGCAAGAAGCTGGCCTGGGACGGAGCGAACATGCGCGTGACCAACGACGAGGCTGCCAACCGGTTTTTGCAGCGCGAGTACCGGCCGGGGTGGGCGCTGTAAAGGATGAGGGATGAAGGCTGAGGGGATAAAAAGAAAACCCGGCCTCGATTCGAGACCGGGTTTTCGACAAGGAACGCTGCCGACGGGGTGCCAGCGACGTGCGCAAGCTCTCGCGGCGTGAAGCGGACGCGTGAAGGACTACTCCTTCTTCTTCGCCGGCTTCTTCTCCTTGGCCTTTTCCTTCGCGTAGGCCTTCATTTCTTCGAGCGTGACGGCCTTGTCCTTGTCCTTGTCCATCTCGGCGAATTGCTTTTCGCGTTCCTTGATCGTTTCCTCCTTGGTCGCCCGGCCCTTGAACTCGTCAAAGCTCAACTTGCCGTCCCCGTCCTTGTCCATTCTCTTGAATCGCTCCTCGGGAGTCATTTTCTTGGCCGCAGGTTTCTTCTCCCCGCCCTCTTTCTTCGTGGCCTCGTCGGCGGCCCAACTCGAACCAGCGACGCTCAGGGCGAACGCTGCTACCAACAACATCGTAAGCAGTCTCATCATGGGACTCTCCTTGTAGAGAAAACGGAACAACACAGTCGCGATACACGGCTCGGTATTCTCGTGTAACGATGCGCAGCCAGCCGCCTTTATTGGGGCCTGCGGGCAACGATCACTGCGCACCGGCGGCGTCATCGAATGCCGCGCATCATCCGGCATGAAAAACGCGGCGGGATGATAGCACATCCTCCCGCTTTTGTGAAGCATGAAAATGGCCCGATTCGATGGTTTTTTGACCTCTGTCCTGCCCACTTCGGCCCGAGAAGCCGGCCCGCCTTACCCCTGCATTGGCCGAATCACGCGGCGAGCAGTTTCCGCAGGTGGAAGTGGAATTTCCCCAGTTTGCCGCCGTAGTTGCCCGCGCTGATGGCGACGACGCCCTCGCCGAGGGCTGCCTGCGCGGCCGCGGCCATGGCCGCCCCGACGGCTCCCTCGCTGGTTCCGTCAATCACGATCTCGTAGGCGCAATTGGCGTCCGCGTGCAGCTTCGACTCGACACGTCCGCGCAGCGTGGGGCAGAAGAAATCGGAAGTCGAAGCCGGCAGATCTTTGTAGCGCGAGCCGACCTTGCTGCCGCTCCGCGCGACACCGCCTGGAAAGGGGGTAATCACGCCTTCCGTGTTTCTCAGCGCCTCGGCGGCGCGTCGCGCGGCCGCCAGTCCAGCCTCCTTCGTCACGGTCTGGATGATGACGTTGCCGCCCCCGACGCCCTTGTCGACGCCCAAGTCCTCTTGCACCAGGAACTCGCCGTCCATCACGGGCACGCGCCAGAATCGCTTGCCGTCCACCAGTTTGCTCTTCTGGTAGCCGTCGCCGAAGAAACGCAGGTGCTTTCCCAGAGCGATGCGTTTTTCGGCCGTCGCCAAGCCATCGAATACCGCCGTGGACGGACACGTCATCAGGCACTGCCCTGCCCGCTTGGGAACCGCCTTGCCCAAGGCATCCTGCGAGAAGCCGAACATCAAGATCGCTGCGCCAGGCCGTCCGTCAGGCGTCTCGCGAGGCGACAGTCGACGCTCCACACCCGCTTCGGCATCGCACGCGATCACGGAAGAACTGTACCCCGTGGCCTCGCGGATGGCTGCGTCGAGCCAGTGTTCGTCATGAGCCGTCACCACCAGGCGCGTGTAGCTCATGCCAAAGGCTTCCGCAAACGTGTCTTCGATGAACGTCGAGCCGAGGTTCAAGGTGCTCTTCCCTACCAGCCCATGACCATGTTCGATTCGATGACGCGACGCGCATGTTCCAAGTCGCTCCCTGTCTCGTGCATGTACAGGCGGATCGCGTGTACTTTGTCCCCGGCAGCCTTCGACAGGCAGTCGCGAGCAACGCTGCAGGGATCGAGTCCCTCGCTTTGCGTGATCCCCAGTGCTCCTTTGGAGATGACCCACGTGTCGCGCGGCCGCTTGGTCATTCGGATCACTTGGTCGTTGGGATACGATTGACGTACCACCGCGGCCGCCGCGTCGTCATTCTCCGCCCAAGTGATAATGATGTGTGCGTTGGTCTCAACCTCGAATAAAGGCATGAATTTCTCCTTTTCCAGGGGCAATCGAGCAACTGCAATCCATGAGACGTATCGAATAGCATGTCCGCCGTGACCCATAATTGCAATACGGGGGGCAAACCCGCCAAACACGGAGCATCCGAACCCACTGACATGACCCACGTCAAACATCTCGATCCCCATAACCGAACGTTCTTCTCCCTGTTTTCCACCTCTTCGCTAATTACCTAATGCCCCCAAACTGCAGACTCCGATACGAAAAGCACGGACGATGGTGACCTGCCCCTAACTTGCCCGATCCGTCTAACTACCCAATACCACAGACTGGAAGTCCGTCTACAGGCTGCGTCAGGAGGATGTCCGATGAATCGAGTTTGGTTGTGCATTCTGCTGTTCGTTTCCCTCGCTGGGTCGCAGTGGCTCCCTGCGCCAGCGCGAGGCGAAAACGACAATCCGTGTCCCCCGATGGACACGCCTTACGACGGGCAAAACGCTTGCCCGTACTTGGAAGAAATGCGGGCCTACGGCGAGTGTCCATGGTACCACGACCATGAGTACCATTACGGCGCGACGGCTGATGTGATCGAATCAGCTACCGGAAACGAGTCCGGCGACCCCGCAGTGACAGAGGCCGAAGCCGCTGACGAGGCGACGGCAGCGGCCGAAGCCCCGGCGACGAGCGAGGCGGCAGGGCCCCCGGACTGCTGGTACGATGGCGCGACCGACTCGTACTACGACTACGAATTCACCAACGCCGACATGATCCGCGAGGAGACAGCCGAGACGACGGAGGAAGCAGTCGAAAGCTACGCCGTCGAAGAAACGGACGCGGCCACGGAGGAGGACTGGAGCGGTTCCTACGAGTTCCCGTCGGAAACCGCGGCCAGCCAACCGGACGACGAGGAAGTCTACTGGGTCGAGGATCTACCCGAAGCGAACCCGGACACCGAGTCCATGTCTTGCGACGAGAGCTACGAGTACGCCTATCCCGGCGAGGGAACAGAATACCCGTACGGCGGCGCCAGCGAAACGGAAATGGCCGGCGAGCAGTCCACGGAAACTATGGAAGCAAGCGAGGAAGTCATGGAAGGCATTTGGGAAGCGGACACGGCGGACCTGGAAGCGAACGAATCGCCCAGCGTCTGCCCATCCGGCGATTATGATTACGATTACGATTACGATTACCAGTACGAGTACAGCGTTTATCCGGACCGTTACGACGACGGCGAGATCATCCTGTCGCTGGCGCGGACGCTGGACCGCGTCGGCGTGACGCTGCAGTCCCTGTCTCGCTACTTGACCGAGATGGCGACCAGCGACTTGGCCAAGCGGCACAGCGAAACACTGGAACGATAAGCCCCGAAACACGAGCCTGCACCTCACAGAAGCCCGGCTTTTTGAAAGAGCCGGGCTTCTCTATTCTGTGCCGGCCACGTGCCGCATGGCCGCCAGAGGACCGTGTCGCTGGAGCCGCGCGAGTTGCTCTTCATCGCGCGCCAGCAAAACGCCCGCAAACGTCAGCGAGTTGCAAGAGATCGACTGGAAGCACTCGCGGACCCGTGGCACGGCAAGCATCCACCGCCGCGTCACGAGCAGGTTGTAAGGCTTCGTTATCCGGTCGCGGGCGGCGGGCACGTCGACGCCGATGGCGGACAACAGTCGCGGATACCGATCGTGCGCCTGGGTTGCCGCGGTTTCCGGCGCCGCGCCGGCGCCGGCCTCCAGGGCGACGATGGCGTGCGGAAAGGGCAGCGTTTCGAGGCTGCGCACGTCCGCGGTGATCTCCGCCGAGTCGATGGCCGGCGCGATCGGCAGCGCGGGGCCGGCAGGATCAAGCGGCAGCGGCACCAGTTGCAGGTGCTTGTGCGACTGGCTGGCCCCGGCCACCATGCCGCTGTTGTAGAAGCCCAGTCCCTCGTACTCGGCCAGGCACCTGAAAAGCGACTCAAAATCCTGCCGCGCCAGCAGCGTTTCCTGCTCTTCGAACGTCCGCGTCACGATCAGCAGGTGGTGCTCGACGACGTTGAACTTGTTCAGCAGGCAGACGTGCTGCGGCGACGCATCGGCCACGTACAACTCGGGATCGTACGGCAGGAAGGGATTCCGGCGCGGCGCGTCCTGCGGCGCCGCGGCACTTGACGGCCGGGGCTTACGGGCCAGATGCCGCACGAGGCGCACGAGGAAGCGGATGCCGCCGTCGTCCAGGTACAGAAAGTCGGTGGGGATGGGCTGCAAAGCGCCGCTTTGCAGGGCCCGCTGCGTGACGGCCAGCAACCGCCGCCATAGCGTGCCCGGCTGGAATGGCGCGCGTCCGGCCTCAGACAGCAAATTCATGGCGTTCTCCCCGCGATGGCAGCTTTCGAGAAATGACCGTCGCCCCGTCAAAGTAGCCATCACACTCCGTGTGATGATCGGCAACCAACTCTGGACCGTTATTTCTCAAACGCTGCTCACGTCGCCCGGCCCGCCTCGGCGATGCCGCGGAGAATGCTGTCCTTGACCGCCACCGCATCCACCTCGGTCGCCACCGCCATGTTGGAACGTCCCGGAGCCTGACTGCGGCGATCGAAAATCGTGGCCCCTTTCGTCAATTCGCCGATGGTCTCGACGTCGCCCGCCATTTCCTCCGTCTCGAACAACTCGGGGTGCAGCACGGCGGTCAGGGCCACCACACCCTCCAGGAAGATGCTCTCCAGTCCCAGCTGCTGCCGGTACGCCCGGAAGGCGAACGGGATCACGTGCCGCAGCAGTCGGCCCGCCCGCGTCGACTCGCTGGGCAACTGCTCGATGATGTCCAGCGTCAATTTGACCTGTTCGCCCACGTCCAGCGGAATCAGGGTGCGGGTGGTCGCCGAGCGGAACACGGCGCGGGCCGCCAGCGGATCGTAGAACATGTTGAATTCAGCCGCCGGAGTCACGTTGCCGATGCATCCCAGGCTGCCGCCGGAGATGATCACATGATCCACCAGCAGGGGCAGCGACGGATCCCGCTGGAAGGCGCGGGCCAGATTGGTCAGCGGCCCCAGGCACAGGAGCGTGACCTGTTCCGGCGCAGAACGTACTTCG
>Ga0302242_1001386_pt1 | contig 18398 bp, 14 predicted proteins | sample AAG_UR_Lys_MG_FD_193510 | JGI IMG/M metagenome (GOLD analysis project Ga0302242, IMG submission 193510) | Enriched activated sludge microbial communities from anaerobic digester in WTTP, New Holstein, Wisconsin, United States - AAG_UR_Lys | ecosystem: Engineered > Bioreactor > Anaerobic >...
CAGTTATACTATTTTTCATAAGAGTGCCTCCGTTATTTTTGTTTGTGTAGTAATTAACATCATAACATATGAGGTCACTCTTATTTTTTTGTTTTCTTTATTTTTCCCATCCTAATTTTACACTAAGGAAGCCCTAAAAGGATTCCTGGACTTTTAAAAAAGGTTGTTGTTAGGGGAGGCGGGAAATGAACGATTTACTAAAGAACTATGAACTGTACCTGGAAAACATAGCCGGAGTGGTGGTCATTGACATGACGGGCGTGGTCGTATATATGAACGAACAATGTGCTCAGTACCTGAAAGTCGAAAAAAAAGAATCTTTGGGAAAGCACATTTTGGATGTTTTTCCCCACAGCAAAATGATAGAAGGCCTTGGGCTCGACGAACGCAGAGTGGTATTTTACAGCAGCTATGCCGGCATTGGAATCAGCATCCAGATGCCTCTGTTCCAAAACGGCCGGAAAGTGGGTCTGCTGGAATACGACGCAATACAAGGTTCGCAGTTTTTATATGATTTTGCGGACCAATACCGACTCTTTTTAGACAGCGAATTTAAATATCTGCCCCGGGAAATGCTGTTGTTGAGCGGAACCAAATATTCCATCAACAACATTATAGGGAGTTCGGACAGAATCACAAGAGTACGAGAGCAAATAACCCAGGCGGCTCGCAGCAATTCCACGGTGTTGATCACCGGAGAAACGGGAACAGGGAAGGAACTCGTAGCCCACTCCATCCACAATCTTTCCAACCGCCGAAACAATCCTTTTGTGCGCATCAATGCATCAGCATTGCCCCAGTCCCTGGCGGAGTCGGAATTGTTCGGGTATGAACAGGGCTCGTTTACCGGTGCCATCAAGGAAGGAAGAAAAGGAAAGTTTGAACAGGCAGATACAGGAACTCTTTTCATTGATGAAATCAATCATATGCCCATGGCTTTGCAGCCTAAAATGTTAAGAACCTTGCAGGAAAAAGAGGTAGACAGGATCGGGGGCGCCAAAAGCATTCCCGTTGACGTGCGGATCCTCGCTGCATCCAGTAAAGATCTGCGGCAGCTTATTGAGGAGGGGGAATTCAGAGAAGATCTGTACTACCGTTTGAATGTTATGGAAATACATATGCCCCCACTTCGGGAACGAATGGAGGACATTCCGCAATTGACAGAATCCATCGTGCTTGATCTGAATGTAGTGATGGGAAAGCGGGTGGCGAAAGTCAGTCCTCTGGTCTACGAGATGTTCCGGGAATATGATTGGCCGGGGAATGTGCGGGAATTGCATAATGTCATTGAACGAGCCATGAACTCTGCGGAAGAAGATGCCTTGCTACCGGAGCATTTTGAATTCAAACAGGTTATCTTCGAGAAACTTCGCAAAAAAAACAGCAATGTGTTGTTGGAGGAAAGCCCTATCGAAAGGGTGAAGGACGATGCGGAGCGGGAATTGCTGATAAGCGTTCTTGAGCAGTGCAATCAGAACAAAACCAAAGCGGCGCAGCTTTTGAAAATAGCCAGACCTCTGCTTTACCAAAAGATGAGGCGACTGAAAATCGAGTTATAAAATATAGCCTTGGAAGGGCTGCAGAGAAAGAAAAGTGTAAGTATAAAGTTACAGTGAAATTTTATACTTACACTTTTCTTATGCTACAAAATGATTAAAAAGTTTGAAAATTGTGGCTTTTTGGTGTATTGTAAAAGAAAGGCAGCCAAGGATGTAAGCCTGCACATACAATTTTCAAAAAACCACTCAAAAAATCCACGAATTTCAACAAATGTACTTTGGCATAAAGATTGCTAATACAGTTTTATTGGAGAGGAGGATATGGAGTGGTTTGTTGATTTTGCAGACCAGATTACTTGGCATTTTAGAGATGCAAATTTGCAGGACGAGTACAAAAGGAGGAAGTATTATGGATCATTATGGAGCGTTGAGCCTTATCCCCGCAGCGGTGGTCATCATTACCGCATTATGGACAAGAAAAACACTGGAACCCTTGCTTCTGGGATCCGTCGTTGGATTTATCATTGTAGCGGGCAAGGGATTTTTTCCGGCCTGGCTGGATGCGGTCTATGCAACGATGATGGATGCCACCACGGCCTGGGTCATTTTAGTCTGTGGACTTTTTGGAAGTCTGGTCGCTCTCCTGGAGAAATCCGGCGGAGCTATGGGCTTTACGGCGATTGCCTCAAAGTTTATAAAAAACAGAAAAACAGCTCTTGCAGGAACCTGGATCCTGGGAATCATTGTATTCATTGATGATTATTTAAATGCTCTTGCCGTAGGAACGGCCATGCGTAAAATCACCGATAATTATAAAGTACCGAGAGAATTTCTGGCTTATATAATCAACTCTACCGGAGCTACCGTTTGTGTTCTGATTCCCTTCTCTACGTGATCTGCGTTTATGGCCGGCCAGATGGAGGCATCCGGAGCGGCCGAGGCAGGCATGGGAACGGCTGCCTACATAGATGCCATCCCCTTTATCCTCTATGGCTGGGTCGCAGTCTTATTAGTCCCCCTTTTCTTCCTCAAGGTGATCCCGGTGTGGGGGCCCATGAGAAAGGCAGAAAAAAGAGCCGCAGAGTTGGGGCAGACTTTCCCGGACAGCACCCTCTCCATCGCCCAAAAAGAAGAAGAAAATCTGACTGTCGATGGGAAAGCCCCTAAAGCGATTAACTTCATTATCCCCATGCTGGTGTTGGGCGTGGTATGCATCGCTACCTCGGATATGCTCATCGGCGTTATTGTGAGTTTGCTCGTGTGCGTCGTGATGTATCTGCCCCAAAAGCTGGTAAAGCCCAGCGAATTTGGAGACGTTTGTGTGGATGGATTTAAGGATATGATCCTGGTTCTTGCCATTGTCTGTGCGGCATTTTTCCTGCAGAGAGCAAACGATGCCCTGGGACTTACCCCTTATGTCATCGAAAAAGTGGAACCCCTGTTGAGCCCTGCCTTGCTGCCGGCGATCTCTTTCCTTGTGATCGGCCTGCTGGCTTTTGCAACGGGAAGCTTCTGGGGCGTTGCCGCTATTGCGTTCCCCATCATTGTGCCTTTGGCCACTTCCATGGATGTCAACGTATACCTTGCCTGCGGCGCAGTAATTTCGGGAGCGGCATTCGGAAGCCACAGCTGTTTCTACAGCGATGCGGTCACTTTGACCTGTGCTTCCTCGCAGATCCAGAATTCCGACTATGCCAGAACGGTATTGCCCCTTTTAGCACTGCCTTTGGGATTGGGTTTCGCAGCCTTTATCATTGCAGGCATGGTTGCTTAAAAGAGAATTGAAAGAAAACGAAAGGAAATAACTCATGAATAAAGGAAAAGTAACAGTAGGGATGACCCAATTTGCCTGTGTACCGGATCGTGATGCGAATATCAAAAAAGCGGAGGAACAGATCCGTGCTTTGGCCCAAAAAGGTGCAAAAATTATCTGCACCCAGGAACTTTTTGGGGGGATCTATTTTGCTCAGATCATTGACTATACTAAATATGACTGGGCAGAACCTGTTGATGGTCCAACCAATCAAAAGATGTCAAGCCTGGCAAAAGAACTGGATGTCGTCATAGTGAGCTGTTTCTATGAATATGCCATGGATGGCGTTTATTATAACAGCGCTGCGGTTTTTGATGCAGACGGAAGCAATTTGGGAGTTTACAGAAAACACCACATTCCAGAAGGACCACAGTACATTGAAAAATATTATTTCACTCCCGGAGATTCTCCCTACCTTGTGTTTAAGACAAAGTACGGAAAATTTGGCGTACTGATCTGCTGGGATGAGTGGTTCCCTGAACCCACCAGGATCCTGGCCCTCAAGGGGGCAGATTTTGTGTTCTACCCCTCTGCTATCGGTTCCGAACCGGACAACCCGGATCTGGATACTTCCCAGACCTGGGTAGATGGCATAAGAGGACATGGGATCCACAACAATTTCTATGTCTGCGCCTGCAATCGTGTGGGAAGGGAAGATGCTGTGGACGGAAGCGGACATATGGTGTTCTACGGAAGGGGTTTCGTATCGGATCCCTGGGGCAATCTGGTTGCAGAGGGAAAATACAATGAAGAAGATCTCATCGTAGCGGAGCTGGATCTGGATGAGATCAAGAGAGCCCGCGACATTCTTCAGTTCCATAGGGACAGAAGAGTGGACTCCTATGCTGAAATATTGAAACTCAGCATTTCGGAGTGAAGAACTTTTTCCTGAAACAAGAAAGGACAAAAAAATGGAAGCTACTCTCCTGATACGAAGTAATGCTATCTTCGACAGCGTTTCGGACGAGCCTTTTGCCGGTTTTGTGGCCATAAAGGGCAATCAGATCCTGGCGGTGGGGCCACCGGAAAAGGCGGCGGAGTATATGGGCGAAAACACAAAAGTCATCGATGCCCAAAATCGCCTGGTCATGCCGGGGTTTCATGACAGCCATACCCATCTGATTCTTGCCGGAATGTATAAAGCTTGTGCTAATTTAGGGAGTGCCCGCTCCGAGGAAGAGGCTGCTCAGATTCTTTATGAATTTGAGCAGGCCCATCCCTCGAAGGGATGGGTCTATGGGTTCAATTGGTACCACGTCTTTTGGGACAATAAGATTTTGCCCACGAAGGACACTTTGGATCGGTATTTTCCGGACAGACCTGTTTTTCTGCTCAATGCAGAGGCCCATGGAGCCTGGGTGAACAGCAAAGCATTGGAACTGGCCGGGGTAACAAAAGAAACGCCGGATCCTTTGGGTGGAGAGATCGCAAGAGCAGAGGACGGGGAACCTTCCGGATTTCTGTATGAGGGTGCCGTAGCCTTTGTCGGAGCCTGTGCTCTTAAATTTACTCCGGAGCAGGAACGTCTGTATCTGCAAAAATTTATGGAAACGGCGGCTCCCCTGGGAATCACATCCCTCATCGATGTGCAGCCTTACTTCGGGGCAAATCTGGGCAACGCAGAAACCTACCAGGCTATGGAGCGGGACGGGGAACTGACGGTTCGCATCCATGTGGCAGCGGACTTGTTCGGCGACCTGGATGTCCTTGCGCAAAATGTCTCCTGTTTTACCGGTGACAAGGTAAGGGCCAACCTGGCCAAGCAATTTGTGGACGGTGTTTTTACCACCCATACCGCACTTCTTCTGGAAGATTACGAAGATGCTCCGGGGAACAGGGGCCTTGAACTATGCGAAATGGAAAAGATAGAAAAAGCCATAAGCAAAGCCCATAAGAACGGTCTTTCTGTCAAGATCCATGCCATTGGAGACAGAGCCATTCGCTTTACGTTGGATTGTTATGAAAAGGCAATTGCAGAGCACGGAAAGAATCAGGCCCGGCATGCCATTGAACACATTGAATTGGTTTCCGACAGCGACATTCCCCGATTCCGGGAAATGGACATTGTGCCGTCGGTCCAGCCGGAACACCTTGGGCTGATGCCCACCTGGGAAGGCGAAGAATACCGGTATGTCTTGGGGGAAGAACGTGCCGGAAATACCTGGAGATTTAAAACTCTCCTTGATACCGCAGGAGTGCTGGCACTTGGGAGCGACTGCCCGGTGGTGGACAACAATCCTTTTTATGCCATTCACCGGGGGATGACAAGGCTTCATGATGACGGCCTGCCTTCTGGGGGCTGGAATCCCAAAGAAAAGCTTACTTTGCCGGAGCTCCTCAAAGGCTATACTGCCGGTTCTGCCTTTAGCGCCAGCAGAGAAAAGGAGCTGGGGACACTGGAACCGGGGCGGCTTGCTGATGTGATCATTCTCGACAGAAATCTCTTTGAAATTTCGCCGGAGGCTATTCGTCAGGCAAAAGTGGAGACCACCATCATGGATGGGAAAATTATTTATCAGAAAGAAGATTGACAGGGAAAACGCCAGATGCTAAAATGAAGCTAAATTGAACGGTTGTTCAATGCAGTGCGGCAAAGTGCCGCTCGGCTTTCCTTAAACGCATGCCTGAGTCCCCCCCAGGTATCGTTGAATTCGTCTAAAGTAACCGACGGTCTTTCGACCGTCGGTTATATTTTTTTGCAAAAAACCGTGTACGACGCCTATTTAAGGGTATAAAAAAAGCCGATAGCGTTGGTGCTCCTTCTTGAGGAGTATCAAGAGTTTGTGGTATTTTGTAAAGGAGTTGGTTTATCATGGCAGGATTGGTCCCTTTCAACAGAAAGAAGTCTGACCTTCTGAGTACGGGCTTTGATGATTTCCATAATATGCTTGACGACTTTTTTTCAGAAGGCTGGCCGTTCAAAAGAAGCCTTGCGGCGGACACCTTCAAGGTGGATGTAAGGGAAGAAGAAAAAGAGTACATTGTGGAAGCAGAAATCCCCGGTGTAAAAAAGGAGGACATTCAGGTTTCTCTGGATGACGGGCGCCTTCAGATTTCCTTGAACAAAGAAGAAAAGACAGAGGAAAAAGAAAAGAATTATATCCATCGGGAGAGGCGCTATTCTTCCATGAAACGCTGCATTCATCTGGACAACGCAGATTCCCAGGGCGTACAGGCCAATCTGGAAGAAGGCGTTCTTGTTGTGAAAGTTCCCAAAAAGGAGACTGCAGACAAGTCTGTCAAGATCGAGATCCAATAGCGTGTGACAAGCATAGCATACCAAAAAGCACCGGTCCAGCGGTGCTTTTTATGAAGGAGAAAGGGATGGAAACCTTGACAGAAAAGGCTGAAAAACTGAACTTTTCAGACCAGCTCGAAGAATTTTTTGAGATCAATCTGGATCTGCTTTGCATTGCGGATGTGAATGGGGTCTTTCGAAAATTGAATAAGTCCTGGGAGGAGTCCCTTGGATATCGGGTGGAAGAACTGGAAGGAAAGGTTTTTCTGGATTATGTCCATCCTGAAGATCTGGCTTCCACGCTGGAAGCCTTAGGTCGTCTTCGCAATAAGGAAAAGGTGCTGAATTTCACCAACCGTTACCGCTGCAAGGACGGATCTTACCGCTACATAGAGTGGCGATCCCATCTTTATGGGGATTTTATCTATGCTGCAGCCAGAGATATTACTGAAAGAAAGACAATCGAAGATTCTCTTCGGGAAAGCGAAGAAAATTTCCGCACTTTTTTTGAGACCATAGATGATGTGGTGGTGGTGGGAAATCTCCAGGGAGATTTGATCTACGCCAATTCCGCCGCAGTAAAGGACCTGGGGTATACCCTGGGAGAACTGAAAAAAATGAAAATCATCGAACTCAATGATGAAAGTCGTCGGGAAGAGGCGGAACTGATTTTTTCACAAATGCTGTCCGGACAAAGAAACACCTGCCCTATCCCCCTGCAGGCCAAGGATGGAGGTCTGATTCCTGTGGAAACAAAAGTCTGGATGGGAGAGTGGAATGGGGAAAAAGCTATTTTTGGGCTGGCAAAAGATCTCTCTGCCCAACAGGCGGCCTACGATCGTTTTTATCGTCTCTTTGACAACAACCCGGCCCTGATGGCCATATCCAGTGTGGAGGATCGCAAAATCACGGATGTCAATGCGGCGTTTCTGGAAAATCTGGGCTATGAGAAGGACGAAGTCATTGGAAAAACAGGGGCAGAATTGAACCTTTTTGCGGAGCAGCAGGATTGGGAAGCTATGGCGGAAATTCTGAGAAATGGTGAAGGGATAAAGCAAAGAGAAGTAAAACTGCGAAAGAAAAATGGAGAGCTGCTGGATGGAATTTTTTCCGGTGATGTCATAAAGAATCAAATGGAAAAAAGTTTTTTGGCGGTGATGATGGATGTGACCGAGAGCAAAAAGGCGCAGGCGGAGATCAAAGAAAAATCCGGGCTGATCCTTTCCCTGATCGAGTCCATTCCGGATATTGTGTTTTACAAGGATGTCGAAGGCGTTTATATGGGGTGCAACCCGAAATTCGAAAAACTGGTGGGAAAGTCAAGGGATCAGATCATCGGGTTTACCGATCATGATCTCTTTGAACCGCAGATGGCGGCCCTGTATCGCAAACAGGATGAAGAGGTTCTGGCTGGGAAAAGCCTGTGGCGTGACGAAGAGTGGTTCACCTACGCCAACGAAAAGAATTGCCTTTTGGACATTTTAAAGACCCCATACTGGGGGGAAGACGGCACCCTTATCGGGCTGATCGGCATTGGCCGGGACATCACGGACCGGAGAAAAAAAGAGGAACAGATCGAATACCTCAGCTTCCATGACCAATTGACTGGTTTGTATAACCGGAGATTTTATGAAGAAGAGCTAAAACGGCTGGATACGGAGGAAAATTATCCATTGACCATAGCCATGGGAGATGCAAATGGGCTGAAATTCGTCAACGATGCTTTTGGGCATGAGATGGGGGATCAGCTCCTTTGGAAGGTGGGGGTCGCCTTAAAAAAAGCCTGTCGTGATGAGGATTTGGTGGCCAGGGTGGGGGGAGATGAATTTGTCCTCGTTCTTCCCCGAACCGACTTATTGGCGGCAGAGAAAATAGTAAAAAGGATCAAGCAGCTGCTGCAGAAAGAAAAAGTGGGGGCTCTTGCTATTTCCGTCTCTTTCGGCACGGCCTCCAAGACCAAAGGCACGGAAGACATGCAGCAGGTATTCAAAGACTGCGAAGATAGGATGTATCGCAACAAACTCTGGGAAAGAGCCAGTCTTCGAAGCAAGAGCATAGATATTGTGTTGAATGCTTTGTATGAAAAGGATCACAGGGAAATGCTCCATTCCAAAAAAGTGGCTTCTATTTGTGAGATGATTGCCAAAGAAATGGATCTGGATCCGGAAGGGGTCCATCAGATCCGACTGGCCGGGCTGCTGCACGACATCGGCAAGATCATAATGGGGGACAGCTTATTGATCAGAAGAGGACCCTTGTCAGAGGGGGATTGGCAGGAAATTCGAAAACATCCGGAAACGGGATATCGCATCCTGAGCGCCGCCAATGAATTTGCAGAGATCGCTCCTGGGGTGCATGAGCATCACGAACGTTGGGATGGGACCGGCTACCCCAAGGGGCTTTGCGGTGAAGAAATCTCACTGGCAGCAAGGATCATAAGCGTGGCAGATGCCTATGACGCCATGACCGGCCTGCGGGGATATAAAAAAGTATTCAGCAAGGAGGAAGCAAAAAAAGAACTCAGGGATTGCAGTGGAACGCAATTTGACCCTGAGGTCGTGCATACTTTTCTTGAAAAGGTCATTTCTTGTCAGGAAATTTGACCGGAGACCCGCTGCTCGTCTGCATCAATCATAGATAGAATGCTGCCAGCTCACGGCATCAAAATACATCTGGGTGAACTGCTCCGGGGTCAAACGGTGGCCGTTGACAAAACGGTCGGCTTTTCCCCAATCTCCTTTTTCATAAGCCAGGACAGAATCCAGAGCAATGCGAAGTTCATTTTCTTCCCCCAACAGGGCGGCTTTTATACTTTCCTCCAGAGGAAGCTGGCTTACGATGTTTTCCATGGTGTCATTCAGCAGGGAATCCAAAGAGGAGAAGATCCCGGTGATGAAATAATCGGATTCATTTTCTTTTCTGCCTGTTGCTTCGGCAATGAGGGACAACATGCGGCCACGGATGCTGCAGGTTTTGATCAACTCCAGGTTTTCTTTTGTTTGGATATCCTGCAAAAGAAGGAGGTGGGTCCACTGGCGAAGATTCTTCGTTCCGAATCTGGTCAGGGCCTGTTTTACGGATTTTATGGGGTAACGTCCTCCATACACGATGGAGTTGGATGTTTTCAGCAGTTTGTAGGAAAGCCCCAGGTCCCGCTGAATGATATCGGCTATCACACCAAAATCCGGCTCTTCCTTGCGGAGCTCACGAATGATAAAGAGAAGGGCCATATTCAGGGAATCAATGCTGTTTCCACTGACCATGACCGGTTTGCTGAAAAAATAGCCCTGAAACAGGTCATAGCCCATAGAAGCTGCTTTTTCAAAATCTTCCATGGTTTCGATGCGCTCTGCGAGAAAGCGGGTGTTTTTTTTGTGCCTGCGAATAAAATGTTTTTGCGTCTCAATATCAATGACAGGAAATTCCATCTTCACAATGTCTGCATATTCGATAAGGGGCGTCAGCCCCCCTTCATCTTCCTGAACCACGAAGTCATCAAGGGCGAGAACATATCCCTGCTCTTTCAGGTGGCGGCAGGCGGCAAGAACTTCGGGAGTCAGTGTGACGGTTTCGAGGATTTCGATGATGACCTTATCTTTAGGGAGGATCCCCGGGATCTCCTGGGACAGGAAGGCACCGGAAAAATTCACAAAGGCTCTTGTACCGTCTACCAATTCATCAAAACCAATGACAAGAAAGGTATTTGTCAGCACGGAGGCGGTAGAGACATCATCGTCAAACCCTTCGTAAAAGTTGTTTTCGCTTTTTCGATAAAGCAATTCATAGCCGTATAGCGTTCTGCTGGTGTCAAAAATAGGTTGTCTAGCTATGTATACGTTCACAGTAAGCTCTCCTTTGTAAGTTTTTTATTATTACTTTATTGTTTACCTACTATTTACTTCTTTTAAACCTTCAAAAATACTGTCAGAAAAAACAAAGAAAGAATCAATGACAAAATTATAGCAAAGAAGTACGGGATTTTAAAGACAAAAGAAAAAACTTGAGGTATACTTAAAATGATAAAAAAATAACGAAAGACAGAAAAATCCAAAAGAGGTCTGGATTGTAGGTATGCTATTTCTGAAATTTGTTGTAAGAGGGCAGTGAAGTGAATAGGACAATCATTGAAACCAACGAAGAAAAATGTATGGGCTGCAATAAATGTATCGCCATGTGCCCGGTCAATGCAAACAATGCAAAGATCGTGGACGGGCAGAACAAAATTATGATCGATGATGTGCGGTGCATCCATTGCGGGGAGTGCATCAAGGTCTGCGATCATGGCGCAAGGACTTTTGGAGACGATACCCGGGAATTTTTTGATCGCCTTCGAAAAGGTGCAAGGATCGCAGTGCTTGCGGCACCGGCGGTGCGAAACAACTTTGAGGATTACCGGAAACTGTTTGGATTTTTGAAACAACAGGGAGTATCGGCATTTTATGACGTTTCCTTTGGCGCAGACATCACCACCTGGGCCTATTTGAAGGCTATCAGGGAGAAAAAACTTTCCAGCGTGATAGCCCAGCCCTGCCCGGTCATCGTTTCTTATATCGAACATTTTAAACCACAACTTATCCCTTATCTTGCACCGATACACAGTCCTGCTCTTTGCGCCGCTGTGTATCTCAAAAAATATCGACATATTCCTGATGAAATCGCATTTCTTTCGCCCTGCATCGGAAAAACCGTAGAATTCAATGACGAAAACACCCATGGGCTGGTGCGCTATAATGTGACTTACTCCAAACTGAAAGAGTACTTAAAAGAAAATGCCGTCTCTTTGGGGGGCTATGCTCCGGTGGATTTTGACGATCGGCCCTGTGATCTGGGTTTTGCCTTCAGCCGCCCGGGAGGTCTCCGGGAAAATGTAGAATACTACGGCGGCAGCGATGTCTGGGTCAAACAGGTAGAAGGTGTGGAAGAGGTAGTAGGGTACCTGAAAGAATACGATGAACGAGTGCGGTTGGGCAAAAAAACCCCGGTGTTGGTTGACATTCTCAATTGCAAGCATGGCTGCAACCTGGGAACGGCCACCGACAGGGACACCTTCCTGGATGATGTGGATTATCAGACGAACCAGAGCAAAAAGGATTTTATGAAAAAGCATCCGGATCCCAGAGAGCTGGGAACCTTTGCAGAATTTGATGCCCTGTTTTCTCTCGAGGACTTTGCGAGAAAGTATTCCAATCACCGCCATCGTGTATCAGAGGCCAGTGAGCAGGAGATCCGGACTGTTTTCGAACAGCTGGGCAAGGACACGGAAGCCCTGCAGAAAGTCAACTGCTATGCCTGTGGCTATGGGAGCTGCCATAAATTTGCCACGGCGGTGGCCAATGGGAACAACGATGTGATAAATTGCATCAACTATTCCAGAACGAAATTGAAGAATGGCCGGGAGGAGTTCGACACGTTATTCCGATCCTTACAGGGGCAGCTGGACGAAATGAACAAAAAATTGGATATGGTGAAAAGTTCGGCCACCAATCTCAATGCCATCGCCATGCAGACAAAAATCATTTCCATCAATGCAAGCATTGAGTCCGCTCATGCAGGACATTATGGAGACGGTTTTGCTGTGGTGGCCCAGGAAATCAGAAGTCTTGCCAATAAATCCGAGGCATTGATCGGAGAAAATCAGCAAAATCAAAGCAGTCTGGTGAAGGACATCCAGACGTTTGAGAAGCATATTACGGATATCAAGGAGAAAATCGATCTTTCTTTGGAATAAATAACAAAAAAATCACAAAAACTTTCTGAAAAGGCTAAACTTTTTTCGGAAACAGCCGAAAAAATAACCAAGAAAGAAAGGCAGAGGTGTCGTTATGAGTATTATTTCGATAGCGGGTGTGACGAGAGCGCAAGGCGCCTACGAATTTCCTGATTATCAGGAAAAAATTGAACAAATCCAGTCACAGATCGAAAACCTCCAGAGCCGAATGACAAAAGAGCAGGATGGATCCGAAGAGCCCAAGGTCAAGCAGCAGAGGGTCGAGATGATTCAGTCTCAGATCGTGCAGTTGCAGACGCAAATTCAGCGACTTGAGACGATGGACGGCAATCGGAATGCCAGGGAGCTTTCAGCAGAGGTTCTTGAGGCCAATGAATTCCTTTCAGAACCTCTGAAAGAACGCAGCGATCTTTCCAAATCAGTGGAGGATGTTGTGCGAGAGAACATTGGTGATGGCTCGGAAGTACGGCTGGATATTTTGGTGTAGGATGACCTTTTGCGCACATGTTGCAGCCTGAAAAAACTGAACATACAAAAAACAGTTCAAAAGAAGAGTGGTTCCTTCTTTCGAGCTGTTTTTTTATGCTTCAAACCAGGAACGGTCTTTGACCAGGTTTTCAAATTGGGTGGAGGAGAGGCCAAGGCGTCCGAAAGTGTCAGGAAAAAATTCGGCGACAACAGGTTCTCCCATCAGTATCCAGGCATAGTGCTGGGCAATGTGAACGGCATAAACCAGTTCCGCATTGATGATGCCGGATTCCAATGGCCGGTGATGATAGAGCGCCACTTCTACAATGGGAAAGGGAAGCCCCCACCATTGAGCCAGATAGCCCCCTACCTCCTGGTGAGTGACTCCGAATTCTGCCCGTTCATAGTCCAAAAAGTGAATATCTTCGGTCCAGGCATTTTGGATCATCTTCGTTAACTTGAGATGATGGCCATGAAGAAGAAGCAGCAATCCGATATTATGAAGCAAGCCTGCGGAATATGCCGCCTCCGGCATTTTCTTTTGCAAAACTTCATCATACAGAAAATGGAGGAGTTTGCTGGTCAGAAGGCTGTGCTTCCAGAGCCGCTCCGCCAAAATACGCTCCGTTCCCTCGGGCGCCCCAAGATCCAAAACCGAAGTAGAGCAGATCAGGCTTCGAATATTGGGCAACCCCACATGAATTGCGGCTTGCTTTACGGACCCGGTATGAAGATCGGAAAATGCTGAATTTGCAACGTGTAAAAGTCTTGTGGAAATAGAAGGATCTTTTTCGATGGCGGCAGCCACATCAAGGATGTCTGCATCGCTGTCTATCATTTCAAGTATCTCCTGATAAACGGAGGGGATGGTAGGCAGTCCTTCCAGGTTGTTGAACAGAACAAGAAGATCGGCAGAACTAAGAATATCAGCAGTTTCCAGAAGCTGCTCAATGGAGCGGATCAACTCGGCGTTGTTCCAGGGTTTGAAAAGGTAAAGGTGGGCAATGTTATGCAGAAGAGCCCGAAAAATGGTTTTTTCTTCAGAATATCCGCTCAAAATCACCCGGATGATTTCCGGGTATTCCTTCTTCACTTGGGATAAAAATTCATAACCATCCATCAGGGGCATGCGCATGTCACTGATGACCAAATCAATTTTGTGATTTTTTATGATTTCCAGGGCATCCAGACCGTTCTCCGCAGTGAGTGCCTCGATTTTAGAATCAATAAAAAGCCGCATAAGCGATTTCAAGATAGGGATTTCATCATCCACGATCAGAATTGTTTTCATGTGTCCCCCTTTGATATAAATATGGAAAACCAGGGAGGGGTTTAATCCAAAACCGTCAGGTCGATGGTAAGAGAAGCATCTGCCTTAGTAAGGTGCAGCTCGATCTGGCAAAGCCCCAGGATTTCTTCCAGGATGCTTTTGGCAAAGTCGATTTTTACATCTAAAACAGGAAGCAAGCCCGGCATATCGGGAGATGCGAAGTCTTTTGCGTTGGGGCATACCAGGGAAACTTTAAGGTTGTCCTGGGCTGAGGTGTGGACAAAGCATCCACCTTGATTGAATTCCTCGGAAAAAATCATGAGAAGGCAGGACAAAGCAGCTTCCAGCATTTTTTCATTAACTGTGACACGGGCAAAATGAAATTCCCGGTTTTCATAAGCCGCATTTGGGTTCATCTGACGGGTCAGATCGGCAATCATCTCCGAAAGCTGATGAGTATCAAATTCTTTTCGCTCTCCGGTGACCGCATCGCTTAAAATATCAAAAATTTTGTCAAGAAGGGAAAATATGGTCTGATAAGCCTGCCGTTCCTGAGGGGTGTAGTTTTTGCCAAAGCGCAAAAGCGCTCTTCCGCAGATCCCCAGCATTTCGCTGCTCTTTTTTGCATTTTCCACGATTTCATTGATGCGTTTGATGATATTCTGATACGCTTGGTTTTTGGCCTCTAACGCCTTTTTGTAATTGGCGTTTTCCTCCTGAACGATGTAAAAATCAAGAGCCTTGCGCACCACCATCACAAGATCCTCCAGACTCCAGGGCTTTGTGATGAACTTGAAAATATCCACCTGGTTGATGGTGGAAAGGACCTGGGGCAGTTGCGTGTACCCTGAAAGAACGATCTTCACCGTCAGCGGAGACTTTTCAGCAATGATCTTTAAAAGCTCCAGGCCGCTCATCTCGGGCATTCTGATATCGGATACAATGACATCGATCTTGTTGCTCTCAAAGAGTTCCAGGGCCTCTGCGGCGCTGTTTGCGAAAAGGCAATAGTATTCCTCGTCCATCAGCCCCCTTCGCAGAGTGTTCAGGATGTTTACTTCGTCATCAACGAAGAGCACACGATAATTTTCATACATGTCTTTTCACCTACTTCTCATACTGACGGTAACTGGATAACGAATGTGGTGCCCTTGTCCGGCTCGCTGCTTACATCAATGGTGCCCTCATGCTTATTGACAATGATGTCATAGGATATGCTGAGCCCCAAACCGGTACCCTGGCCTATATCCTTGGTAGTAAAGAAGGGGTCGAATATCTTCAGGATGTGTTCTTTCGGGATGCCGGGGCCGTCATCAGAAACAGTGATCACGATTTTGGAGTCTTTCTTCTCGGCATTGATTTTTATTAAACCAAGCTCGGAACGCTGCTGGGTCTTGATGGCCTGTGCTGCATTGACAAGAAGATTGATCAGGACCTGTCCGATCTGCACCTGGTTGCAGTAAAGCAGAAGATCCGGAGGGACATTTACCTCGGTGGTGGCCACATACTTGATCTCATTTTTGCTGATGAGAAGGACCTGGTTCACAATGCTCAGAAGATCGTAGGTATCCTTTTCATCGTCTTTCACAGATCTGGCAAAGACCCGAAGGGAACTGACGATTTCCGTGACTCTTTGCACTCCGGTTTCGGAGTCAGCCAGGACGCCGGTGAGTTCTTTCAGGATCATTTCGATCTTCAGCTGATCATGCTTTTCCCGAAGAGACACCAAGGCCTTCAACATGGATGCTTCGTCTGCGGGATCCTGCTTCCAGACCACTTCTTCTACGGCAGTGAGATATTCGGAGAGCCGGAGAAAATATTTTTGGAGTATCTCAAAATTGCTGCTGATAAAACCCATAGGGTTGTTGATCTCATGTGCGATCCCTGCCGACAGCTGGCCAATGGCAGCCATTTTTTCCGACTGCACCAGATGAAACTTGGCATCTGCAAGGCGTTTGTTGGTTTCACTCAGTTCTTCGTTCTGGTCCTGCATCATTTTCAAAAGGGTTTTCAGGTCGTCAGAGCTTTGCTTTGTCAGAATGGCTACTTTCAGCCTTGCATAAAATTCAGTGGCATTGATGGGTTTGTTGATATAGTCGGAAGCCCCAAGATCATAGCAGCGCTTGAAGCTTTCTTCATCATCCAGAGAAGTGAACATGATGATGGGGATGTCATCGTATTTATGTTCGCTGCGAAAGATTTTTAAAAGGTCAAAGCCTGTTAGGACGGGCATGACGATATCCATGAGAATGATATCGATATTTTGCTCATCGACGATGGCCTTGGCCGTCTGAGAATCGTTGCAAAGAACGACTTCTGAAATGGTCTCGATGCATTTCAGATATTTCTCCGCAATGCTCAGGTAGAGCTGGCTGTCATCTATCACAAGTACTTTCATTTGTAACCTCCTGCTGTCCTCCCGGTTGTACTTTTGCTTCGCTGGGGTCTATCGGAAACCGGAGGATAAAAGTGGTCCCTTCCCCTTCTTTTGTTTTGACATCAATAGCTCCGTTATGCTTGCTCACAATGATATCATAAGATATGCTGAGCCCCAGACCCGTTCCCGTTCCCACCGGCTTTGTGGTGAAAAAGGGTTCGAAAATATGGGGAAGGTGCTCTTCTGCGATGCCGTCGCCATTGTCCTGGATCTCGCAGCAGACAAAATCTTGTTCTGCATAGGTCCGCAGTGTGATGATGCCGGGGTGTGCAGTGGAACGTATGGCGGAAACAGCATTCATAAGAATGTTCAAAAATACCTGGTTCACTTCGTCCGCATTGGCACGTATCAGAGGGATCTCGGAAAATTCTTCGTGGACTTCGGCATAGTACTTGATTTCGTTATGGGCGATGATCAGGGTATCTTTCAACGCTTTGTTCAGATCGAAATCGGTCATTCCTGTGCCCGGGGATTTTCGGGAAAAATTCAAAAGGCTCCGAACGATGCGTGTGATGCGTTGTATTCCATCCAAAGTCTCGCTGACCATGTCGGGAAGATCCTGATATATGAGTTCCAAGTCCCCCTTCTGAGAAGTATCCAAAAGCTCGGTGGCCAACTGGCGGATCTCTTCCTGGGTTCCGGTCCTGGCAACTTCCAATGCATGGAGACCTTTTTCATGGAATTCCCGGATCCGGGCAATATATTTTACTAAAATGTCCATGTTCCCCTGGATAAATCCAAGAGGATTGTTGATTTCGTGTGCGATTCCCGCAGACAATTGCCCGATGCCGGCCATTTTTTCCGCTGAAAGAAGAGATGCGTGAAGCTTCTTTATCTCGTCCAGTTTGTCGTAGTATTCTTTAGAACTGATTTCGATGCTTCGCTCCATAACGGCGCGCTCTTCGTCAAAGTCGTGATAGGTTTCGCTGACCAGTTGGATAAGTTTTTCATAATGCTCCAAAAAAGCAGAAGGATCCCGTCGTATTTCCGGGCATTTTTCCAGTTGACGTTGCAGGAGGGGGTGAAGTTCCATACTCTCGATCCTTTCTCAAACGGTCCAATTTCTATTCGGCAAAGAGAGTGACCATCATGGTCTGGTTGTGCATCTCGCACGAATTCCTTTTGTTTCGGCACAGGAATTCTCCATAAGAGTAAAAACCAGTCAAAATCGGTTTGCATCCCAGAGTTTCACGCAGTGTAAGGAGTTCATCTTCCGTCATCTGGCGTAAAATGAACTGCCGCCCTCTGCAACTGACGGCGATGACAAACTCCGGTTCTGTTCCCAGTTGCCGAAGACTTTCCTCTGCGGCTTCCTTAGCCCCGTCCAGAAGATTGTAGGGGTTGGCCCGTGTCAGTTTGCAATAGGAACCTTGCGGGATCTCTCCGAAAAAAAGAATGCTCTTTTCTTCTTCGTTGACTGACTGCAGGGAACGAATGTAGTAAGAGTCCGAGTGCTCCGGTCGGAAAGAAAGGGGAAAACGAACCCCGCTCAAAGGAAGATTTTTTGCATGCTCTCCCAGATAGGCTTTGTATAGATCCAATGCCGGTTTGCCGTCCAATTCATAGAGGGTCCGCCCTTGGGACCGCGTGACCAAACGCTCTATACCAAAGGATTTCCAACCAGTTGCGGCAACGGAGCTGATCCGGATATTCCCGTATATGGCGGCAAAAACAATGGCTTTTTCACGGGGATAGGAATTCGCCATGATCAGTGTTTTTTTATATTTGCTGCTGTCTGCGGCAAGACCTCCGCTGACGGTGACTCCCTCCGGAAGGGACCGATTGAACCCCCGGATCAGGCTGCTTCCGTTAACGGTCAAACCGTCGGCAAGGACAAATATGTGGCGAAGATCTGTCTTTTCAAGGTTTTCCAGAAGGTGAGACGCAATATATGAAAAATCTTCCTCTTTGTCAAATGTAGCTTGGTGGAAACTCACAGTTGCTT
>Ga0302242_1001393_pt1 | contig 18300 bp, 20 predicted proteins | sample AAG_UR_Lys_MG_FD_193510 | JGI IMG/M metagenome (GOLD analysis project Ga0302242, IMG submission 193510) | Enriched activated sludge microbial communities from anaerobic digester in WTTP, New Holstein, Wisconsin, United States - AAG_UR_Lys | ecosystem: Engineered > Bioreactor > Anaerobic >...
AGGAACACTACAAGGGCCAGGATGGCTGCGGATTTTTTATTTTTCATGGCCTGACTCCTCTCTCTCCGGTTTTTCCCATATACGACTCTGTACAAAGACCTGAGTGAGTTCTCTGTCCAGTTTTCCCTCATCCGCCATGGCCACCAGGATAGCAAAGGCTTTTTCCTTTGGCATCCCCGGTTTGTAGGGCCTGTCTTCGGCTGTAAGGGCGTCATAGATGTCCAAAATGGTCAGCATCCGCACTTCAAGGGGAAGCTCTCCGGCGCAACAGCCGGTGCAATAGCCGGTACCGTCCAGAAACTCATGATGCTTTACCGCCCATTCCGGCACATTCCTGAGATAATCGGGAAAATTCATCTTTGAAAGGAGACGTTCGGTGACTTTTACATGATCTTCAATGAGAGAACGTTCTTCATCGGTGAGAGTTCCTTTTACGATGCTGAGGTTTTCCAGATCCCTGTCGTCCAGCAACGCCTCTGCGATGCCTTCAAACTCCTTGCTGCGGAGTTCCTTTAGCCGGGCAGCCTTTTGAGGGTCCACAAAGGTGGAAGGTCTGTTCACTTCCAAAATGAAGTCTCTGGCTTCCTGCAAGTAGCGGCTGTCTTCCTGCCACTGGTTTTCGATCTCTTCTTTGCTTTTGGTTAAAGCCTCTCCGGCAAGAAAACCGTTCAGGCTTTCCAGATAACGCAAACGCAGCCTGGTCTCTATCAGATCCAGGCGAAGAAGAAGATTTTGAACAGTCTCTCCCAGCCTGCTGGGTTTGTCCAACACTTCGATGGGCACAGCAATCTTTCCGATGTCATGTAGCCAGGCCGCCGTTACCAGTTCATTTATCTTATTGCCGTCGAAGAAGGTATCTTTATAGGGTCCTTCTTCCAAAGCATGCAAATGCTTTGCAAATTTTTCGCTGAGAAGAGCGATACTCTGGGAATGGTTGGCATTGTAAGGAGTTCTGGCATCAATGGCCGCTGCCATGACTTCCACAAAGGATTCAAAAAATCCCTTGATCTCCTCCACATACTGCATGTTCTCGATGGCGATCCCCGCCTGAGAGGCCAGAGACTCCACAATGCTCTCCTGGATTTTTTCAAACTCTGTGATCTGCCCCTTTTCATCCAAGGCATTGATGAGCTGCAACACACCAATGATTTTGTCCTCTCGGTTGATGAGGGGAATTACCAGCATGGATCTGGTCATGTAGCCCGTGGCCTTGTCAAATTTCTTAGGCCCGGAGAAATCAAAGAGCTGGGAATGGTAGACATCCGGCACATTGACGGTCTTTTTCATCAGAGCCGCATAAGCGGAGACATTGCTCTGCTCCATAGCCACAGGAGGAAACCCGATGGCCTGCCCGTCTCCCCCTTTGAAGATTCCCATAGACGCCGTCTGCATGATCTTATGATACAGTTGGTCCTTTTCCAGAATATAAAGGGTGCCGCCGTCCGCCCGGGTGATGTTTCGGGCTTCTGTCAGTATCTTTTCCAGCAGCCTGTTATAGTCTTTTTCCGCCGTCAAAGCAATGCCGATGTCGATGAGACGGGCGATGCTCTCCTGGGAAAATACATTCTTATCCATAGATTTCTCCCTTGAAAAATTAGTAGATAAAATTATATCATATTCCGGAGCTTTTTTCTTCCATTTTTGGTGGAGTGCGAAGAGGAGTAGGTTTTGCAGCAGGTTTTATCAAAAATCCATTTCGGATTTTCGGCGCTAGCAGCGTGGGGTAGTGCCGCCGAGGAATTTGCCGAAGAATCCTACCCCGGACTTTTGGGCCGGATCGAAACAAATGGATCCTGCGAAGATTTAGGCGTTTATCCTACTCCAGTGCTGTTTCACAGCCTTGGATGAGCCTGCGGCGGCGAGAAGGAGTAGGGTTTTCGGCAGATTTTATCAAAAATCCATTTCGGATTTTCGGCGCTAGCAGCGTGGGGTAGTGCCGCCGCTGAATTTACCGAAGAATCCTACCCTGGACTTTTGGGGCAGAACGAAACAAATGGATCCTGCGAACTTTTTTAAATTTGAACAACCCCGGGTTGGCGACCATGGCAGCAAAGTAGTATAATAAATGTAATAAAAAACTCCCTGCACCGGAAAGGAGAACGCTTCATGTATGTGGAACTGAACGGAAAAAGACCAACGGTAGAAAAGAACAGTCTGGTGGCTGACACTGCCACTTTGATAGGAGATGTAGAGATCGGAGAGGAATGCGCCATTTGGCCGGGAGCAGTTCTCCGTGGAGATCTGGCAAAAATCAGACTGGGGCAAAAATCCAATGTGCAGGACAATGCGGTGCTTCATGTGACCAAGGGGCTTCCCACCATTTTGGGGCATCATGTCACCGTTGGCCATGGCGCTGTGGTCCATGCCTGCACCATCGGCGACAACTGCCTGGTGGGGATGAATTCTGTGATCATGGACGGGGCTGTCATCGGCAGCAATGTGATTATCGGCGCCATGACTCTCATCGGCAACGGCCAGCAGATCCCGGACGGGGTGATGGTGGTGGGAATTCCGGGACGCGTCGTCCGTTCCCTCACGGAAAAGGAATTGCAGAGCATTCAGGGCTATGCAGAGCGAAACTATCAGAATGCCAGCGAGAATTACCTGAATGGCGAGTTTCATCAGGTCTAAGCAAAAGTTCTTTTATGCAGGAAAGATCCTTTGCTCATTCATCAGCGAGGACCCTTTCTTCACCGCTATAGATATTAAAACGGGAATCCCTGGCAAAGCCGATCAGGGTCATTCCTGTTTTTTTTGCAAAATCCACGGCCTGCGCCGTCACTGCGGACCGACTGACCACAAAGGGTATGCCGGCGTGATAACATTTGTAAGCCATATATCCCGGAATGCGTCCGCTGGTCAGCAGTAAATACTTGTTCAGATCAAGCCCTTCCTTCAGCGCAAAGCCAATGACTTTGTCAAGGGCGTTGTGCCGACCGATATCATCAAAGGAAGCAATGATGTTATCTCCGTCAGACAGAGCCGCACTGTGAACTCCCCCGGTTTCTCGAAACAAGGAGGAATTGCCCTGAAACGCTGCCGCAAGATCACTGATTTTTTGTCCTGAAAGCGCCGGTCCCCCCGAAAGAGCTTCTCTTGCCTCGGCCAGAAAAGCCGGTATGATGGATTTTTGAGGTCCCAGGCCGGTGGTAAGATAAGCGGCCTTCTCCGTTATTTTTTCCGCACTTTGGGATTTTTCTGCTGCTTGCAGTGTAACAAAAGCCTTCCCCGCCTCGGCGCTGATCGCCAAAGCGGCAATATCCTCCGCAGAGGTGATTTTGTTTTCGCCGTACAAATATCCTATGCACAAAGATTCCACATCCTTTGGGCTGCAAAGCAAATGCGCGAAGGATTCTCCGTTGACCAAAAGCTCCAGAGCGTATTCCGTAACCAACGTGTCTGGGGCTCCTTTTAATATGCCGTTTTCATAGCGCAGTACCGTTCGCACTTCCTGCATCTTTACTTCTTCCTGCATCTTCAACCCTCCTCCCCGAAAAGAAACCGTTCATAGTCTGAACGGGTGTTGAGATTCAAAAAAGGATTAGACACAGTAATGTAACGGCGTGCCAGATCCGGCGGAATCACCAGAGTATCAATCTTTCGAAGAAAATAGGCAATGGAAGCCTTCTGCGCCTCCAGGTCGCCTTCCATCACCGGAAGCGACTTAAGGGAATAAAAAGCATGGAAGGCCTGATAGCGGGCGGATTTGTCGGAATAATAATCTGTCACGCAGGCCTCATACTCCGTACCTTTGATACGGCTCATCATATAGTCAATATAGGGAAGATCAACAAAAGGCATGTCACAGGCCGTGACAAAGACCCACTGGCTTTCTGCATGGGTCAACCCGGCATGAATGCCCGCCAGAGGCCCCAGGCCCGGAAAAAGGTCAGAAACCACCCGCACCCCTTCGGCAGCATAAAGGCCGGGAGTATTGGACACAATGACAATATCGTCAAAGCGAGCCCGCAGACTGCTGCAGATCCGCTTGATGAGACTCTGTTCCCCTTTATAAAGCAGCTGTTTGTCAAATCTCATGCGTGAGGAGCGTCCCCCGGCAAGGATGACTGCGGTACCAAATTCGCCCATTCGGCTTCCCCTTTTCTTACACTTTTTCTTATACTTTGGAAATGCTGACAGCACAGACTTTGAGCTCGGGGATCTTGGCAATGGGATCATAGACCGGATTGGTGAGGATATTGGCCGGCCCGTCGGCAAAATGGAAGGGCATGAAGAGAACGCCGGCTTCCAGGGTATCCACAACATGGGCTTCCACTTCGACTTCGCCTCTGCGGGACCGAAGATTCACCCGGTCTCCATTGGCAATGCCAAGGCCCTCTGCATCTTTTCTGCTGATCTCCACATAACTGTGCCCGGCAATGTTGTTCAGTCCTTCGGTTTTTCCCGTCATGGTTCTGGTATGGTAATGATACAGGATACGCCCTGTGGTGAACAGGAAGGGGTATTCCTCGTCAGTCTGTTCCTTTGCAGGTTCATAATGAGCAGGCTGAAAGCTTGCCCTTTCTCCACGGGTAAAGGTCTTTGTATGAAGAATGGGAGTTCCGGAATGGGTGTCATCGGGACAGGGCCACTGCAGGCCGTCCCCCTCCAGACGGTGGTAGTGCATCCCACCATAAGAAGGTGTCAAAGCTGCGATCTCATCCATGATCTCTTTTGGCGAATTGAATGTATTGTCATAGCCCATCCGTCTCATGAGGTCAGAAAGGATGTCCCAGTCTTCCCTTGCTCCTCCCCGGAGGGAAATGGCTTTTCGTACCCGCTGGACACGGCGTTCTGTATTGGTGAAGGTTCCCTCTTTTTCCGCAAAGGTAGCGGCGGGCAAAACCACATCCGCAAAGGCGGCAGTCTCCGTAAGGAAGATGTCCTGCACCACCAAAAAATCCACCTGCTGCAAGGCTTTTTCCACATGCTTGATATCCGGATCGGAGATCATGGGGTTTTCTCCCATAATATATAAGTAGCGGATCTTCCCTTCTGCTGCGGCGGGAATCATCTCCGTTACCGTCATTCCCGGACCGGAAGGCAGTTCCACACCCCAGGCTTTTTCAAATTTGGCCCGGACTTCTTCCCTGTTCACCTTCTGGTATCCGGGAAGGTCGCCGGGGAGGCATCCCATGTCGCAGGAGCCCTGGACATTGTTTTGTCCCCGCAGAGGATTGACGCCGCTGCCCTCTTTGCCGATTTTTCCGCAAAGAAGAGCCAGATTGGCGATGCTCATGACTCCGTTGGTGCCGCTGCTGTGCTGGGTAACCCCCATGGAGTAAAAGATGGGGCATTTTTCGGCCTTTGCATAGATTCGGGCGGCTTCCCGAAGCTCTTCGGGTTCAATGCCGCAAATTTCCCCCACCCTTTCCGGGGTGTATTCCCGGACCAGGGCCTCCAGTTCCTCATAGTTTTCCGTACGTTCTCTTATATATGCGGTGTCGGCCAGCCCCTCCTCTATGATCACATGCATGAGTCCGTTGAGCAGTGCCACATTGGTTCCCGGGGTAATCTGTAAAAACACGTCCGCTTCTTTGGCCAGGGTAATCTGCCGGGGTTCTGCCACCACCAGTTTTGCCCCTTTCTTCCTTGCCTGACGGATAAAAGATCCGATGACGGGATGGGTTTCGGTGGTATTTGACCCGATGACAAAGACAGCGTCCGCTTCTTTCACCTCCGCAATGGAGTTTGTCATGGCTCCGGATCCAAGGCTTATGGCCAGACCGGCTACGGTGGAGGCGTGGCACAGACGGGCGCAATGGTCTACATTGTTGGTGCGGAATACCGTGCGCATCATTTTCTGGAAAACGTAATTGTCCTCGTTGGTCACTCTGGCGGAGGCCAGGCCTCCGATGGCATCCGGTCCAAAGTTGGAAAGGATCTCTTTTCCCTTTTCTGTGATAAGCTCCAGGGCTTCTTCCCAGGTGGATTCCACAAACACCCCCTCTTTTCGGATCAGGGGCTTTGTCAGCCGGGCCGGATGATTCACAAAATGATAGGCAAATTTACCCTTGACGCAGAGAAGACCTTCGTTGGCCGGGCCGTAAGCCGGTTCCACGCCAACAACCTGATCCTTTTTGGTCAGCAGGTCCATCTGGCAGCCTACGCCGCAATAGGAACAGGTGGTCCTTGTCTTTTTGATCTCCCACTCACGATAAGATCTTGCATCCTTGGGGGACAGGGCTCCTGTAGGACAGGCAGAGACACAATTTCCGCAGGAGACACAATTGCTGTTCTTCAAAAGCCCGTGGAAAGGCAGCCCCACCACGCTCTGAAATCCCCGCTCGATGATACCGATGGTGGCATTGGCCTGCAAATTGTTGCAAGTGCGCACACAACGCCGACAAAGGATGCATTTGTTGGGATCAAAAGTATAAAATTCGTTGGTATCATCAATGACGCCCCCGGTTTTAGCGCCTGAAAAGCTGCTTTTTTCCAGACCGTATTCCATGCAATACTGGGAAAGCTTGCATTTGCCGTTTGCAGGACAGGAAAAGCAATCCCCGCTGTGGTTGGAAAGGGTCAGATCCAGCATGCAGCGCCGGGCGTTGTATACCCGTTGGTTCATCGTGGTAACTTCCATTCCCGCTTCGCAGGCTCTGGTGCAGGCGGTCTGCAGATTGCGGGCCCCTTTGACTTCTACCAGACACATCCGGCAGGAGCCCTCCGGGCGAAGTTCTTTCATATGGCATAAGGTGGGGATTTCGATGCCAAGGTGTTGGCAGGCCTCCAGAATGGTTGTTCCGTGAGAGACTTCCAGTTGGCGACCGTCTATGGTCAAAGAGATCATGGATTCCATATCAAATCAGCCCCCCCTCTTCTTTTCGTTCTTTTCTGACAGGATGAATGGCTCCGAATTTACAGGTGTTTCGGCAGGCCCCGCAGCCTATGCAAAGGGCAGGATCGATGGTATGGGGAACTTTTCTTTCCCCGAAAATAGCCCCCACAGAGCAGCTTTTTTTGCACAGGGTACAGCCCACGCATTTTTCTGCATCGATGGCGAAAACGGTAAGTTCTTTGCAGACCCCCGCAGGGCATCGCTGCTCCCTGATATGAGCCTCATATTCCTCTCGGAAATAGCGTATGGTGGAAAGAATGGGATTGGGGGCGGTCTGTCCCAGCCCGCACATAGCGGTGTCCTTGATGACCTCTCCCAGTGCAAGGAGTTCTTCTATATCTGATTCCTTGCCTTCGCCCCGGGTAAAGCGTTCCAGATATTCCAGCATTCTTTTCGTCCCCACTCTGCAGGCGACGCACTTGCCGCAGGATTCATCCTGTATAAAATCCATAAAAAATCGGGCAGTATCTACCATGCAGGTGTTTTCGTCCATGGCGATGACTCCGCCGGAGCCCATCATGGCCCCAAGGGCAGTCAAGGTGTCATAATCCATAGGTACATCCAGGCTGTCCGCAGTGATGCAGCCTCCGGAGGGCCCCCCCACCTGTACGGATTTGAAGGCTTTTCCCCCGATCATGCCCCCGCCGATGTCATAGATGATCTTTCGCATGGGAGTTCCAATGGCCACTTCAATGATGCCGGAATTGACAATGTCCCCCGCCAGAGCGAATACTTTTGTCCCTTTTGCTTTTTCCGTCCCCACAGAGGCAAATTTGGCCGCCCCCTCTCCGATGATGGCCGGCACATTGGCGATGGTCTCTACATTGTTGATGATGGTGGGTGCATCGAACAAGCCTCGTTCAAAGGGAAAAGGCGGTTTTTGACGGGGCTCTCCCCTCTGGCCTTCGATGGAAGCGATGAGAGCGGTTTCTTCTCCGCAGACAAAGGCCCCGGCACCGATACGGATCTCAAGATCAAAATCAAAAGAAGAGCCGAAGATCCCCTTTCCCAGCAAACCATGCTCCTTTGCCTGCCGGATGGCTTCCTCCAGCCGTTCTATGGCAATGGGGTATTCCGCACGAATGTAGATGTAACCTTCTGTCGCCCCAATAGCGTAGCCCCCAAGGATCATCCCTTCAATGAGGCTGTGGGGATCACCTTCAATAACGGAACGATCCATAAAGGCCCCGGGATCCCCCTCATCAGCATTGCAGACAAAGTACTTTTGTCCCTTTGGCGCCTTCCAGCCAGCTTCCCACTTGATTCCCGTGGGAAAGCCGCCGCCGCCCCGGCCCCGGAGGCCGGAGGCCTTGACTTCTTCCACCACCTCTTTGTCTGTCATGGATGTGAGGGCCTTGCAGGCGGCATAATACCCGCCGTTGGCGATATAGCTTTCCAGGCTGGCATATTCGATGACCCCGCAGTTTCGCAGGGCAATGCGATATTGTTCTTTGAAAAAGGGAATTTGATCAATTTTGGGGATGTATGTTCCATCCGTATCCCTGTAGGTGTATTTTTCAAGCACCGCACCTTCTACCAGATGCGACTGCAGGATCTCTCCCACATTTTCCGGTGTCACTTTTACATAAAAAATTCTTTCCGGCAACAGCAAAAGCACCGGTCCCAGAGCGCAGGTGCCGATGCATCCGGTTTCCAGCATCCGGACTTTCTCTTCCAGCCCGGCATCCCTTAGTTTTTCTTCCACCGCATCCCTGACCTTGTAGCAGTCGCAGGATACACAGCCCGCCCCTGCACAGAGAAGGATCTGGTGATCGTAACCTCCCATTTCCTGTTGGTAACGGGCTTTGATCTGGTCTAACTCTTTGATTCCTGTAATGATGCAGGACATTTCCATACCTCCCGGGTTCAATACTGCCCCAGCATATCGTCAAGAGCAGCCGGGCTCAGGGTCTTGTGCACATGATCATCCACCATTACGGCTGGTGCAAGGCCGCAGGCCCCGATGCAGCGGGCTACTTCCAGGGTAAACTTCTGATCGGCGGTGACGCCGCCTACTTTTACGTCCAGCTTTTCTTCCAGGGCATCCACCAGCTTGTCCGCTCCCCGGACATAACAGGCTGTTCCCATACACACCCGTATGGTATGCTCCCCTCTTGGGGTAGTGGAAAAAAAGGAATAAAAACTGACCACACCAAAGACCTCCGAAAGGGGGATCCTCATGTGATCAGCAATAAACTCCTGCAAAGGCAGGGGCAAATATCCATATATCTTTTGCGCCGCATGCAAAACCATGATCAAACTGCCTTTTTTCCCTTTGTAGGACTCTATCACCTGGGCAATCTGTTCATATTTTTCACGTTCTGCGGCTTCGCAGGCGCAGACCTCGCACTTATGTTCTTCGTGGCTCATGGCTCCTCCTCGTTTTATGTTTCAACTCACCCTGTTTGCGGAGCAAATAGTTGGTGAACTTATGTTAGCATTATATTGAAACAATGCACGAAAGGCAACTGCTTTGCGCAGTATTTTACCAGTCCAAAGTAAATGTCACACGACCGTTAACGCTATAATTTTCGGGATTTTGTGGCAACAGCAGAGCCTTGTCCAGACTGTTTTCATATTTTCCGGAAAACACAAGTCCCGCCGATTCATAAACAGAAATGTAAAAACTGCTGCTTCCGTTTCCGTTCATATGCTTCGGCATGAGAGCCGCAAGGCTCTTTCCGTTGTAGGTCATCACCAGGTCGCCCGCATAATCCTGCCACATTTCTTTTGCTTCGCTGAAGTTCCCCCGGATCTTTTCTTCATAATTCCCATTTTCTTTTGGGGAAAGTACCACAAAGCTTCCATCGAAAAGCATAGGCACCAGAAATCCTTTTTCAAGGCATAAGTCGCTGAACATGTCCTCTTGGGGAACGTTAAATAATTCTATTTTCTGAAGGGGTGTCATGGTCTTCCGGTCAATGACAGTCAGAAAGCATTTCTGGTTCTCCTTTGTCACCAACAGGAAGTTACTTTGGTCCTCTTCCACTTTCAGCATAACGATTTTTGCCTCTTCCGGATCCACTGCAAAAACCCTTTTCATTTTCTCCACCCGGGGATTAATTTCTCCGGAAAACATGCTATTAATTTGTCCCGAAACGGTTTCAAAAGGAATGAAATGGATCCCTGCACACTCCGGTGGAAGTTCCGGATCCAGAACTTTTCCATCATAGGAACGCAGAGACATGGCAAAATAACAGCCCTCGCCGGTACTGACGCTTGTGACCGTGGGATATACCCCATTTTCTCCCACCGTGGAAAGTTTGATTTCAATAATTTCGCCGCCACGGTTCTTTTTTATCTCAATTTCCACTTTATGATCGGCACGAACCGGGATTTTGAAGCGTTCCGAAAAATACTTTGACACTTTATTGGATGTTTCTATTGACATGGGGAAATTGTAAAAACTGATCTCCAGCGGATAGTATTCAAAATAGTCTTTGAGAAAAATTACCTCTTTGTGCCGTTGTCCCGGTTCTGTACGGCTTGCCACAGCTTTCAGGGGTTCCCGGATCAGACGAAAGGAATCCTCCTCCAAATCGATTTCGGAGCTGGAGCTCATTCCCATACCGGAAAATGGCATACTGGCATCAAAGACGGCAGCTTCTATGTAGTCAAAGCCATCCTGTTTTTCAACTTGTGAAAAATAAAAAGCCGTAGCAGTAAGGGGCTTTTTCCCGATGGTATAAGACGTATCCCAGATGAGATGGTTGTCAGAAATGGTATTACTGTTAACTACAAGCCCCCTGGCGTAGCCCTTATCCCCCTGCAACACCTTTTCTTCTATGGTTACGGTGTCTTTCTCCTGGTCCACCCATCCGTGGGCCACCCATAGAGACGTAGAAGAAAAGAGCAGCAGGAACACTGTCAGGAATATACTTTTTCGCATCAGAATTCTTCCCTTTCTTCGTCGCCGGTGAGATCGGAGAGGGCTTTGCTTACCCGATCCGCCCGGTAATGATACGTCTCTTTTACAAATCCCATCAAGTTTTTTCCATTCTCTTCCAGTTCATTCATGGAAACATCCCCTACGATACTGCCATGGTGGATCAAAACGGCCCTGCTGATAAAATTCTGGACTTCTTCAAGAAGATGTGTGGACAGGATCACGGTTTCCCCTGGCTCCAATATTCCCGTCAACACCTTATAGAAATCTTCCCGATTGAAAATATCATTGCCGGCAAAAGGCTCATCCATCAGAACATAGTCGGCCCCCTGACACAGAGCAAGGATCACTTCGAATTGATTTTTCTGCCCCATGGAAAAACCAGCAAGGAGTTTGTTTTGGGGAAGAGAGAAGAATTCCATCAGGCCGTCAAAACGCTTTTCTGAAAAATTTGGAAAGTGCATTTGATAGAAGTCTTTGTGAGCAGCAGCGGTAAGCTGAGGGAAGAAGGAATGTTCGCTGGTGGCAAAAGAAAGCTTGGTAATGTTTTTTCGGGTGATCTTTTCCCCGTCCAGCAGGATTTCGCCTTCATAAGGCAAAAAGGAAAGAAGGCATTTCATAAATGTGGTTTTTCCCGCTCCGTTTTCCCCGAAAAGACCCACGATCTCCCCTCTTGGCAGGCACAGGGAAACCTCTTTCAAGGCCTGTTTTCCGTGATATGATTTGCTGACGTTTTTCAATTCGATCATAAGGCAACTCCTAACAACACACTCCCTGTTTTTTCCCACTGGTTCGGCGTCAGGCAAACATCAGGAGTAAAATACATATAGATTCCAAAGTAGAGCAGCATAAGGGCCGCAGCTATGACCATACTCAGCAGTGCCGCAGCAAGAGGCAGGGTGAGGCATCTTCGCCAAAGCTCAAACCGATCCGGCAGACGCTTCATCAGGTAGATGCTCTTGCTCCCCTGATAGTGATACAGATAATGGTAAAGGAACACAGCCACCATACAAAGAGCGAGAACAGGAAACCCGTACAGGCGGGAGTTGAGCAGCCCAACGAAGTCCGGCATCAGCGCCCCTTTTATGATTCCTTTTTCTCCATCCAGTTCCCAAAACAAGGCTCTGTAGTTTTCAATATAGGAGAGCAGGAACCCCATGCTGCAGATCAGGCTTATGACCAGCCCCGCAATGATCCATTCTCGTTCTTTCTTGTGATTAATGCCCGGTGGAACATAGCGCTCCCAATCAATTTTCATGATCCATCTCCTTCCATACTCCAAATCCTGCTGTAAATGCTATGAGAAATGCACCGCCGCCAACCATCAGATCGCTTCCCATATCCCCCATGGGATGTTGGAAGAAAACCACAGCCAACGCTGCCATAAGGGCAACGGTGATACTCATCTTATCGTGTCTCCGATGGTAGGAAAAGCAGGAGGCTGTGAAGCCAAGGCAAAGAACCATCCATATGTTTCTGAGATAGCGGCTGGTTTCCTCCAGGGGCAAAAGATTGTGCAGGAAATTGTTCCGATAGCATGCTACAAAAAGGGTTTGATCGCTTATACAGGAAGGATCCATGGTTTCGAGGTAAGTCCTGCAAAACAACAGCATGAGCAGCAGCTGGAAAGCCCAGAAGGCAAAAAAGCAAATGCTGTTATAGACGGCCCACCAGCAGAGGATCTCCTTTTCACCAACAGTAAGGCGTTGTAGGGTATACCGGACCTTGCTTCCCAGAAATTCTGCCCCGGTAAGGCTCAGGCAGGCACAAAGCAGCAGAAAGGCAATGCCAAAGATCAGTGGGATCTGGCTTTGGGAAAGGATTTCTTCCAAAGGTAGATCCGTCCCTTTTGCTTTTACCAGCAAGTAGAAAACTGCGCCTTCGCCGGCTGCCATTACGAAAAAAATAGCCAAAACATAGTATATATTGCTTCTTGCTGCCAACATCAATATGGATAAATGTCGTCTCATACTCCCCCTCAGTCTCTTTCCTTCTTGTTCTATTCCCAGTACCGTTCTATCAGGGAGAGTGCTTCCTCCCTGGTGATCCCCATCTGCTTCATGGCGTGGATCACTGCTTTTGCATTGCTCTCCAGGAGTTCTTTGCGAAGGCCCTCAATTTGTTCTTCTCTGATGGCCACATAGCTTTTCGCTCCGGTGTGTGATTCGATGATCTGTTCTTCTTCCAGCATGCGGTACGCCTTTTGTACCGTGTTGGGATTCACCCCAAGTAAAGAGGACAGTACGCGCCGGGAAGGCATCTCGTCCTGATCTTGTATGGTTCCGGCTACGATCCCCTGTTTTATATGCCGTATGATCTGCAGATACAGAGGACTCCCATCCTCTATGCTGAAGTGTTCAAAAGATATCATGTTTCCTCACTCATGTATTTAGGCGGCAACTGTATTATCCGTATAATACAGAAGATAACCGTATTATATGTGTAATACGGTTATCTGTCAAGTCTATGATTGGATTTTCTGCATCCCTTTTTTCTTTTCTCGCTCAGCGATGCATGTGCACTGTGGAATACTCGCCTTTATACTCATAGCCCAATTGCAGTGCCATGTGCTTGGAAATCAGGTTAGCGGCATCCCAACAGGGCCTGATTTTTCGTTTCATACACTCCAAAAGCAGGGCCGCTGCACAGGGCATTGCCAGCCCCCGCCTTTGAAATTCCTCCTTTGTTGCCACCTGCACCTCCGTTCCTCCGTCATAGACCGTCATGGTGGAGGCCCCGGCAACCAGTTTTCCCCGATACACGGCTCCAAAACCAAAACCTTTTTTCAGGTAGTCTTCCGCAGAATCAAAGGTCTCACAAAACTCCTTTGACCAATCCTCGCCCATGGCCTGCTGGTAGAGATCTTCATCGAATCGTTTCAGTTCGAAGCCTTCGGGAAGCCCTTCAATAAACTGCTGCAGGCGGTTCCTGTCAAATTCATAGTCCTTTTGCACGATGCCATATCTGGCAACTTCTTTGGGGTGATTTTCCGGCACTGACAAAAGAAGATCTCGCCACTGCAGGTTATCTTCTGCATAGATGGCAACGGTGGCATCTTCCTCAACATACGCAAAAACCGTCCGGGCCAATTCTTTAGCAGCAGCGCTTGTTGGATCTCCTGCAAAAAAACTGTATTCTCCGCTGATGATTATAGACACCCCAGGGTCCGGCAATTTGTCTGCAAAGGCCCTGCCCATATACCCTTGAAGATAGGCGATGACCATGGAATCTTCGATCCCCTTGAAAAGATGTGCGATCTGCGGCCTTTCGTTTTTCTTCACTTCGATCATTTGCATTTCATCCCCTCCCTATTTCTCAAAGATTTTTCCTCAACCATTTTTCATAATACACAAGCTGTTCTCTTGTGTGGAAATAGTGCTCGCCGGATTCCATGACATCCAGATTACATTGGTTGCGCTCTACAAAATCCTGAATGGTATCAAATTCACAAAGCTCATCCTTTGCGCCGTAAAGAATGCTGGTGGGTTTGTTCCATGCCCCCACAGGATTTTCTTTCACATAGGAATAGTAGTCCCAGTAAAGAGTCTGCCCCACAGGTGTCTGGATTTCCTTTTCTTCTTTCAGTCGCTCTTCCGTGACCCCAAACCACTTCATCATGTTTTCAATGATCCGCTTCATATCCACCACCGGAGAAAGAAAGAGGCACTTTTCCAGTGGCTTCTGTGCATAAGCAAGCAGGCTGAAATACGCTCCCATGCTGCAGGCAAATACCCCTGTGGGATTGCCGATCTTTTCGGCATACTCATATATGGTATTTAAATCCTCTACGCAATTCCGGGCAGAACAAAGCCGATCCTCGCCTTTGCGTTCTCCGTGCTCCGGAAGGTCAAAGCTGATGACACCATACCCTTTTTTGACGGCTTCCTCCGCAAACATGCGGATGACCGTGTCTTCTTTGCTGGACATGTTCCCGTGGACAGCGATAAACAGCTTATCCGAGCCTTCGCCCCAAAGGATCGAAGGGATGCCCTGTATTTCTATCTTTCTTTTTTCCATTTACTTATCCTTCTTTTGCTTTTTCCCTGTCGGAAGTTAATCTGCCAGTTCGGTGTACAGCATCAAAGTTCCGGCATTGTCAAACGCAAAGATCACATCATCAATGGTCTTCACAACGGTATCCCCCGGATAGGAAGGAGCGTAGTTTTCCTCTGCGCATCGCTGGAGCACACTTTCCTCTGTAATCCCGCACTTTTCAAGATACTCGCCTGCTGTTATGACTTTTTTGCTGTCAGCGTCATAATAGACCATCAGAAACGAATTGCCTCCCCCGGCGTGGAAAAGATACTTTTTCGACTCCACTACCAATGCCTCAGCTTGCTGATAGCTGTAAACTTCATAGTTCATGGACAAAGATCCCATCAGATCTCCATTCACCAGCACCGAAAGATTTCCTGCTTTCAGTTCTTCTGCCACAAGCATCATATACGGGTCAAATTCGGCAATCCTTTGGTTGATTTCTTCTGCACCGGACACACTTGCGTCCACCTGAGGAACATTGATGTCCACCTTGATCAACCGGTCCTCTCCCGTCAAAAGATCCGCATCCACATAGTCCGGCAGGACCTCCGCCACGTCAAATGTTTCGTGCACAGAGGACACGGTATCTACCAACAGCCCGGCAGCTTCGCCTTTTTCCTTGACATTCCCCTCCGAAACCCTCTCTTTCTTTTCACTGGCTCCGCAAGCCGTAAAGACAAATAGGACCATACACAAACAAAGAATCACCCCTATTGCTCTTTTCATATCTTATCTTCCCTTTCTTTCCATGAGGCCAACCACTCGGGATCCATTTTCTCCAGCCTTTTCTTTTTCAGGTTTTCCTTCATGATCCAACGAATGTCCTTGTCCCCCACCTGCAGCCACTTTTCCATGAATTGTTTTCCAGCCTCCGGGTTTCCCACCGCTGCCACGCTCCAGCAATAGGCCATCCCCTTCTTCAAAACGATGTAGCTTTCTTCTTTTCTGTCAGTGGCAAGACACATGGTCGCCGTTATTTTGTCCAATATTTGCAGGACCTTCAGAGCATTTTCCTGCTCCTTCAGGAGCCTTGGTTCGCACAGCGCCGCTGCTGCGGCTCTCTTTTCGCAGTGATTGCCCTCCGCCCATTTTTCCATTTCCTGTATCAGCTCTTCCATATGGTCTTCTCCGTAAAGCTGCAGGGCCATGGCTACTGCCTCCCGGGTCCGCCACCTCGGGTCGGATGCCAGCAGGCGCAGTGTCTTAAGGTACTCTTTTTTTCCCTGCGTTACGAGTTTTCCCAGGCCGAAGGTTCCGCAGAAGTGCAAAAATTCTTCCGGCGTATTCGTCGGGGCTCTTTCAGGGGTGAAGGTGAGGAGATCCAGAAAAAGCGCCTCATCCCCCTCCATGGCCACAGCCTGGGCCAGCTCGATATTGCCCCGGGGACCGGGAAGACAGGATTCCAAAAGCAAATAGGGCTGCCAGAGATCCAGGCTGCGAAGTTTCTCCCTGTATTCCTCAACTTTTTTCATGACCGCCCCTCCTCTGGTTCGGTAGTTTTTAAAATATCATTCGTTACATCGCCATCGCCGCTTATGGGAATGGGATCCCCAAGGTAGGTGGGCTCTGGTTTTAGCATCACAATAAAAAAGTCTTTTATTCTTGCCAACCCTTCCCGCAGATCTCTGCCCCTCTGCCCGGCGTATTGACGGGGATCCGACGGGACTCCATAGGCATCCAGACCCAGCTTTTCTGCAATGTATAAGGCACGATACAAATGATATCCCTGGGTTACGATAATGATTTTTTCTGCTTTGAAAATATCTCTTGCCCGGTAAAGGCTTTCGTAGGTGGAAAAGCCTGCATGGTCCATAAAAACATGGGCCGATGGAACCTGCCTGTCTATTGCAAATTGTTTCATGGAATTGACTTCGTCATACTCTTTTTGCCCGTGATCCCCGCTCATCAGCAGCCGCTTTGCGGCTCTTTTTTCATAGAGATCTATGCCTTGCAGTAATCTGTCCTCCAGCATATGGCTGGGGCTCCCATCTGCCAGAACCCCTGCACCAAGAACCAGAATGCAGTCAGCGTCAAGGGATGCGGCTTCCTCGGAAGAAATGATGCGGTCATCAATTGAATATTTAATATACATGTTAATTGAAAACAAAAATACTGCCGACAGTACAACACAGAAGAAAACGGTCAAGAACAGTCTGTCTCTTTTTCGCCGAGTTCCTCTTTTCCTTTTTTCCATAAATCCTCATTTCTTATTTCTATTTTTCCATAAAGCATAGTATGCTGCCATAAAACAAATAAAGGCACCCACAAAGGAAATCAGGATTGCTACATAGGAAGAGTCCATATACGATCACCTCCTCTGAAAATAATTATTGCATCAAACCCAATGACACGAAAACAAACATAGGTCCGTTCAACAGTGCGTGTGTAAAAATTCCAATGGAAGTATTCTTTGTCTTATACGCCACGTAAGGAACCACCACCAGGATCGGCAGCAAAATCAGGATCAGATCCCGGCCAAAGCAGGCGTGGAACAGTAACCAAAGCCCCGAATTTACAACCCAAGCGTATTTGCCGTGTTCCAGTTCCTGTCTGGGTAATATGTACCCTCTCCACAGCATTTCCTCCCCCACGATATTAAAGAAGAACATGGGGAGCCATATCAGCAGGTAAAATCGTTCGTATCCCTGCAGTGCCTGAAACTCCATAAAGGAGGGTATTGTCTCAAGAGCCGGCAAGCCAAACTTTTCTGTCAGTATCCCGGAAAGAAACAGTATCATTCCCGTCAATGCCAGGATCACAAAGGCAGAAGCAATGGCCCATTTCCAGTCATTCTTTGATAGTCTCTTTATTCTTAATCTTTGAAGAAGCAGCGGGATGCTCCATTCGTTGCCTTCCCGTCTATAGAGTATCAGAGTCAGCAGGAAGAGGGGCACAAAAACAAGATACCCTCCCAGGAACCAGCTCAATGCGGCATGCATACCTGTTTCTTGTGTCAAATAGGGGATCAGCTTATTTGTGATCAAGATAAAATAGGCTGACGGAATGCCGAACATGAATATGGATTGCCTGACCTTCATGGTTTTTAGTTCTGCGACTTTGTTCATAAGCTTCTCTTTTCGTTGGTCGATTACAGAAATAACCTTTTCCATTCTTGTTGTTCTATTTCAAAAGCACCGATCGCACGATTTCTTGAAAAGCCTTCCCATTTTCCTTCGGGGTTCCACGAAGGCTTTCCGCCTGCCCCATAATTTTCCGCAGGGTTTCCATGTCCTGTTGGATGAACAGTTCACAGAGAAATCGCTTCATCCTGCCATTGTTGTAACGTTCAAGGGCCACAGTAAGCAGGTCAGCCCGCTTTGCATATTCGGCATACCAATGTGCAAACCCTTCTGCAGCAATGCGCCGGCTGTTTTTCTCCTTGGCATGGTTGGTATTGAGATCACCAAAATCCGACATTTTGCCAAGCTTTGAGCAGGGAAACTCCCCGCACAGGCCGCACTGGACCATGTTCTTTATTTGTATCTGGGCTGTTTCCGTTCCTCCTGATAGAAGTTTACCACACCGATCTCTTTCA
>Ga0302242_1001414_pt1 | contig 18061 bp, 17 predicted proteins | sample AAG_UR_Lys_MG_FD_193510 | JGI IMG/M metagenome (GOLD analysis project Ga0302242, IMG submission 193510) | Enriched activated sludge microbial communities from anaerobic digester in WTTP, New Holstein, Wisconsin, United States - AAG_UR_Lys | ecosystem: Engineered > Bioreactor > Anaerobic >...
GCTTCTTCTGCAGGTGCTTCTTCTGCAGGTGCTTCTTCTGCAGGTGCTTCTTCTGCAGGTGCTTCTTCTGCAGGTGCTTCTTCTGCAGGTGCTTCTTCTACAGGTGCTTCTTCTGCAGGTGCTTCTTCTACAGGTGCTTCTTCTACAGGTGCTTCTTCTACAGGTGCTTCTTCTACAGGTTCAGTAGACACACCTTCACCCTGTGAAGATTCTTCAGAAGATACATCCTCCTCAGTTTTTTGTAAATTCTCAGTTAATTCCTGTTCACTAGCTTTTCCAGCTTTTCCTCTTTTTTTATCTTTTTTTGATTTACCTTTTTTAGCCATCTTCTTCTGGTTTAAAATTAAAACCAGAATTCACCTCCTCAAAATAATAATGTTATCAAGCATAATCTTTAATTTTCCAGATTACAAATATTACAGCTAATATAGATAATATGCCCAGTGTCAGGAATACCTGAAGAGTCATTTTGTAATAAACAAAAACTCCCAGGAATAAAAATGTAAATAATCCGACTGCCAGGAATATTGAAATTAATATACTTATATAACTTGATATAACAGGGTCAAAACCAAAGCCTTTCCAGAAAAGATGAAAGAACATAACAGTTAACAAAATTATAGCAATCAATCCAATACTGAATTCTATAATCCTTTTTATTAACTGAGGCGGAGTAATATAAATCAAAGAACTAACACCCCTTATAGAAGGTGACATACTGCTTACTGTAACATTTACCTGTGAACCGATGGGATGAGACTTTTTAACTTTATATCTTAACCAGTACTGTTTCTGTAACTGCTTTGCTATAAGTTCATAGATTTCCTTTAATTTTGATGAATCAGGTGCTTTAAAATACCTTCCTCCTGTTGACTGAGAAATATCTAAAAGAGTTTTTTCATCAATATCTCTTCCAAGTCCTATGGTAAATACCGGTACTCCTGACCCATTTATTTCGGTTAAACACTCCTGTAATGTTACACGTCCAGAAGTATCGTTCCCATCTGACAGAACAATTACCGCTTTATTTCCTTCCATCTGTTTAAGGAGTTTAACTGATTCTGCCACACCCTGATAAAGAGCTGTTCCTCCCTCCGCTTCCAGCTTATCTATAGAATTTATTATAACTGCCCTATCTTCCGTAGGTTCATTTAATGGTACCCAGTAATTAGCAAAACCTGAAACTATAACACGATCCTTTGATTTCAGGGTAGAAACAAAATTCTTCGCCGCATCTTTTGCATCATCCATAGGCCTCGTAGTTTTAGTAGACCCATTTTCATAATATATTATAGTCTGACTTCCCATACTTCCACTTGCATCCATAGTGAGCATCACAAGAACTGGCTCATCTTTCTGTGAAGAATTTATAACACTATCTAATTTTTGCTGCACACCATTTTCACTTACACTAAAATCTCTAATACCAAGTCCCTCTACAGGATTTCCTGCTTTATCTGTTACTATAACATTAAGAAATACCGTTGGATAAGCCAGTATATCAATCCTGTTCAAAGTCAGTATATCATCCTGAGTAAGAAATATTTTCTGTGCATCAACAGAAGTTGAACAGAAAATTATATATAAAAATAAAATTCCTATAATAAGGCTAAGAACCCTCTTCGAAAGACGGATCATACAATTTATTCTCCACAGTAAAATCCTTAACCAGTTTAGTATAAAGAGGCCAGTCAGGATGGCCTTTATCTCTTATATAATCAAGATGATCCCTCATTCTCATCCAGATTTCTTTTTTCTTTGCCAGACTGGATTGAGCTACAGTTACTTCATTCTGGATCTTCTTATGAATCTCTTTCCTTATATCATCTTCTACATATAATGTATTAATTACCTGCTGTTCGGTTTCTCCAAGTATTTTACAGTCCATAAAACCACTGCTTATATCCCTGAAATTATACTTTATAAGAAATGGATTCTCTTCATCAGGTCTTAAATAACCAAGCACATGATGTGAAGCAAGGAAATAAACCAGCCTGGATTGTTCAAGCTTTACAGTATCAAGAGGGAAAATATCAGTTAAAATCTGATAATTCTTCATTATATGTAAAGGATTCTGATTTGGTTGTTTTAAGTAAAATTCATAAGCATCTCTGAAATCTTTCATCATAGCAACTCTTCTTAACGGAAAAGCGCCTTCTTCCCTTGTAAAGAGTATCTCACTTTTCTCCGGAATGGGTTTTACATTCAGCCCCAGGTTTATACCTTTACCGGCTTTAACAAGTAAAGGTTGTATCTGTTGAAACTCTTCAGTAGTGGGATTATTCCCCTCATAAATACCTATAAGATTTTGCTTTTTCTGTGGTAGATCTCTATAACCATTTAAGGGCACCTGAAAATTCAGGAAAGGAGCAGACCGTTCATAAATATCCTTAATTGAATTCTGTTGTTTGTTACTATCAATATATTTAGCAAAAAATCTTGCTACTACAGAAGTTTCTCTCACTTCTTTAAAAGGAGATCTACAGGTATTAAGAAGAATTTCCAGTATTCTTATAGGAGACCAGTCTCTGCTCCGAAGGGCATAAAGCTTACATTTAAACTCATTTAATAACTGTGTAGAAACATAGATTACTGTTTCCGGTCCAACAGATTTCTGATAAAAATCATCTACATCAGATCGTTCATAAATTAATAATCCATTAACTATCAGTCCTGTAGTATCATTTACAAAGGTTTCTTCACCCTGTGACAGTTCATCTACCAGGGACTCCAGTTTTGTTATAAACAATTCCAAGTCCTTAATCAGTTTATCTATCAATTTATTTATTTCTTCACAAAAAACTATTGCCATTGCTCTGGATTTAACCATCAAAAGATTATTATAATATTTAATACCTTCATTACAGAAATCTTTTACATCTTTTTTAAGAACCTCTCCTCTGGAAAACATGAAAGGAGCCTGAACATGTTCTTTTATACCTGCAAGTACCTTCAACTTGGCATCCTGCATCTTTTGTTTCAATGGTTCTAATTGATTCCGTTCCTGAGTAAAGGTAGATATATAAGTCTCAAATTCTTCAGAAAGTGCTTTAAGAAACTGCCTCGTAAAATCGGGTCCCATATTGGTATCTTCTACCATTTCTTGAATTCTGGTTTCAAGGACTTTCCCCTGAGTTTCTATTAACTTCTGGGTATTCTCATACATTTTCTCAAAATAATCGCCCCATTCCTTTGGATCAGGATGGGCATCGAAAAACTTCTTACTAAAACTCTCGTCAAAGCTCTTAAGCTTACTCTGAAGACTTTGAGATGGAACTTCACGCATAGCTTTTTCTAACTCTCCTGCCCATCTCGTTACTTCCTGATTAAAGTCTCTGTTGGCAGCAGCATTGGCCACCATAATAGCAGGTAATATATGATGTATCTTTTTCTTCTGACTCTCCATAAGACGATTATTAATAAGAAATTTTTCCAGAAAATCATCCATAGGAACATAGGTGTCAGTCGGTTTAAGCCAGAATTTTACTACATTTTTACCAAGTCTGTAAGAACAGGCATTCATAACCCTTTCTCTTGGAAAATATACAGAAGAAAGACCAAAAGTCATATAATTCTGAGGACATCCAAGTTCATCAGGTTGAACAGTCAATGCCCCTATATTATTTCTAATAGATCTCTTATGTTGAGCAAACTGTGATGTAAAATCCAGAAATATATTATGTGCAATCATACAAAATAAATCTTCAGGTGTCTGAAAAGTCACACATTCATTACGATTACTAACAAGATAACAATATGTAAAGGGCGGAGGAGGTAAATCTGCCTTTGTATTAATCTCAGCTCTGAAGGGAAAAGGATTTCCTCTTGAATAATAATTTAATTCTTTTAATGCTGCATAGGCATTTGATTTTATATGATGCCCGATTCCTTCAAAGGTTCCCGGGAGAACAAGATATCCTATTCTTTCTGAAACAGATTCATTACGAAGAAGATATTTCACCATATAAGAAATATCTAAGAACATACCGCTTCCGGTTCCACCACAGAGAGAACCCACAACATATACATTTATTCCAGGATCTACCACTATACCTCTTTTTTCCATAAAAGGTCTGTTATCGACGATACTGACCCTGTGTCTGGCCTGTTCAAAAGCATTATTTATAATGGGATAATTTAAAAAGAAAGCCAGTCTTCCTAAAGCTCTGATTGCTCTGGCACCATGGCTGGAATCACCTGTAGCAAGAACAAAAGGATCAAGCCAGTCAGATATATGAGGATAAAGATGGAGATTAGCACTTAATTCCTGTGTACCGGTTATAGTTGCATGAATTACTTCATTTGGTTGTAACTCTATAGAGCTCATCAGTACCTTTGACTCCTGTCCCGCAAGCTGAACTATCTCTTCATCTGTATCTAAAACCAGAAAAGCAAGTATCGGCATATTACTCAGGCTTTTATGTTCTTCTACAATCTTTTTGCGAATCTGCATTATTACTCTTTTACCTGTTCCTCCCAGACCAATTATTACACTGGGAGTCATACCTTTAAGTTGCTCTTCTTCACGTTTTTTAGTCGATTCTCCATCAAAAGAACTCAAATATTACCCCTCCTAACCTGCAATTTATTCCAGTTTTGACACTGTAATAAATAAAATACCTGTGACTATAATACCTATTATAACTATTAAATAAAGAGAAATAAATGTATTAAATAATATTGTAAACCAGATAAAAGTTAAAATCAAAGCTAAAATTATAGAGACTTTACTGGCTTTAATCGCTTCTAACCGAAAAGATTTCCATAAAAACTGAAAAATCATAAAAGACACTACTACTATAAGAAGCAGGCCCCCTGTAAACCATAATATTTGATTAACAAGATGTCCTTCTGAAATACTAAATAAATATAAAAGTAAAAATTTATTCACTAAAACTCTCCTGGTACACAAAATAATTCACTGTCAAATTATTGTTTTCTATATTTGTAATAAAAAAACCTTCTAAATACTTTATTTTTTATAAACTTTATTTTCCTCTAAGGCCAGTAAAAGATTTAATTCTTCCCTGGCATTTCTTCTTATATCTACCTTTTTGTCTTCTACTATTCTCCCATCCTTAAAACGTATTATCCTTTTCGCATGTTCAGCAATATTTTCTTCATGGGTTACAAGTATTATCGTTATTCCCTGATTATTCAAATTTTGAAATATTTCCATAATTTCTTCACCGGCAATACTATCAATATTACCCGTAGGTTCATCGGCCAGTATGAGGGAGGGTTTATTTACAAGGGCCCTTGCAATAGCAACTCTCTGTCTCTGCCCTCCAGAAAGTTCATTTGGCTTATGGTTAATCCTTTCACCTAATCCCACCATTTCCAGCGCTTTCTCTGCAAGGGCAGTTCTATTATATTTACCGGCATAAATTAATGGAAGTTCTACATTTTTCAATGCACTCGTCCTTGGGAGAAGGTTAAAACTCTGGAAGACAAAACCTATTTTTGAATTTCTTATTCTGGCAAGTTGATTGTCATTCATATCTTTCACTTCTATACTATCAAGTTTATATGATCCCTCTGTTGGTTTATCAAGACAACCAAGAATATTCATAAGAGTAGATTTCCCTGAACCAGATGGTCCCATAATAGCAACAAATTCTTCTGGATTAATAGTAATAGAAATATTACGTAAAGCTTTTATCTCATGGGGACCTAATTTATAGATCTTACTCACATCGGTTATTTCAATCATAATACTTTTACCATCTGAATATATTCTTCCTCATAACCAAGTCTCTTATAGAAATTTACTGCCCTTATATTAGAAGATGTAACTCCAAGACACAGTGCTCTTACATTCTTATCTTTTAATATAATTTCCACCAGATTATGAATCTTCTGACTCAAACCGGTTCCACGAAAGCATGGAGCTACTGTAATATCCAGTATCCAGCCCATAAGGTCTTCAGTTATACCAAAATATCCCATAGAAAGTATCACATGTCCACAAATTTCTCCTTTTTCTGTTTCTGCTACAAGCACTAAACCATAAGGATTGGGAGAAAGCCATTCCTGAATATCCCTTAAATCATTTCTCCTATTTTCTTTTGCTTTACCTGTATCGGTATTACGAAAAGGAGAAATACTGTAAATAATAGACTCACAGGCCAGATCAATAATATAAGATAAGTCCTCAGGATTTGCTTTACGTAAAGTTATCTCTATTTCTAAAGCCTTTCCCAATGTTAATCACTCACCATTTTCTATCTGGGTATAATACTTTCCCCTCGCCAGATACGTTGAATATCAATATAAGTTACAAATAACATAAGAAGTAGTAAAAATGCAAAACCCACATAATGTATTACACCTTCTGTTCGCTGATTAATTGTTTTTCTTCTTATTGCTCCTATAATAAGAAATACTATCCTCATTCCATCCAGAGCCGGTATTGGTAAGAGATTAAAAAAACCAATGCATATATTCAAAGTAGCTGCAAAACATATATAATCGTATATACCCCTGTAGGTGCCCACATCTCTCATAGCAACTACAATGCCTACAGGGCCGGTAAGATCCAGAGGAATTTCTTTTCTGATTAACATAGGTATGGCGAACATAAAAGCATTAGTCAAACGCCATACTTCTGAGATAGCATCTGACATAGAATTCACCACGTTCTGCCTTATATAAGTATATCGCGGATAAAAATTAAGAGAAATCTCTTTTTCATAGTCTTTACTGGAAGATTCAACCTGTTTAAAAGCCGGATTAAAGCTAAGAATAATCTCTTCCTTATCTCTCTTTACACCAAGTATGATCTTCTTACCGCCAGAAGCCCTTATAGTCTGCATTAATAGGAGACCTTCATTATAATTTAAATTCTTCCGCTCTTTACCCTCTAGCATAACCCACAGTATCTGATCACCTTTTTTCAGTCCTCCCTGTTCCTCAGGAGATCCCTCTACAATACTTTCCAGAATAGTACTGTAGGGGCCTAACCTCATGATAAATCCAATCTGCCCCTCAGAAGTTGGTTTTAATTTATATTGTAATATTTTTCCATTTCTATTTACTTCCAATGAAACTTCTTTCCCGGCATTAGAATGAATTAATTTTCTCATTTTCATACCTTCATAGTATTCCAACTTCTCGCCATTTATTGAAAGAATTATATCACCTTCTTTAAGACCTGCCTCATATGCTGGTAAGCCGGGGCGAAGTTGACCTAATTCTGTAGTATGTTCAGGTTGACCTATCAGTAAAAACAACAAAAAGAATATTAAAATAGCCATCATATAATTCATTATAGGTCCACCTGCAATTGTGATAATTCTGGCAAAAAAGCTCTTATTTTGAAAACTACCTGTATCATTAGCCTCACTTTCTTCTATATCTTCTCCTGCCATATGAACAAATCCACCAAGAGGAACTGCTCTCCAGGAATAAGTCGTTTCTCCTCTTTTTCTTGAAATAATTTTAGGACCGAATCCAAAGGAAAATTCCTCTATCCTTATGCCCACCTTTTTAGCAATAAAAAAATGACCTGCCTCATGAGCCATGATCATAATTCCAAATAAAAAGATTGCTCCTGCATAATAACCTATATCCTGAGGTGTTATGCCGGCAAGATTGTATAATATTAACAACACAATACTAACTCCCTTCTTCCTCCACTAACTCTCTGGTTCTACCCATAGCCCAGTTCGTTGCTTTTAAAACACTTTCAAGGGACTTTCCGTCACCCGGTATGTGTTCCTCTAAAACCTGAGATATAAGCTTATATATTCTCTGAAAAGAAATTTTTTTCTCCAAAAAAGCTCCTACTGCAACTTCATTGGCCCCATTAAGGACTGCTGGACTGGTTCCCCCTTCTTTAATAGCTTTATAAGCCAGAGATAAGCAGGGAAACCTTTCTATACAAGGAGCTTCAAATTCAAGTCTTCCAATTTCAACAAGATCTAAAGGCTTTAATCTTGAGCCATCCCATCTCTCAGGATAACTGAGAGCATATTGTATTGGAAGCCTCATATCAGGAGGACTCATTTGAGCAAAAACCGATCTGTCTTTAAATTCCACAAGAGAGTGTATTATACTCTGAGGATGCACCATTACCTGAATTTGCTCCACATCTACATTAAATAACCATCTGGCTTCTATAACCTCAAAACCCTTATTCATTAGTGTAGCAGAATCTATGGTTATTTTAGGCCCCATAGACCACGTAGGATGAGCCAAAGCTTCTTCAGGAGTAATATACTCAAGTTTCTCTCTCGGCGTATTTCTAAAAGGTCCTCCAGAAGCAGTAAGGATTATCCTGGATATATCATTTCCAGATTTATTAACCAGACACTGAAATACAGCGCTGTGTTCACTATCTACAGGTAATAACTTTACTCCTTTACGTAAAATCAATTCTTTTATAATTTCTCCCCCTATAACAAGTGTTTCTTTATTGGCAAGAGCTATGTCTTTACCGGATTCTATTGCCCTGATAGTAGGAATAAGGCCTATATGCCCCACCAGTGCTACAACAACCATTTCAAGTTCATTATTCTCACTCAATTTTATTAGACCTTCCATACCTGCATAAATTTCAGGAACATGTTTACCCATCAATTTTTTTAATCTATCTATAGATTCTTCTTCTTTTACAGATACAATAAGAGGTTTAAACTCCTTTATCTGACGGGCTAAAAGCTCTATATTATTACCGGCAGACAACCCTATAACCTTACATTTCTCCGGAAAATTAGAAATAACCTCCAAAGTCTGAACCCCTATTGAACCTGTAGAACCTAAAATTGATATTCTCTTCATTAATTGTCCTATCTAAAGAAAAAATAAATTAAATAAAAGTAAAAACAAAAAGAACTCATAAAAAGACTATCACATCTATCCAACATTCCACCATGTTCAACAAATAGATTACCCGCATCTTTTACGCCAGCGCTTCTTTTTATGAGAGATTCACCAAAATCTCCTATTACTCCTGTTATAGCAATACATAAGCCTCCAAGTAAACTATGATAAAAAGGAAATTTTATAAAATAACCTACAGGAATAGCAATTAAAACAGCCATAATTATTCCCCCCAGAGTACCTTCAATCGATTTATTTGGACTTACATGAGTTAAAATCTTATGCCTGCCAAGCCATGAACCGATCCCATTTGCACTCATATCACAGGTAGAATTACAGAGTATTATAAAAAGAAACAAATCCAGACCATTGGGTCTGCTTTCACAGGGATAAACACATAGAAGAATTAAATGGCACATCGGGAAAACCACATACAGTAACCCAAAAATAGTTACAGCAGCATCAAGAAGGGCATTAGAAAGATGTCTTTTATCCAGAATAAGTATTAAAAAAGTTCCTAAAATTGTAAGGAGAAGGACATGTATCATACCCTCCAGATTATTTTTGTAAGCTTCATAAATCAACAAAATAGATATTAGTAAACCCGGAACCTTAAGAGGTTTCAACTGTAACTTTTCACACAAACCATAAAATTCATAAAGACTACCCAGAATAAAAACTGATATACCTATAGAAGCAACAATTTTACCTGATATATATAAAAAAATTACATACCCTATAAGAAGAAAGCTAACTGATGCTTTTATTAATAATTTCAACTTTTATCCCCCTAAATCTCTCCTTCCATAGCACTTAATTTAGAAATACTTGTTCCTCCAAACCTTCTATCTCTATCCTGATATTCTCTTATAGCAGTATAAAGATCAAGAGGTCTGAAATCGGGCCAATATTTATGTGTAAACCAGAATTCAGTATATGCTAACTGCCATAATAAAAAATTACTTAATCGCAGTTCACCACTTGTTCTTATTAACAGATCAGGATCAGGCATTCCAGCAGTATAAAGTAAGTTAGATATAAGATTACAATCTACCTGTTCAGCAGTAATCTTTCTTTCTTCAACCAGTTTGACTATATGTTTAACTGCATCAAGTATCTCATTTCTACTACCATAATTTATGGCAAGATTAAGAAGTAAATCAGTATTCATCGATGTAAGCTCTGCAGTCCTGATTAATTCTTTTTGAAGAGAAGAAGGTAAGGTTTTTATATTACCTATAATATTCATTTTTACTTTATTTTCAAATAAACTTTCTCTCTCCTGAATAGCAAATCTTTTAAAAAGCCTGAGTAAAATTTTTATCTCCAATTCAGAACGATGCCAGTTTTCAACAGAAAAGGCATAAACTGTTAATATTCTAACTCCAGCTTTTATACAGGCCTTACATATTTCTCTTAATACCTCTGCTCCGACAGAATGTCCGGCAAAAAAAGGCTTACTTTTATCTTTTGACCATCTTCTGTTACCATCCATTATAATTGCTACATGATTCGGAATGGATTTACCATCCATTTTTATATAATCCAACATCTGTAGCTCTGTCATACTGAGCTCAGGTAACATGACGAATAAAAACAAAAATCAGCAAACTCATATATGCTGTTTTGTTTTCCTCCTCAGTAATATCTATATTTCTGTTATTTCTTCGGTCTTTGTATTTACTAATTTATCTACTTCTGATGTATGTTGATCAATTAATTTCTGTATTTTCTCCTGGGCTCTTTTTACATCATCTTCGGAGGCTTCACCCTTTTTCTCCATTTTCTTAAATTTTTCAATAGCATCTCTTCTAATATTCCTGAGAGCAACCTTTCCATCTTCTCCTCTCTTTTTAACTGTTTTAACCAGTTGTTTTCTCCTATCTTCTGTAAGAGGAGGTATGGGAAGTCTTATTACAGCACCATCAATAGTCGGTGTAAGTCCAAGATTAGCCTTTATTACAGCTTTTTCTATATCTTTGATTAAATTTCTATCCCAGGGTTGAATAATCAATAATCTTTTATCCGGTGTTGATATATTAGCTAGTTGCTTTAGAGGCATCTTTGAGCCATAACAATCAACCTTTACTGCATCTAAAAGTGTAGGAGTGGCTCTCCCTGTCCTTATACCTAAAAAATCCTTCCTTGTAGCATCCACAGCTTTTTCCATTGTAGATTTAGATTCAGACAAAATATTCTCCATATTATTTAATTGAGCTATCAGCTCAGGACAGATTGTCCATTACACCCCTTTCTTTAAACAATAGACGATTTCATTTATCTCTAACTGTTGTTCCTATTTTTTCACCTGTTATTATCTTCATTATATTTCCTGCTTCCCCAATATTAAAGACTATAATAGGTAATTTATTATCCATACATAAAGAAACAGCAGTAGAATCCATTACCTTCAAACGATTAGTTAATACATCAATATACTCCAGCTCGTTGATCTTATTAGCACCGGAATCAATCATAGGGTCAGCATCATATACGCCATCTACTTTGGTAGCTTTTAGTAAGGCATCAGCATTTATTTCCAGGCCTCGCAAAGTTGCTGCTGTATCTGTAGTAAAATAAGGATTACCTGTGCCGGCAGCAAAAATAACAACACGTCCCTTTTCAAGATGTCTTACTGCTCTACGCCTTATATAAGGTTCAGCAACTTCCTTCATCTCAATAGCTGTTTGAACCCTTGTATAAACTCCTTCCCGCTCAAGAACACTCTGCAAAGCTAAAGCATTGATTACTGTTGCTAACATACCAATTTGATCAGCAGAAGTTCTCTCCATAGAGATTTCTTCAGCTGCCTCTTTTCCCCTCCAGATATTTCCCCCACCCACAACTATAGCAACTTCCACATTCAATTCTCTTATAGACTTAACTTCCTTACAGACAAACTCCAGACGTTCAGGATCGAGGCCAAACTCCCTGTTCCCTGACAAAAACTCTCCACTAATCTTGAGTAATATCCTCTTGTACTTTGGAGTTTGCATGCTCATCCCCACATTCTCTAATTATCCAATAAGAAGTTAATAACTACTTTCACCTATCAAAGAAATATACCCCATATTAAAACACGTGAAAAATCATAAACCTCTCGACCAAAATATAATTAAGAAAAATTGCTTCTATAATACATCATTAGTATAAAGCATTTAGATAAAACTCGTCAATAGGTAATAATTCCACCTGCTTTCCAATGAACCTGACATATAGCACAGCATTCAGGACTGCCCTACTTCAAATCTGATGAAACGGCTGATCTTTATATTCTCACCCAGTTTTGCAATAACCTCAGTCAGAACTTCCTGTATACACTTACTTTCATCTTTCACAAAAGCCTGATCCAGCAAACAACATGATTTATAAAATTTCTCCAGCTTGCCCTGTGCTATTTTTTCAAGAATATTATCAGGCTTACCAGAATCTTTTGCCTGCTTCTTATAAATTTCCAACTCTTCTTTTATAACTTCCTCAGGAATGTCTTCTCTTGATAGATACCTTGGATTAAGAGCAGCAACATGCATGGATATATCTTTTACAAGATGATGAAACTCCTCTGTTTTAGCTACAAAATCAGTTTCACAATTAACTTCAACAAGAACACCCAGTTTACCTCCAAAATGTATATAACTGCCAATTTGACCTTCACCTGTAACTCTGGAGGATTTCTTTGCAGCTGTTTTAAGTCCCTGGTGACGAAGTAACTTTACAGCCTCATCCATGTTACCATCTGTATCTTCCAGTGCTCTTCTACAGTCCATTACTCCTGCGCCTGTCTTATCTCTCAAATCCTTAACCAATGATGCACTGATAGCCACTTATCCTGTCAGTCCTCCTTTCTTAAAAATAAAATTCTAAAGGCTTTCTATAATAGCAAGTTTTTCATCAAACTCTTCGTCACTTTCCTCATCATCGTCTTTACCTTTATGCAGATATTCTTCCTCATCTAGTATATCCATAGGTTCTTCATCACCAATAAATTTATGTTCCTGTTTACCTTCTGCCTCTTCATCCAGTATCTTCTCTTTTTCTAATTCATGACGAGCATCAATAACTGCCTGAGAAATTCTGCTTGTAAGTAACTTAACAGCTCTGATAGCATCATCATTACCGGGAATAGCATAATTAATTTTATCAGGATCACAGGAATCCCTAATTTATGAGCTTCCGCTACAGCCAACTTTTCTTTTCTCGGATCAACTATGAATACAGCACTTGGTAAACCGGGCATATCTTTAATACCACCAAGAAATTTCTCAAGTTTAATTCTTTCGTCTTCAAGTTTCTTAGCTTCCTTTTTTGTTAAAAGTTCATATGTGCCATCTTCTTTCATTCTGGTAAGCTCTTTAAGACGATCAATTCTTTTCTTAATGGTTCTGTGATTGGTAAGCATTCCTCCTAACCAGCGTTGATTTACATAGTACATACTACATCTGTCAGCTTCTTCCTTTACTGTCTCCTGAGCCTGCTTTTTAGTTCCCACAAAAAGAACAAAGTTCCCTTCTTGAATAACTTCTTTTACGAAATTATAAGCTTCCTTAATCTTTTTCACTGTTTTCTGCAAATCAATAATATAAATACCGTTACGTTCAGTAAATATATACTTCTTCATCTTAGGATTCCAGCGTCTGGTCTGATGTCCAAAGTGCACTCCTGCTTCTAATAACTGCTTCATTGAAATTAAAGTCAAAAATTACCACCTCCTTTGTTATAAAGTTTTTAGCTTTTAGCTTTTAGCATGTAAATTGCAGATAGGAATGAAAATTAATTCATTGTCTCTTTTTTCCGTAATGCGTCAAGCTTATAATTAATTGTCAATCCTTATAACTACATCATTTCTCACAATATAATATACTTTATAGCTAATAACTAACTGCTAATTGCTATAGATTTTAAACCTTAGTATATCATAAGTTCAATAATCAATCAAGACTATTTTTATTTAAAGAATATACCTGCTTAAATCCTCACTCTTTACAATATCAGCAAGTTTCTCTCTAACATAAATGTTGTCAATTTTTATTTCTTTCATACTCACATCGGGAGCACTGAATAAAAGCTCTTCAAGAAGTTTTTCCATTACTGTATGTAATCGTCTGGCACCTATATTTTCAGTACGTTCATTTACTATAGAAGCCAGATTAGCAATTTCCAGGAGAGCATCCTCTGTAAAATCTATAAGAACCTCTTCAGTAGCAAGGAGTGCTTTATATTGTTTGATAAGGGCATTTTGAGGTTCTACGAGAATTCTCAAAAAATCATCTTTTGTAAGAGTCTCTAACTCAACTCTTATAGGGAAACGGCCCTGAAGCTCAGGTATCAAATCAGATGGTTTTGAAACATGGAAAGCTCCTGCAGCAATAAAAAGTATATGATTTGTTTTTACCGGACCATATTTAGTCATAACCGTAGAACCTTCTAATATGGGTAAAATATCTCTTTGAACACCTTCTCTGGACACATCAGGGCCATGTCCTTTTTCACGGCCGGCAATTTTATCCAGTTCATCTATAAAAATTATACCTGATTGTTCAACTTTTTCTATGGAAACTCTTCTGAGTTCATCTTTATCAATAAATCTTTTAGCTTCATCCTGGGCCAGAATCTTTCTGGCTTCTTTAATGGATACCTTTCTTTTCTTCTTTTTCTTTGGAAACATACCTCCCAGGATATCCTGAAAATTAACTCCCATCTCTTCAAGACCTGTTCCGGAAAAAACTTCTATCATAGATGGGGATGTATCTTCAACTTCTATCTCTATATATTTATCATCAAGTTCGCCCTGTAATATCTTTTCCTTTAATCGGGCTCTACTTTCTCTTAATCTTTCTCTCTGGGCATCATCTTCTTCAACTACTTCATCCTTATCTTCTGATGAAACACCTCCCAGAAGGGCAGCAAACGGGTTCTGTATCTTTCTATCAGGAGTGGGACGCAAAATATCCACTATGCGTTCAATGGACTGTTCCTCTGCTTTACCTTCCATAAGTTTCATCTTCTGTCCTTCAGCCATTCTTATTGATATTTCAACAAGATCCCTCACCATGGATTCCACATCACGTCCAACATATCCCACTTCTGTATATTTAGTTGCTTCTATCTTTAAAAAAGGAGCATCAGCAAGTCTTGCCAGACGACGGGCTATCTCAGTTTTCCCTACTCCTGTAGGTCCTATCATCAATATATTTTTAGGTATTACCTCATCTTTTAAATCATCAGAAAGTCTGGAACGTCTGTAACGATTTCTCAGAGCTATGGCAACAGCTTTTTTAGCTTTATCCTGACCTATAATATATTTATCCAGCGCTTTAACAATCTGACCTGGAGTAAGCATATTTTCCATATAAAATCACCACCTTTTCACTTTTCACTAACCTAATGTTTCCAGATTAATATTACTATTAGTATAAACACAGATCTCTGAAGCTATCGTAAGAGATTCCCTTACAATATCTTCGGCAGAAAGACTGGTATGCTTATAAAGAGCCTTGGCTGCAGCCATAGCATAAGATCCGCCCGAACCAATAGCAATAATATTATCATCAGGTTCTATAACATCACCATTACCGGATAATACCAGTAAATGGGTTTTATCTCCCACTATCATAAGAGCTTCAAGTTTTCTAAGGAATTTATCTCCTCTCCATTCTTTTGCAAGTTCTACAGCCGCTCGAATCAAATTATTCCCATATTCCTGAAGCTTTGCCTCAAATTTCTCATATAATGTTATACCATCTGCAGCAGAGCCTGCAAAACCGGCCAGAACTTTTCCATCAGCCATAATACGTACCTTTCTGGCATTATGTTTCATAGCTGTTTTATCAAATGTTACCTGTCCATCTCCACCAAGAGCAATCTTTCCATCTTTTATAACACCCACTATTGTGGTAGATATGAATTTGTTCATAATTAACGGGTGAGAGGTGAAAGGTGAAAGGTAACATGTGATGTAATACGTAATAATCATCACTTCTCACTTCTCACTTCTCACTTCTCTTCACTCTTCACCTCTCTCTCATTCTATATTAACAATTTTTCCTTCTTAAATGTGTCTAACTCTTTTAATGCTCTCTCCACCATAAGAACACGTCTTCTGGTCTTTTTCATCTTTCCCTGAATAGGTTCGAAAAGACCAAAACTAATTTTCATAGGCTGAAAATTTACACCTGTTCCCTGAGATATATAATGGGCAAGAGATCCCAGAGCAGTATCTCTGGGAAAGATGACAGAACTCTGTCCCTGTAAAATAAGGGCACCATTTATACCTGCCATAAGGCCCGAGCCACAGCACTCTAAATAACCTTCCACACCTGTTATCTGACCGGCAAATAAAATTCTCTTATCTCTTCTGAATTCCCATGTGGCATCAAGTTGCTTAGGTGAATTAATAAAGGTATTTCTATGCATTACACCAAATCTATAAAATTCTGCTTTTTCAAGCCCCGGAATTAATCGAAAGATTCTTTTCTGCTCTTCCCATTTAAGGCGTGTCTGGAAACCTACCATATTATACATAGTCTGACACCTATTTTCAGTCCTTAACTGTACTACTGCAAAAAGTTCTTCCTGAGGCTTTAGAGGATTCACAAGTCCTACCGGTTTTAATGGGCCGAATCTGAGAGCGTCAAAATCACGTCTGGCAATTTCTTCTATGGGAAGACACCCTTCAAAATACCTTTTTTCTTCAAAAGAATGAAGAGAAGCAAGTTCTGCCTCTCTAAGAGCAGTGTAAAATTTTCTGTAATCTTCCTGTGAAAGAGGGCAATTCAGATAATCTCCTTCTGTTTCATCATATCTGGAAGCCCTGAATACCTTTGTAAAGTCAATAGACTCAGTGGATATAATAGGAGCTACGGCATCATAAAAATAAAGAGAATCCTCACCTAAAAGTTTTTTTATCTTCTCTGCCATAACAGATGATGTAAGAGGCCCTGTAGCTATAATAACAGAGCCTTCCGGTATTTCTTTAACCTCATCCCTTTCAACAGTTATATTAATATGAGATAAAATAGCTTTCTCTACCCTCTCTGCAAATTCATCTCTATCTACGGCAAGGGCACTTCCCGCTTCAACTCTGGATTTATCAGCACAGGAAATTACTATGGAATTCAATCTCCGTAATTCCTCTTTTAAAAGTCCCGAAGCAGTAGAGGACGAATTGGATCTCAGTGAATTACTGCAGACTAATTCGGAAAGTCTCCCTGTTTTATGGGCCGGGGTCATCTTATAAGGCCTCATTTCAAATAATCTCACTTTTACACCACGCTCTGCAGCCTGCCATGAAGCTTCACTGCCGGCCAGGCCTCCTCCTATTATAATTAATTCCGTCATAAATTCTTAACTTCCTGCCACTCCTGATGTTCACACCCGGGGCCTATACAGGAGAGAAAAATTTTATTTGCCGTCTGTCTCTTAATCACTAAAATATGATTGCTCTCAGGGCATATATTATTAGTAGGACGGTACCAACTGCTGAAATTACACGCAGGGTATAAACTGCAACCGTAAAATAATTTCTTCTTCTTTGTAAATTTCTCAACAATTTCACCTTTACAGCCATTCTGAGGACATTTTACTCCTATAGTTTTACGTATGGAAAGGGTATTTTTACAATCTGGAAACCCTGAACAGGCTATAAAATCTCCGAATCTGCCTCTCTTTATTATCATTGGCTTTCCACACTTATTACACTTTTCCTCAGCATATTGAACAGTTAACTCCACTTTTTTTATTTCATTATCGGCTTTCTTCAGGGTAATAATAAAAGGTTGATAAAAATCTTTCAGCAAATTCACCCAGGGGAGATTACCTTCCTCTACTTTATCTAACTTATCTTCCATATCGGCTGTAAATGTTTCATTTATTATATCCGGAAAATGCTTAACAAGAAGTTCCGTTACTTTAACCCCTAACTCTGTGGGATAAAAACGCTTCTTTTCGACTCTGACATAACCTCTCTGCCTTATGGTTTCGATAGTAGGTGCATAGGTACTCGGCCTTCCAATACCTTTTTCTTCTAATATCTTCACAAGGGAAGCTTCTGTATATCTGGGAGGTGGTTGTGTAAAGTATTGATTTGGGAGAAGTGTTATTAATTTTAATTTATCTCCCCTGCTTAATTTAGGCAGATCATCTTTTATAAGTTCTTCATCTTCCCCTGGCTGAATATCATAAACCTCTAAAAAACCCGGAAACATAATTCTTCTTCCTATGGCTCTGAACATATAATTAA